>JABAOH010078773.1_pt3 | contig 33451 bp, 33 predicted proteins | sample 7062181 | NCBI WGS metagenome assembly JABAOH01 (sample SAMN14538630, study PRJNA623070) | marine sediment metagenome | biome: marine biome [ENVO:00000428]; feature: marine pelagic biome [ENVO:01000023]; material: deep marine sediment [ENVO:00002113]; isolation source: pool of 5 deep marine... | reverse complement strand
GATCCCGGTCGTAAATCGTGCGGTCGTGGAAGCGTACGAGCGCGGCTATCTCGGTCGGAACATTCTCGGATCGGGCTACGATCTCGAGCTGACCATCCATCTGGGCGCCGGCGCCTATATCGCCGGAGAAGAGACCGGGCTACTCAACTCGCTGGAGGGACGGCGCGCCGAGCCGCGGGTGAAGCCGCCGTTTCCCGCTCAGCGTGGCGCCTTCGGCATGCCGACGACGGTCAACAACGTGGAGACGCTGGCGGCGGTCCCGCACATCGTGATGAACGGCGCGGAGTGGTATCGCCAATGGGGAACCGAAAAGAGTCCCGGCACCAAGCTGTTCTCCTGTTGCGGCCATTTGCAGCGGCCCGGCAATTACGAGGTCTCGCTCTCCTTCAACCTCAAGGAGCTGGTATACGACCTCTGCGGCGGTCCACCCGAAGGGCGTGAGCTGATCGCTCTGATCCCGGGCGGCAGCTCGGTGCCGATCATGACGGCGGACGAGATCGACTGCGAGGTGAGCTACGAGGGGATCGAGGCCGCGGGCTCACTGCTCGGATCCGGTGGTCTGATCGCCATGGACGATTCGACCTGCCTGGTTCGCGCGGTGCGGCGCATGGTGGAGTTCTACGCTCACGAATCTTGCGGACAGTGCACCCAGTGCCGGGAGGGAACGTCCTGGCTTGCCAAGATACTCCGACGCATCGAACGCGGCGAAGGCCGAGAGGAGGACCTGCCGCTGCTGCTCGACGTCAGCGCGAATATGGCGGGTAAGACGATCTGCCCGCTCTCGGACAGCGCCGCCGTACCGGTGGTGAGCTCGATCCAGAAGTTCGAACACGAATACACGGCACACATCCGTGACAAGCGTTGCTCGGCCGCACGTTGACGGGCGTGACGCTCAACCCGTGAAGAGATCGCCTCGAGGCGATGATGGGTGACGACAAAGGTCAACTTCTAAAAGTCACGATCGACGGAACCGAACTCTCGGTGCCGCCCGGTACCACGATCCTGCAAGCGGCGGAGCGAGTTGGCGTCGTCGTTCCGAGATACTGTTACCACCCCGGTCTCAGCGCGCCGGCACTCTGCCGGATGTGCCTGGTCGAGGTCGAGGCTGCCCCGAAACCTCTGCCCTCTTGTGTCCAACAGGTTCAGGACGGCATGGTCGTCCGCACGTCGACCCCCGACGCCCGCAAGGCGCGTCGCGCCGTGATCGAGTTCCTGCTGGTGAATCATCCGCTCGACTGCCCGATTTGCGACGCGGCCGGTCAGTGTGAGCTTCAAGATTACGCCTTCGAGACCGGCCAGCTTCGGACTCGCAACATCGAGCCCAAGGTCGTTCTCGGTCGCGACAAGGTGACGGCCGAGATCGTCTACTTCGCCGACCGCTGCATCCTCTGCACCCGCTGCGTGCGCTTCATGGACGAGATCGCGGAGGATGCCGTCCTGCAGGTCATTCAGCGCGGCCATGAGGGTTACATCGACACGATGACGGACGAGATGTTCGAGCATCCGTTCTCGATGAACATCGTCGACGTTTGCCCGGTCGGCGCGCTGGTGAATGAGGACTTCCTCTTCAAGGCGCGGTCCTGGGACCTGGACCATACCGCCAGCATCTGCCCGGGATGCTCACAAGGGTGCAACATCTCGATCGGCACCAAAGAAAATCAGATCTTGCGGGCCAAACCTCGTCCGAACGCCGAGGTCAACTCTTACTGGATGTGCGACCACGGCCGCAAAGCCGTGGTGAGCTGGGGCGCGGGCGCACGCCTCGAGGTCCCGATGGTCCGGGAGGAGGGGCGGCTGGTACCGGTCGAATGGCCGCGCGCGCTGGACGCGCTGGTGGAGGCGCTCGCTGCCGGCCCCGGAGCGGCCCGGGCGATCGTCTCGGCAGGCGCCTCCAACGAGAGCCTGTTCGTCGTGCGGAAGTTGATGGACGCCGCGGGCTTCGAGGGTGGCTTCTTCCGTGTCCCTACGGGTCCGGAGCAGGTGCTAAAAGGGTTTCCTAGGCTGGCGCTGCGCTCGGAACGGGTCCCCAACGCGCGGGGTGCGGAGCTGTTGCGCTTCGAGCGTGCCGATGACATCTACGCCCGCGTGCAGGGTCACGGCGGCGCGTTGTTCGTGCTGGATGAGTCGTTAACGGGCGCCCCGGACGGCTTTGGCCAGGACGCATCGCTTCTGGTTTACATCGGAACACGGCTCGACGATACAGCACGCCGGCGTGCGGATGTCGTGCTGCCGGCGACGACGTTCGCGGAAATGGACGGGAGCTTCACCAATCTCGAGGGGCGCGTGCAGCGCTTCGCTCAAGCGGTGAAGGCGCCCGGCATGGCGCGACCGGCCTGGCTGACCGGCTCGGCGGCGTTGAGCCGCTTAGGGGCGGGCGCGGCTTTTCGCAGCGCCGCGGAGGCGTTCGCGGCGATGGCGGCGGACGTCGAGGCCTACCGGGGTTTGGGCTACGAGAGTCTCGGGTTGCACGGCGCGCCGCTGGCGGGGGCGCCGACCGGGGCCGGCGCCAAGAGCTGATGGGCGGAGCGGGCTGACTATGGGTGCACTCTCGACGACGGCGTTCCTGGTCTTCTCGGCGGCGAAGGTGCTGTTGGTCTTCGTGATGGTCTTGACGGCGGTTGCCCTGATGACGCTCGCTGAGCGCAAGGTCGCCGCCTGGATCCAAGATCGCAGCGGACCGAATCGAGTGGGGCCGTGGGGCCTGTTTCAGCCGATCGCTGACGGGATCAAGAATTTCTTCAAGGAAGAGAACCTGCCGGCGGCGGCCAGTCGACTGCTGTTCCACCTGGCCCCGATGATCTCGCTTTTCCCGGCGCTCGTGTTGTTCGCGGTGATCCCCTTCGCGGCGCCGCTGCCGACGCCCTGGGGACGCGTCGACATGATCGTGGCCGACCTTCCCGTCGGCTTCCTCTACATCATCGCGCTGGCCTCGTTGGGGGTTTACGGCCTCGTGCTGGGGGGGTGGGCATCCAACAGCAAGTATGCCTTCCTGGGCGGGCTGCGGGCCTCGGCGCAGATGATCAGCTATGAGGTGGCCCTGGGCCTCAGCCTGGTGCCCATACTGATGCTGGCGGGAAACGTCTCGCTGCCGCAGATCGTGAACTTGCAGCGGGAGATGGGAATGTGGTTCATCTTCCCGCTTTCCTTGGGCTTTCTGTTCCTCCTGGCGTCAGCTTTCGCCGAGACGAACCGGCTGCCGTTCGATATGCCGGAAGCCGAGTCGGAGCTGGTCGCCGGCTACCACGCCGAGTACTCGTCGATGAAGTTCGCGATGTTTTTCCTGGCGGAGTACTCGAACATGCTCACGTCGTCCGCGCTGATGGTGACGTTCTTCTTCGGCGGTTGGGATATCCCCTTCTGGAGCGGCGACAACATCTCGGTACTAACGGATGGGAGCGTGGCGGGCGCAGCGCCGGCCTGGTGGACGACGTTGTTGACGGCGGGGGCTTTCATGACCAAGACGGCTCTGCTGGTCTTTGTGTTCATGTGGGTGCGCTGGACCGTGCCACGCTTCCGCTACGATCAGGTGATGGCCCTGGGTTGGAAAGTTCTGATCCCGCTCCTCGTGGTCTACATCGTCGTGCTCGGTGCCGTGATACTCGTGCTCGATGGAGCGGGGATCGAGTTCGGCCTGACCTACGGGCTGGCGTTGACTGGAGTCAACCTCGTGTTATTGGGCGGGTTGCTGTACCTGCTGGATCGAAGACGTATCATCGCCGGTGCCGGTTGGAGACAGCAACGGCCGCAGCCGGCTGCAGAACGCGGATAGCATATGGCGATTGGAGTCAAGAAGGTCGAGCGTCCGGAGGTTGAAGCCTCCTACCTGAGGGCCACGCTCAAGGGGATGGCGCTGACGTTCAAGCATCTGGCGCGCCCCATCACGGTGAGCCAGCAGTATCCGGAAGAGAAGTGGGAGCTCTCGCCCCGGATGCGTGGAACGCACCGGATGGCGGTGCATGAGGATGGCCGCGCGAAGTGCGTCGCCTGCGGTTTGTGCCCCACAGTGTGTCCGGCGAATTGCATCAAGCTGATACCGGCCGAGGACGAGAGCGGCGAGCGATACGCGGCCGTTTACGAGATCGATGAGTTTCGCTGCATCTTTTGCGGCTATTGCCAGGAGGTGTGCCCGGTCGAGGCCATTCATCTCGGTGTTCATTACGAGAACGCGGAATACAGTCGCGAGAGGTTTGTCTACGATCTCGAGCGTCTTTGCGATCAGGATCACCCGTTCACCCAGCTCTGGGACCCCGAGGACCCAGCGTCGCAGTAAGCGCGAACGACTCTCAACAAAACGGCGATGGATCTGACCGAACCGGTCTTCTACATCTTTGCGGGCCTCGCCCTTGCGAGCAGCGTGCTGATGGTTACGCGCAAGAATCCCGTGTACAGCGCCATGTACCTGGTGCTGACCCTGTTCGCGATCGCGGCGATTTTCGTCTTACTGGAAGCACACTTCCTGGCGGCGCTGCAGATCGTGGTCTACGCCGGGGCGATTCTCGTGCTCTTCCTGTTCGTCATCATGCTGCTGAACCTGGGTCACGAATTCGATCCCGACATTCGTGGCCGCTTCTGGTGGGTGTTCGGCGGTGGGCTGGGCCTGGTCCTGTTCGCCGAGCTGCTCACCGTCGTCGCCCGCGGCACAGCGGCCGACCCCGGTCCCGATCTCGTTACCCCGCTGCTCGAGGCCAGAGGAGCGGTGGCGGCAGTGGCTGAGCCGCTGTTCCAGAACTATGTCGTGGCGCTGGAGGTTACCGGTCTTCTGTTACTTGTGGCGATGGTGGGTGCCGTCGTGATCGCGAAACAGAAACGATAGCAAGATGTACATCGAACCCCTCATTCTCAGCGCGTTGCTGTTCGCCGTCGGTATGGCCGGCGTGTTACTCAGGCGCAACGCGATCGTCATGTTCATGTGCATCGAGCTCATGCTCAACGCCGTCAACCTCACGTTTGTGGCGGTATCGAGATACACGGGGATCGAAGGGCAGATTTTCGTGCTCTTCGTCATGACAGTGGCGGCCGCGGAGGCGGCCGTGGGACTGGCGATCATCATTTCGATCTTTCGCCACTATAAGTCCGTCGACATTCGGAACTTCAGGTTGCTGAGATGGTAGTGGCTGGGCTCTTCGAGCCGGCGAGCCGGTTGATGCAAGAGGTGGTGACCAACCACGCGGAAGGGTTCACTCCTTTTCTGCCCTCCTGGATGATCCTGGCCCCCTTCCTGGGCTTTCTGATCAACGGCGCCGTGGCCTACCTCGCGCCTCGGCGCCGACGTCTTGTCAGCTTCGTCGGACCCGGGGTCCTGGGGCTCGCCACGGCGATCGCCATAGCCAACCTGGTGCTGTTGATTCTGGCGCACGAAGCGGAGCCGGTCATCCGTTCGTATTGGACCTGGATGGAGGTGGGCGGGCTGCGCATCGAGGCGGCCTTGCAGATTGACCCACTATCGATCTGGATGGCGCTGATCGTCACCAGCGTCAGTTTCATCATCCATGTCTACAGTATCGGCTACATGGGAGGCGATCCCGGGTACGCGCGCTATTTCGCCTACCTTAACCTCTTCGTCTTCTTCATGCTGGTGCTGGTGCTGGCCGCGAATTTCGCCGTGATGTTCGTGGGTTGGGAGGGCGTTGGCCTCTGCTCGTACCTGCTGATCGGCTTCTGGTTCACCGAGCCGGCGAAGGCCGACGCCGGGCAGAAAGCGTTCGTGGTCAACCGAATCGGCGATTTCGGGTTCCTGGTGGCGATGTTTGCTATTTTCGCTTATCTGGGAACCCTCGACTATCAAAGCGTGTTCGCCCTCGCCCCCGAAACTCTCGAGTACGGCGGCGCCGCGATCACCCTGATCACCCTCTTCCTCTTCCTCGGCTGCACCGGCAAGTCGGCGCAGATCCCACTGTATGTGTGGCTGCCCGACGCCATGCACGGCCCGACACCCGTATCGGCACTGATCCACGCCGCAACCATGGTCACCGCGGGTGTCTATCTTGTGGCGCGGGCGGGCGTGTTGTTCGCCCTGGCGCCGCTGAGCATGAACGTGGTGGCGGTCGTGGGCGGCTTGACGGCACTGTTCGCCGCGACCATCGCTGTGCAGCAATACGACATCAAGCGGGTGATCGCGTACAGCACGATCTCTCAGCTCGGCTACATGTTCCTGGCCGTGGGCGTCGGCGCCTACACGGCCGGAATCTTCCACCTTGCCACCCATGCATTCTTCAAGGCGCTGCTGTTTCTCGCTTCCGGCGCGGTCATCCACGCGATGCACCATGCCTTGGAGCACGCGGGTCAGCCAGCGGGCGAGGACATGACTCAGGATATGCGGAATATGGGCGGCCTGCGTGGGCATATGCCGACGACTTTTCGCACCGCCTGGATCGGGGCGCTCGCCCTTGCCGGGGTTTTCCCGCTGGCGGGCTTTTTCTCGAAGGACGAGATCATCTGGTCGGTGGGCGCTCGCGGGCAGACCGTGCTTTGGATCATGGCGGTCATCACCGCGCTGCTTACGGCCGGTTACATCACGCGCTGGTTGGTGATGGTCTTTCACGGAGCAAACCGAACGGGTGAGTCGGCGCGCCGGGCGTTGCACCCGGCTCCGGTGGTCATGGGGGGAGCGCTGGTGGCTCTGGCGATCGGATCGGTCGCCAGCGGTTGGGTCAATGTGCCCGGCGCCCTGCCGTTGCTGCCCGAGCTTACCTGGCTACACGACTTCCTCCACCCGAGCTTCGCGGCGGCCGAGCACCTGCTGGTCGAGCATGCCGGCGAGCCGGCGCACGTGGCGCCGCTGGGCGGTGGTGAGGGGGCCTGGGCGATCATTTCGACGCTAGCGGCGATCGTCGTCGTCGTCATCGTCTATCAAGCCCTCAAGGGCAAGAGGTACTTGCCGGTGCCCCAGGCACCTGAGCCGTCGGGCCTGCTCCGGGTTCTCTATCGCAAGTACTACGTGGACGAGCTGTACGACCTGGTCCTCGTGAGGCCGTTCCAATCGTTGGCCGGGCTCTGCTGGCGCGTGGTCGATCGAGGGATCATCGACGGGGTTCTGGTGGACGGAGTCGCGTACACGACCCGCTTCGGCGGCTGGGTGATCAGCCGCTTCCAGACCGGATACGTCGGGACCTATGTGCTCATAATCGTCCTTGGAGTGCTGATCGTCCTCGGGGCCGTCGCCCTGTAGGGCTGGGAAAACAAGACAACCGATGTCGTTCTTGACGAACTTCTACGACGGCCACTGGATCCTCACGTTCCTGATCTTTTTCCCGGGGATCGCCGGTATCGCCTGCCTGTTCTGGCCTCGTGAGCGACTGCGGGAGTGGGCGCTCGCCGCCGCCTTGGTGGAATTCCTCGTTTCCTTGCCGCTGTTCTGGACGTTCGATCTAGGCCGAGTCGAGTTCCAGAACTTCGTCTCGATTCCCTGGATCCCGGACTGGGGCATCTCGTACGCGCTCGGCCTGGACGGCATCTCGCTGCTGCTGGTTCTGCTGACCACCTTCTTGCTTCCGATCTCGGTGCTCGTGTCTTGGGAGCAGATCAAGGAGAAAGAGCGGCTCTACTACGCGATGTTGCTGCTGCTGGGGACGGGGATGTTGGGCGTGTTCGTCGCGCTCGACCTGTTCCTGTTCTACGTGATGTGGGAAGTCACCCTGATCCCGATGTACTTCCTGATCGGCGTGTGGGGACACGAGCGCCGTATCTACGCGGCTGTCAAGTTCTTCCTGTTCACGGCCTTCGGATCGCTGCTCATGCTGGTGGCCATTCTGGTGATGTTCTGGCTTCACCTGGACCAGTTTGGGGTGGCGAGCCTCGCCTACGCCGACATGTTGCGAGTACAGGTGCCGACGTCGCTCCACTACTGGATGTTCGCGGCGTTCGCGCTGGCGTTCGCGATCAAGGTCCCAATGTTCCCGTTCCACACGTGGCTGCCCGACGCGCACGTGGAGGCGCCAACGGCGGGATCGGTGATCCTGGCGGCCGTACTGCTCAAGATGGGCGTCTACGGTTTTCTGCGCTTCGCCATTCCTTTCTTCCCGGCCGCCGCGTTGGATGGGACGGTGGTCATGGTGGTGATGGTGCTGGCGCTGGCAGGTATCATCTACACGGCCTGGGTCGCCGCCGTGCAACCGAATCTGAAGAAGTTGATCGCCTATACGTCGGTGGCGCACCTCGGGTTCATCATGGTCGGCACTTTCGCCATGACCGGTCAGGCCATCACCGGCGGCGTGCTGCAGAGCGTCAACCATGGCCTCTCTACCGGCGCACTGTTTATTCTCGCCGGGTTCCTCTATCAACGCCGCCACACGTACGAAATCGAGGCCTACAGCGGGCTGGCGAAAGTCATCCCGATCTACAGCGGCTGTCTGGTGCTGGTGGCGTTGTCATCGATTGGCCTGCCCGGCCTCAACGGGTTCGTGGGGGAATTCCTGATCTTAATCGGCGCCTTTGGGCGACACCCCTGGATCACGCTGCTGGCGACGACGGGTGTGGTCTTCGCGGCCTACTACATGCTGCCGATGATCCGTCGCGCCGTCTGGAACGATGTGAAGTCTCCTGAGCTGCTGCAGATGCCCGATCTCTCGCGTCTCGAGCTGGCTGTGATCGTTCCGCTCTTGTTGCTTATCGTGCTGCTTGGCGTCTATCCCAAGCCGTTCATCGAGCGGATTGCCACATCGGCGGAGCTGTTGAGCGAGCGGATCACATTGGTGGCGGAAAGCGGGGAGGCCGCGCCACGGCCGGTCGCTGGGGCCGGCGGATCGACGACGAAGGCAGCGGGCCAGTGAGCGGACCATGCAGATAGACTACTCCAGCTTTCTCGATTTCCTCTGGGCGCTTTTGCCGGAGACCGTCCTGGCCGCGGCGGGGTTGGCTTTGTTGCTGTACGACGGTTTTGCACGCGAGAGCACTCTTCGCAGGGTGGGGCAAGGCAGTCTCGTCGCGATCGTGCTGGCCGCGCTGGCCAACTTCTGGCTGATGGGCGTGGAAGAGGTGGGGCGGACCGGGATGGTGGCCATCGACGGGTTCCGCATCTTCACCAACTTCCTGTTTCTTGGCGCAGCCCTGCTCATCGTCTTGATCTCGTTCGATTACACCGAGCGTGAAGAGATCGAGCAGGGTGAGTTCTACGCGCTGCTGTTGTTCGCCGTTGCGGGGATGATGCTACTGGCAGGTAGCCGGGATCTCATTCTGATCTTCCTCGGCTTCGAGTTGATGTCGCTGGCGGTCTACGTCCTCGTGGGCTTCAATCGGCGAGACCCGCGCTCCTCCGAGGCGGCGCTCAAGTACTTCCTGCTCGGCGCCTTCTCGAGCGCTTTCCTGCTGTACGGGATGGCTCTGCTGTTCGCGGCGGGCGGGACGACCAATCTCTCGCTGATGGCGGTCACGCTCGACGCCAGCTCGCTCGGCGTGCTGGGGATCGTCGGCCTGGCTTTGATGGCCATCGGCTTTGGCTTCAAGGTCTCGGCCGTACCCTTCCACGTCTGGACGCCCGACGCTTACGAAGGGGCGCCGACGCCGATTACCGCCTTTCTGGCGGCGGCCATCAAAGCGGCGGCCTTTGCCGCCTTCATTCGCATCTTCGTGATTGCACTGGGCGAGTTGCATCCATATTGGGAAGGCGTGATCTGGTGGCTGGCGGCGCTCACAATGATCGTTCCCAACCTGATCGCTCTCGTCCAGGACAACATCAAGCGGCTGCTCGCTTACTCCTCGATCGCACACGCGGGCTACCTGCTCGTCGCCTTGATCGCCGCGAACCAGTCGGGGATGGCCTCCTTCCTGTTTTATCTGGTGGCCTACACCGTCATGATCGTTGGAGCGTTCGCGATCGTCCTCGTCCTCGCCGGAAAAAACGACCGTCGCCAACGGATTTCCGACTACGCCGGAGTGGGTTGGAGTCAACCGGTGGCCGCCGCCGCGCTCTCTCTCTTCCTCGTCTCGTTGGCGGGACTGCCTCCCACCGGCGGCTTCGTGGGCAAGTTCTACATCCTCCGAGCCTCCGTCGAGGCCGGTTACGTCAAACTCGCCGTCATCCTCGCCGTGACGACCCTGGTCTCCTACTGGTACTACCTGCGGGTCATCGTGACGATGTACATGAAGCCGGAGACGGAACCCCTGGGCAGAGTGGTTTGGAGCGGAACGTTGAGAACTGCCCTGGCTGTGTGTGCGGCGATTACGATCTTCCTCGGCCTCTTCCCCTCCTGGCCACTGCTGAAAGCGCGGCAGAGCGTCGAGGGGCTGAGACAGGTGGCCGAGCAGGTGATCGATTCGAGCCCGCTGGCCCGACACTAGCCCCACCTACGATCTTAGATCCAAAGCCGTGCTAACGGCTGCCAGGCCAACGGAGGCGAAATGCCGGTAAGCCAGCACATATTCCGTGAATACGACGTGCGGGGCGTCGTGGGTGAAGACCTGCGCCCGGACGTGGCAGAACAGGTGGGGCGCGCGTTCGGCTCGGCGCTGCGAGAGCAGGGCGGAGGCGCGGCACCCACGGTGGCGCTGGGCCGCGACAACCGCTTGAGCTCGGACGAACTGGCCCAGGCGTTCGCCTCCGGGCTCCAGGCGACCGGCGCCCAGGTGCGGGACGTCGGCCTCGTCCCTACGCCTGCGCTCTATTTCGCCGTCCACCACCTTGGCTGCGAGGCGGGGATCCAGGTGACCGGCTCACACAACCCGCCCGAATACAACGGCTTCAAGATGCTCACCACGCGGGGTCCCTTCTACGGGGCAGCCATTCGTGGGCTGTGGGACCGGATCGAGGGGCAGCGGTTCGCTAGGGGCCAAGGCACGCTCGAGCGGCGGCCGATCCTCGATGAATATGTTGCGGACGTGAGGGGGCGCTTCAAGCTCGAACGCCCTGTGCGCGTGGTGATCGATTGCGGGAACGGCACCGGCAGCCTCGCTGCCGTGCAAGTGCTGGAGGGGATAGGCGCCCAGGTGGAAGCGCTGTACTGCACCTCCGACGGTCGCTTTCCCAATCATCACCCGGATCCGACCGTCGACGCGAACCTTGCCGAGCTGATCGCGCGCGTGCGCTCGACAGACGCCGAACTCGGTATCGCCTTTGACGGCGATGCGGACCGGATCGGAGCGGTGGACGAGAGCGGTGAGATCGTTCGCGGCGACTATCTCCTCCTGGTCTACGCTCTGGATGCGTTGCGTTCTCGGCCGGGACAGCAGGTCATCTTCGATGTCAAATGCTCCCAGGTTTTGGAGGATGCAATACGAGAGGCGGGTGGCGTGCCGATCATGTGGAAGACCGGGCATTCACTGATCAAAGAGAAGATGCGTGAGTCGGGGGCTCGGGTCGCGGGCGAGATGAGCGGCCACATGTTTTTCGGTGACGACTACTATGGCTACGACGATGGCCTTTATTCCGCTTGCCGGCTTGTGGACATCGTGGCGCGATCAGGTGGACCGCTCTCGAAGCTCCTCCGGGATGTGCCGCGTTTGGCATCGACGCCGGAGATTCGGGTGGACTGCGACGACGCGCGGAAGTTCCAGATCGTCGCCGCGGCGGTCGAGCATTTCAAGCGCGAACACGCGGTCAACGACATCGACGGCGCGCGCGTGACCTTCGATGACGGCTGGGCGTTGATCCGGGCGAGTAACACGCAGCCCATCCTCGTTCTACGCTTCGAGGCCAGCAGCGAGACTCGGCTCGCTGCCATCCGCGAGGAGATCTACGGCTGGCTACGAGCACAGGGCTTGAAGGTTTGATCGGAGGGCTGGGGCGCCGTCCCCGGTCCGGTTCTTGGCTGGGGGCGAGCGCTCGAGTCTTTCGGCTGAGATGGCAGCGGCAGGCTGAACCGGGACGTACATGGTCATGCGCTCGAAAACGGTGATTGTAGCCCTGGGCGGAAACGCGCTCGCACCGGCCGCCGAAAACGTCACGGTCTTCGATCAGTTTCGTCATACGCGCGAGAGCCTGAGCAGCTTGATCGAGCTTGCCCGCGAGGGCTGGCACATCGTCATCGTGCACGGGAACGGCCCTCAGGTCGGCGATGAGTTATTGCGTAATGAACTGGCGGCCGATGTCTTGCCCGAATTGCCTCTCGGCGTGCTGGTCGCGGCCACGGCGGGTTGGATCGGCTACATGATCCAGCAATCGCTGGAGAACGGACTACGCAGCGCTGGGGTCGCTCGACAGGTGGTCACGCTGATTACCCAGGTGCTGGTCGATCCGGACGCGCCCGAGTCGAAGCAGCCGGCCAAATTCATCGGACGAGCCCTGAAGGCGGAACAGGCCGAGCGACTGCGGGCCGCCGGCTGGGAGGTGAAGGAGGACAAGAAAGGAATCTTCCGGCGTGTGGTGCCGAGCCCGGTGCCTCTGGAGATCGTCGAGCGAGACATGATCCGGCGGCTGGTGGAAGACGGTGTCATCGTGATCGCGGCCGGTGGCGGTGGGGTTCCAGCGTACCGTCACCCGACCCTGGGGCTGGAGGGGTTCGACGCGGTTGTAGACAAGGATTTGGCGGCGTCGCTGTTGGGGTGTGCGATCGGAGCGAGCACACTCCTCATGCTGACCGATGTGGATGCGGTATACCGGGGCTATGGCACAGAGCGGGCCCAGAGAATCGACCACCTGTCATCTCACGAGGCCGCGGCGATCCTCGAGACGGACGAGCTGGGACGCGGCAGCATGTGGCCGAAGGTCAAGGCCGCAGTTCGCTTTCTTCAGGAAGGAGGCGAACACGTTTACATTGCCCAGCTGGACCAGGGGTTGGCGGCGCTCGAAGGGCGGGCAGGAACTCGTATCTCCAACGGCTAACCTCATGAATATTCACGAATACCAAGCCAAGGAAGTGTTTCGCCGCCACGGGATTCCGGTCCCGCCCGGGGAGGTGGCCCGGACTCCCGAGGAAGCGGAGCGGATCGCCGCGGGTTTCGGCTGCAGCGTGGTGGTGAAGGCGCAGGTCCACGCGGGCGGGCGCGGCAAGGCCGGCGGCGTGAAGCTGGCCTCGAGCCCGGCGGAGGCGCGGGCGGCGGCCGAGAAGATACTCGGCATGCAGATCAAAGGTCTCGCAGTGGGGAAAGTTCTCGTCAGCCCTGCGGAAGATATCGAACACGAAGCTTACGTGGGCGCCATTGTCGATCGATCGTCGGGCGCCGTGGTACTGATGGCCTCGCCGGAGGGAGGCATAGACATCGAGGAGGTGGCGGCCAAGACTCCGGAGCTGATCTTCAAGGAGAAGATCGATCCACGTTATGGGCTGTTGCCGCACCAGGCGTCGCGGCTTGCCTTCAGGCTGTACGCCGGCGACACGAAGCGCGCCCGGCAGGCGGCCGACATCATACAGAAGCTCTACGCCTCGATGATCGATGCGGGCGCTTCACTGATCGAGATCAACCCGTTGATCACCACGGGCTCGGGCAAACTCTTGGCGATCGACGCCAAGATGAACATCGACGACAACGAACTGTTCAGACGTAAAGAGATCGCCGGGTATCGGGATGCGGAGAGCGAAGCGGCCGCCGAGGTCGAAGCAAGAGCGCAGGGATTGACGTACATCAAGCTCGACGGCGACGTGGGCTGTTGTGTGAACGGTGCGGGCCTCGCGATGGCGACGATGGACCTGGTCAAGTACTACGGAGGCGAGCCGGCCAACTTCCTGGACATCGGCGGCTCGTCGAGCCCGGAGAAGGTGGTGGCGGCGCTCCAGATCATTACGGCGGACCCAGCGGTTAAGTCCATTCTTTTCAACATCTTCGGCGGGATAACGCGTTGCGACGATGTGGCCAACGGCATTGTCGAGGCCACCCGAGAGATCGAGCTGGATCGACCGATCACGATCCGTCTGACCGGCACCAACGAAGAGAAAGCGGTCCAGATCTTGGAGGCCGCCGGTTTCAGCGCGATGACGGATATGGATGCGGCCGTTCGAAAAGCGGTCGAGCTGGCGAAGAACTAGTTCCAAGGTACGATTGCGATGTCGATATTCGCGGACAAGAGCACGCGGGTTGTCGTTCAGGGTATTACCGGACGAGACGGCTCGTTCCACACCCGGCAGATGCTTGAGTATGGAACGCAGGTCGTCGCCGGCGTGACTCCGGGCAAAGGCGGCCAGAGATTAGATGAGCGGATTCCGATTTTCGATACGGTCGAAGAGGCGCGAAACGAGACCGGAGCGACAGCCAGCGTCATCTACGTGCCGGCGGCGTTCGCCGCCGACGCGATCTGCGAGGCCGCCGACTCGGGCATCGAGCTGATCGTCTGTATCTCTGAGGGAATCCCGGTGCTCGATATGTTGAGGGCCGTACGTTATGTGGTCGATCAGAAAGCGCGGCTGATCGGACCGAATTGCCCCGGGATGATCTCTCCCGGTCAGGCAAAGCTGGGAATCATCCCGGGTCAGATCGTCAAGCCCGGCCCCGTGGGCGTAGTGAGCCGTTCGGGCACGTTGACCTACGAGGTGGTTTGGGCGCTCACTCGCGCCGGCCTGGGGCAATCGAGCTGCATCGGGATTGGGGGCGACCCGGTGATCGGCACCAACTTCATCGACTGTCTCGATGCCTTCGAGCGCGATCCGCAGACGGAGGCCATCGTCCTCATCGGTGAGATCGGCGGTAGCGATGAACAGAACGCGGCCCTCCACATCAAAGCCCAGCTCTCCAAACCGGTCGTGGGCTTTGTCGCCGGCCAAACGGCTCCCCCAGGACGGCGAATGGGACATGCCGGCGCGATCATATCGGGTTCGCAAGGCACAGCGGCCGAGAAGATCGCCACCTTCAAGCAAAACGGGGTAGAGGTGGCCGAGCGGCCGGCCGATATGCCCGAGATCGTCTCGAGGACTCTGAGTGGATAACGCGATCCGCTTGTCCCGACTGTTGCCCACCGATCGCATCGTTGTCGGGCTGCGAGCGACAACCTACCGCGAGGCCGTTATGCGGCTTGCCGACCGACTGGACGCGGCGGGGCTGATCAGCGACCGGCATAAGTTGAACAAGCTGGTCGACGACGAGATCGCAACAGGTGAGCTTCCGACTTTGGGTGGGCGCGCACTGCTGGCCCACTACCGAACGGACGCGGTTCGCGAACTCGCGCTCGCCGTCGCCAGCTCGAAGGAACCTTTCCCGTTCGCACCCGACACCGCCGACGAGGCCGTGTTCATCGTCTTGATCGTGGCGCCGCGCCCGGCGGCAAACTACTATCTCAAGACGCTTGCCGCCCTTAGCCGCCTGCTGGGGGACAAGGCAACGGCCGAGAAGCTGGCGGCCGCGCCCTCGGCGGAGACGTTCAGCCGCATCGTGGCTTCCAAGGATCTGGTCATTCATCCCGATCTCACCGTGCAGGACCTGATGAGCCGGCAGTTCCACACGGTGTCACCGGAGACGCTGCTCTCAGAGGCCCTGCACCTGATGGTCCGTCATGGACGCCGGGCGCTGCCGGTGCTCAGCGACAACGGCGAAGTGCTGGGTTTGGTGTCAGAATTGGAGGTGATCCAGCACTTCCTTCCGCAGGTCCTCAGCCCCAGTGCGGCGGACGACACCGCGAAACCGTTGGTTCAGGACGTCGAGGTACGGGACGTCATGCAGCGGACCGTGCTCTGCTTCTCGGAAGATCAACTGATCGCCGATGTACTGGGTCTCATGCTCTCCGAGAGAATCGCCCACTTTCCGGTGGTCAGAGAAGGGAAGCTCGTGGGCTTCCTGTCACGCACCGACGTCATTACCAAACTACTTGAACACTCGGTGTAGAACGTGCCATGAGCTTGACACTCGCGATAATCAAACCCGATGCCGTCGAGGCGCGGAAGACTGGCCTGATACTCGCCAAGCTCGAGGAAGAGGGCTTCACGATCCGCGCAGCCCGGTTCGCGCGGCTCGACATAGCGGAGGCTGGTGCCTTCTATGCCGTGCATCGGGAACGGCCGTTCTATGAGCCGTTGAAGCGCTTCATGACCTCCGGGCCGATCCTCGCCCTCGCCTTGGAACGAGAGAACGCCGTCGCCCACCTGCGAAAGGTGATCGGGGCGACGGATCCGGCCGAGGCGGCGCCGGGGACGGTTCGCGCGCTTTATGCTGAGAACAAGGAGCGGAACGCGATCCACGCCTCGGACTCGGATGAGACAGCGCGCCAAGAGCTCGCCTTCTTCTTTTCGCAGCGGGAGATCCTAAACGCGGGCTGAGCCGGGGGGTGGTGGCTGCCGCGTTGACAGGAATCGCGAGCCCCGATAGACTATGGGCGCCGTGCTGACTATAGACTTACGGCGTTTGGAGCAGGCGCCGGTTGAAGTTCGCGGCGAGATCGACATCAGCGATCCGCTGTGGGAGGGCACCGGTGCAGAGCTGCGCGCGCCCCTGATCGTCCAGGCGCTGGCGGAGGGGTCGGCGGCGCGCGGCGTTTGGCTCCACGGCTCGCTTTCGAGCCGGATCGCGACTCGCTGCCGCAGGTGTCTCGAGGCGCTGGAGCTGGAGGTCGTGGAGGAGCTGGGCCTTCTGTTTGACCCGAAGACGCGGGAGTCGGAAGGCGACCTGACTCTGTATGCGCTCGACCCCCAGGCAGTCGAGCTGGATCTTCGGAGCGCCATGCGAGAGCGGCTGATCATGGCGATCCCGGCGTATCCGCTCTGCCGCCCGGAATGTCGGGGCCTTTGCCCTGGGTGTGGCGCGAATCTGAATGGAGAGAACTGCTCGTGCGGCGCCGCTGAAGCGGACCCCCGTTGGGGTCCTCTGCAGTCGCTCCACAGCGATGGCTGACTATCCGGTAGGTGACAGAGATGGCCGTACCAAAGAAACGCACGTCGAAAGCCCGTAAGAGGAAGCGTCGAACTCACTACAAGGCGCAGGTGGCAGCAACGCAGCCCTGTCCTCGCTGCGGGGACCCGAAGCTACCCCATCGGGTGTGCCCGACGTGCGGTCACTACAGAGACGTAGAGTTCATTCAAGTCGAGTCGGGGGTCTAAGGCAATCGCCTGGCACGCGATTGGGCAGGGCGCGTCGCCCGGGCACGCTCGGGTGACGCTCTCGTTTATGGTGGAGGACCGGGGGCTCTGAGTTCTCGGCCACGGCCGGGAAGCCAATCGCGCGGCCACTGCGGGTCCGCCAAGACGGCCAGTCCCAGAGGCGGTGTCTGAGGCGGTACGGCTGCAACGCGGGAATCCAACGCGACCAGAATGCGCATAGCCCTCGATGTCATGGGGGGCGACAACGCCCCGGCCGTTCCCGTGCGTGGCGGAGTTGAAGCGCTTCAGCATCGAGAGGGCGACTTCGAGCTGCTGCTGGTCGGCGATAAGGTGGCGATCGAGCGGGAGCTTCGTGGGCTGGCGGTGCCTCGGGAACGGTTGCGAATCGTGCCGGCCAACGAGACCATCGGCATGAGTGACCCGCCGGTCGAGTCGGTTCGTCGCAAGCCAGACAGCTCGATCGTTCGCGGTGTGCGTCTGCAGGAGAGCGGTGAGGCCGACGCTTTCATCTCGGCGGGCTCGACGGGCGCGATCCTCGCGGCGTCTATGCTGATACTCGGGACGTTACCGGGCACCGACCGCCCGGCGATCGGGGCCTTGCTGCCGACGGCGCCGGCCCACCCGACCCTGATGCTGGACGCGGGCGCGAACGTCGACTGTCGTCCGACGCAGATCGAGCAATTCGCGCACCTCGGCCACATCTACGTGAGAGACATTGAGGGACGGTCGCGGCCGCGCATCGGCTTGCTGAGCATCGGCAAAGAAGCGGAGAAGGGTGATGAGCTGACCCTCGAGGCGCATCGCCTGCTAAAGCGTAGCGGCCTCAACTTCGTCGGGAACGTCGAGGGTCGGGACATCATTACCGGCGCGTACGATGTAGTCGTCTGTGACGGTTTCGTCGGCAACGTCGTTCTGAAGTTCTATGAGTCGGTCGCAACGCACATGGCGCAGCTTCTCAGCCGCGCCGTGGCCGCTGGCGAGATCGACGTCGATCTCCAGGAGATTTGCCGCGTTCTCGACTACGCAGAATACGGCGGTGCGCCCTTATTGGGTGTGAACGGCGTCACGATCATCTGTCACGGAGATTCACCGCCGCGCGCGATTCGGCACGCGGTTCGTGTCGCGGTCAAGTCTGTGGAGAGCGACATGGTCGAACACCTGAAACGCGAGCTGTCCGGGCTTGCCAGCGCGAGGTCCTGACCGTGGCTACACCTACGATACGTCTCGCTTCAACCGGCATGTGGGCGCCCGCCAAAGTCCTCACGAATGCCGACCTCGAGGGTATGGTCGATACGACCAACGAGTGGATTCTCGAGCGGACCGGCATTCGCGAGCGGCGGATTGCCGGCGACGATGTCGGGGCCGCCCAGATGGGGTTCCGCGCTGCCGAAGCGGCGTTGGCCGAGGCGAAGATGGAGGCGAGCGAAGTCGACGCCATCATCGTTTCCACGGCCACGCCCGACCGGTTGCTGCCTGCGACGGCGTGTGATGTCCAGGCGATCCTGGGGGCGAATCGCGCGGTCGCCTTCGATGTTTGGGCGGCCTGCAGCGGCTGGCTTTACGCGCTCTCGATCGCCCAAGGACTGATTGCCACCGGCCAGATCCGGACGGCGCTCTGCATCGCCACCGAGCGGATGAGCTCGATCGTCGACTGGAACGACCGTGCGACCTGCGTGTTGTTCGGCGATGCGGCGGGCGCGGCCGTGGTGGTCCCCTCGGAAGAGGAAGGGCGGGGCGTGATCGCCAGCTACATGCGTTCTGATGGCACGCTCGCCGATCTGTTGCACCGACCGGCCAGCAGCGCGCGCGTCCCGATCGATGTGGCCGAAATCGTGGCCCGCGACGGGTACATCAAGATGGCTGGGCGTGAGGTGTTCAAGGCGGCGGTTCGCTCCATGTGCGAGGCCGTCGACGCCGTGCTCTCCAGCTCGGGAATCTCGAAGGACGAGATCGATCTGCTCATCCCGCACCAGGCCAACATTCGGATCATCGAGTCGACAGCCAAGTACGCCGGTATCCCCATGGATCGGGTTTGGGTCAACCTTGACCGTTACGGCAATACATCCTCGGCATCAGTACCCGTCTCCTTGCATGAAGCGCGGAAGGCAGGGAAGATCGGCGAGGGCTCGCTGGTGTTGCTGGTCGCATTCGGTGCCGGCTTCACCTGGGCGGCCACTCTCCTGCGCTGGTAGCCGGACCCGATCGATGAGCCAGCTTGCGGCGCTGTTCCCGGGTCAGGGCAGCCAACACACCGGCATGGGTCTCGAGATGGCCGAGGCCTTTCCCGCGGCCCGCGAGGTGTTTCGAATCGCGGACGAGGTGCTGGGGTTTGCGCTTTCGGAGCTGTGCTGGAACGGTCCGGAAGAGGAGCTGCGGCAAACCGTGAACGCCCAGCCCGCGATTCTTGTACACAGCCTCGCTGTCTGGGCTGTCGCGCGGCACGACCTCGCAGGCCGGGTTCGCTTCGCGGCGGGCCACTCGTTGGGCGAGTTCAGCGCCTATGCCGCGGCGGGCGCCCTGGACTTCGCGGACGCGGTACGGCTGGTTCGCCGCCGTGGCGAGCTGATGGCGGCGGTTCGGGCGGGATCGATGTCCGCTATCGTCGGCCTCGAGCCGGAGGCTGTGGAAGACATCTGCGAAAACGTCGCGGCCGAGTCAGGCATCGTGGTAGCGGCCAACTTCAACTCGCCGGGGCAGATCGTGATCTCGGGAGAGACGGCCGCGGTCGAGCGGGCGGGTGAGTTGGCCAAGGCGGCGGGTGCTCGCATGGTGAAGCCGCTGGCCGTGAGCGGGGCGTTCCACTCGCCGCTGATGGCGGAAGCGGAGGCCGGTTTGCGCGCCGAGCTGGACCAGGTCAGCTTGCGAGATCCCGCGTTCCCCGTCATCTCAAACGTGACCGCCGAGCCGGTCGGCGAGGCAGCTACGGCACGCCGCACACTGATCGAGCAACTCACGTCTCCGGTGCGTTGGACGCAAAGCGTCTTACGCATCGCCCAGGGTGGCGTCGATCGATTTGTCGAGCTCGGGCCCGGCAGGGTGCTGACGGGCCTGTTGAAACGTATTGGCTCGGGTCTGCAGGGCTGGCACGTGAGCCAGCCCGAGGATGTCGAGCGGTTTCGCAGAGACTTGACCTGATGCAGGAACTACAGGGCTCCGTCGCCGTCGTTACCGGTGCGTTTCGCGGAATCGGGCTGGCCACGGCCCGTGAATTGAGCTTGGGCGGTGCTCAAGTCGCCATGGTGAGCCGCCATTCCGATCGTGAACAGGAGGCATTGGCGCAGGTCGTCGAGGGGCGGGGTCGGGCTTTCCTCTGCGACGTCACCGATGTGGAGTGTCTTTCGGAGATGGTGAACCAGGTCGAGAGCCAGATGGGGCCGATCACGATTCTGGTGAACAACGCGGGAGTGACGCGGGATAAACTCTTGTTTCGGATTCGCGACGCGGACTGGGATGACGTGCAGAACGTCAACCTGAAGGCGGCTTTCAATCTGACCAAACTGGTCGCTAGGGGCATGATTCGGCGACGGGCCGGCTCGATCATCAACGTGTCGAGCGTCGTGGGTCTGACGGGCAATGCGGGGCAAAGCAACTATGCTGCCGCGAAGGCCGGGCTGATCGGTCTGACCAAATCGGTGGCCAAGGAGCTTGCGCCGCGCGGCGTCCGCGCCAACGCCGTGGCGCCCGGCTTCATCGAAACCCGGATGACCGCCGACCTCGGCCAGCAGACACGTGAGGCCTTGCTGGCGCAGATACCGATGGGCCACCTGGGGAAGCCGGAGGATGTGGCTCCCGTGATTCGGTTTCTGGCCGGACCGGGCGCCCGGTACATCACCGGTCAGGTGATCGTTGTGGACGGCGGTATGGTCATGTAGTTTCGCTCTGTTCGGGACATCCAGCGCTTCCGGCTTCTGGGAGAAAAGGAAAAGGAGAAGCTCATGGCAGACATCGAGGCACGCGTTCGAGATATCATCGTGAACGAGCTGGGAGTCGAACCCTCAAAGGTCACTCGCGAGGCGTCGTTCGTCGAGGACCTGGGTGCCGACTCGCTGGACACGGTGGAGCTCGTCATGGCGTTCGAGGAGGAATTTGGTATCGAGATCCCGGATGAAGACGCCGAGAAGATGGAGACCGTCGGCGACGCCATCAAGTATCTCGAGGAGAAGGAAGGGGCCTGACTCACCACATGCCAGCGAACAACCGCCGTGTGGTCGTGACGGGTATCGGCTTGATCACGGCTATTGCGAACGATGTGCGCAGTAACTGGGAGGCGCTGCTCTCGGGCCAAAGCGGCGCCGCCACGATCACGGCTTTCGACCCGTCTGACCTTCCCGTGCGCTTCGCGGCCGAGGTTAAAGGCTTCGACCCCACTCAGTATCTCGACCGCAAGGAGGCGAAGCGGGCAGACCGCTTCACTCACTTCGCCCTGGCAGCTACGGCTCAGGCCATGGAGAGCGCGGGTCTGGCGGATAAGCCGCCCGACGTGGCTCCAGACCGCTACGGAGTGATCACGGGCAGCGGGATCGGAGGTATCACGACCCTCGAAGCTCAACACCGGGTATACCTGGAGAAGGGGCCGGACCGGGTATCGCCTTTCTTCGTGCCCATGTTCATCGCGGACATGGCACCGGGATTAATCGCGATAAAATACGGCGCCAAGGGTCCCAACTACACGACGGTTTCCGCTTGCGCCTCGGGCGCCCACGCCGTGGGCAACGCCTTCCGCCTGATTCGTGACGGGGTCGCCGACGTCATCATCACCGGCGGCGCCGAATCGTCGGTCACGCCGCTGACCATGGCGGGTTTCGCCTCGATGAAGGCACTTTCATTCCGGAACGACGCCCCGGAGAGCGCCAGTCGACCTTTTGACGCGAATCGCGATGGCTTCGTCTTGGGTGAGGGCTGCGGAATGATGGTGTTGGAGGAACTGGAGTCTGCGAGAGCACGCGGCGCGCCGATCGTGGCAGAGGTCGTCGGTTACGGGCAAACAGCCGATGCCCACCATATGACGGCGCCGGCGCCGGAAGGAGAGGGCGCCCAGCGCGCCATGAGGCTCGCGCTCGAGGACGCCGGCGCCCAAGCGACCGACGTGGATTACATCAACGCCCACGGCACCTCGACACCGCTGAACGACTTGAGCGAGACGCAAGCGATCAAGAAGGTGTTCGGCGAGCACGCATTCCAATTGGTCGTAAGCTCGACGAAATCGATGACGGGGCACACGCTCGGCGCCGCCGGAGGCGTCGAAGCCGTGATTTGCGCGCTCGTGGTCAGGGAAGGGAAGATCCCTCCCACCATCAACTTCAGCGACGCCGATCCCGGCTGCGATCTCAACTATGCGCACAACCAGGTGATCGAGCGGCCCGTGCGTCTGTCGCTGACGAATTCCTTCGGTTTCGGCGGCCACAACGTTTGTCTGGCTGTCAAGCGATGGGAGCCGTAGCCAGCTATTCTTCCCAGTTGCGGCCGTCAAACCGCGTGAGCGGATAGCTTGATGCTGCGGGCAGATAGAAGAGGCGGAAACCTGCGGTCTGGGTCATGCGCCGGAGCCGGAACGGATCGCTCGCCACCTTGTGGCCTGGGTCGTTTTCTTCGAATCAGCCACCGGACTGAATCACGCAAGTGACCGAAACATGCCCGAGGTCTTATTGAGATGTGGGTTCTGGGCCTCGTCGTGACTCTCCTCCTGGTCATACCGCTGGTCGCCATTGTCCTCGACTCGGAGCTTGGACACGCTTTGGCCCGACGCGTGGATCCCGGCCAGCCTTCTGAGCACGAAGTGACCAAGCGTCTCGAGGCTCTCGAAGAAGAGGTCGAGTACCTATCGGAATCGGTGCGATCGCTTCAGGCGCGTGTGCGTGAGTCGGGACCCGGCTCCAAGAGCTGAATCCGCAGCGCCGACGCCCTCCAAACTTCCCGTCACCCCTTCGTAGTTGTGTGGATGGCGACCGACGTAGTCGAGCCAGCCAGCGCAGCCGCGCCTGGGCGCGTCAGCTGAAGCTTCTGTCAGAGAACGGCTGAAAGAGAGATGCGACCCGATGTCGACGGCGCGGAGGTCTATCGGCTCACCAGCTCGTGAAGCTTGTCAGCCTCCGCCAGCGCGCCGAGCTGTGCGAATAGCGAGTAAGCGCGGCGCGCCGTGTCGCGGGCTTCGTCTTCACGACCGGACCTTTCGAGCAGCCCAGCCAACTCGCGGCCGGCGGTGGCGGCAAGATGGGGCCGTCCCAGCGAATCGGCCTTTTCTAGCACCTCACGCAACAGTTGCTCGGCCTCGGACGTCTGGCCGTTGGCGGCCTTCGCCATGGCCAGAATTCGGAGGTCCTGGGCTTCTCCAACCACATCTCCCAGCTGGCGATGTGCCACCAGAGCGCGCTCGACCTCGCAGTGAGCGAAGGGAGCATCGCCTTTGAGCACACGAATCTCGGCGCGGCCAGAGAGGGTGAGCGCGTAGAGCGCGTTGTCGCCCAGCTTGTCGGCCTCACTGACGGCGTTGTCCGCCTCCTCCAGCGCCCGGTCGTAGTCGCCCTTGGCCAGGTGGGTCATAGCCGAGTTGTGGTGAGTTTCCACTATCCCCCGGTCTAGCCCGGCCTGCTGGTAGGCGGCCAAGGCCAGCCGGTACCAGGACAGGGCCCGGACATAATCGCCTCTCTGGTCGGCGACGATCCCCAGGTTATTGGAGCAGCGGCCGACGTTGGCGTGATCCTCGGAGCTCTTGGCCGCCGCGAGCGCTCTCATGAAGTAACTTGCCGCGTCGTGCATGCGCCCCGATTCCAGGGCGATGGCGCCGAGCAGATTCAAGGCGCGGACTTCGATGCTCCGGTCCCCCTGCTGTCGCGCCATTTCCAGGGCTGCGCTGCACCATCTGGTGGCGTCAGCGTCCTGTCCCAGGCGAGCGTGAGCGCTTCCGCACAGCAGTGCGAGAGTCGGCGAATTGTTGAGGCCTTCGCGGCGCGGCGTCAGGAAATCCAGCAACGCCTGGTAGCGGCCAGTTCCGGCAAGCCGCTGAGCCTCCGCAAGAATGGCTAGTGACTTACGCACGATCCAGCTCGCTTGCTTAATGCGCGACGGCGTAATGTGAGAAAGAGCGGAGCGGTGTAAGGAATCGCTTCGCGCTCACGAAATGTAATGATCTCAGCGCTTGCCACTGTTCGTCATCGTGGGGTAGACGCCAAACGTCGAGTTCGCTCCTCGCCAACTCTTCGTCGTCATCATCCACGTCATCGTCGCCGTCGAGGTCACGGTCCGCTTGCGCGTACGACATCCTGAGCATCGCCGGTGACTCCGGATTGAATTCGATTCCGGCCGGATGAAACTCCGCCAGCAGATACTCGGCATCAAGCGAAACCGTTATCAGGATGCAGTCACCCGGCCCAACGGCCGAGCCGTCTGGGTGCTTCCACAACCCGGACCGGGGGATGAAGAGGCTGAGAAAGTCGTTGGGCCCGTCCTGGTCATCGTCATCACTGTTGGCGAGATAACGGATGTTGAGCCTGGCTGGCTCGCCGTAGCAAGCCTCGACGCTCATCTCGTAAGTCTGGAGCTGTGGGGCTGCGGCCGACTGGCGGAGGACATGGGGCTGCGATCCCCCATCGTTGACACTTTGGTCGACGCTTTGAACGGGATTGCCTGGAACCTCGGGCCCCGTCGTTTCGCTACACGCGGCCAGCCACGCGCATGCAGCCAAAGCCACAGGTAGTGTTCGTCGCCGCATCATGTCTTCTCTCCTTCGGGGATTAAGGACGTGTTCTGCACGCGCTTCATCAAGCGGGAAAGTCGCGCACGAGAGATTCCCAGCCGGCGCGCCGCTTCGCTCCGGTTTCCCTGGCACAGATCCAACGTCGAACGCGCCGCCGCCGCCGAGATCTCATCCAGGGAGGCGGGGAACGGGATGCCCCCCTCAGCCGTGGCCCGCGGCGCCGATTGCCCCAACAGCTCGTCGACGCTCAGCTCGCCCGAAGGGGAGAGCAGCAAGGCTCGCTCGACTGCGTTCTTAAGCTCTCTCACGTTCCCCGGCCAATGATAGCGGAGCAGTGCCGAGCGAACCTCTTCGGTGACGGACGGACGGGTGAGCCCGTGCTGAGCCGATAGACGGTTGAGCAACGCTTGAGCGATGAGAACCGAATCGTTTCCCCTCTCCCTCAGCGGCGGGAGCCAAAGTGTGATGACGCTGAGACGGAAAAACAGATCCGAGCGGAACACGCCGTTCATAACGGACTGCTCGAGGTCCTCGTTGCTGGCGGCGATGATTCGCACGTCCGTGTCATGCCACGACGTGGCACCGACCCGCCGGACCTGTTTGTCCTCGAGCACGCGGAGCAGCTTAGCCTGCAACTCGAAAGCCAGGTTGCCGATCTCATCCAGTAACAGCGTCCCGCCCTTGGCGATCTCGAAGAGGCCGGGTTTGGCAGCATGCGCGTCGGTGAAGGCTCCCCGCTCGTGACCGAACAGCTCGGACTCGAGCAGTGATCCGGGCAGCGCCGTGCAATTCACCGGCACAAACGGGGCGCCACTCCGCACACCTCCATCATGAATCGCACGTGCCAAAAGCTCTTTACCGGTGCCCGTTTCTCCTGTAATCAGCACGGTCGCGTCGCCGTACGGCAGGACTCGGGCGGCGCGGGAGAGCACAGCCTTGAGCACGGCGCTTTCACCGATGATCTGCGCAAACGCCTCGTTCTTACCTTCGGCAACGCGATGCGCGGCCCGGCGCAACGCGCTGCGTCGCCGCTCCACGGCCGAGACCAACTCGTTACGCAAGACTTCGACGTCTCCCGGCAGAGCGACGTAGTCTCGGGCTCCGGCGCGCACCACGCGGGCGGCCGTTCGGTGACCAGTCTCCGATCCCACCACGAAGTACGGCACACTCGGGTGACCCGAGTGGCTCTCCAGCCAATCGACAGCCTCACCTTCGGCACCCGCAGCCGAGATGATCACCGCCGCGACGTCCGGGTCAACGGTGCAGACCTCAGAATCCTCGAGGACGCGTAGATCGGCTCCCAGGTCGCTGGTAAGCTCGAACCAGTACTCCGCGAACGCATCCGACACTTGGACCACGAGGATCGCTACCTCCTTCACCGACACCTCCTAGGCACCATGTGTGCCAATGATCGAAAACCTCTGTCCCGGCAAGGCCGGCCACAGCCTGTCTAGCCGGCGTCCACCCTCAGCGGGGGCAATCGTCAGCGAGGGCTGCTTCCGACCGGCGACATTGGCGGGATTGTAAATGCGAACCGTAAAAGCACTTACGGCAAGAGGTCGGGTGCGTATATCCCTCGCATCTTACCCGTGCTGCTGCCTGCTGTCAACCAGTTGGACAAGCAGAGTCAGGGCCTACGACGAGCATGCCGACCGCGGAACAGGCGGGTGTCGTTGGCACGTTTTGAACCAGCTGAAACAATACGTGTCACGGAAAACGGTCCGTTCTGATCCAACATCGGCAACGTTTCCAGCGATTCGTCGCTGTTATTAGTGCCTGGCCCGGAGGTTGCGTTCGAGATCTCGCAGGACCCGGAGACGGTGACGGACTCGATGAGTTTGGGTCGGCGATTCGAGGCTTTGCGATGACCAAAGAGGCGATCCTCAGGAAGATGTTCCAGCCTCTGCTGGAGCGGTCGGACAGGTTTGAAGTGCCCCGAGACCTGGATCGGGGCGCCGTCTTTCAAGTCCGGCCCCAGCATTCGGGCTGGTTCGCCCTGCTCGCCGCTGACCGGCGTCGACTTCAGAGCGAATACGCGCGGCAGTCGCACTACGAAGGTTTGCGACAGACCGCCGACCCTGATCTAGGACGCTTGCTGTTCGAGAATCGCGTTCATCGCTTGGCCGTTCAATCTCAAGCCAAAGAAGAGGCCGTGCGCTTGAGCCGGCTGTTGCTCAGAGCGATTCGCACTCTCGCCCACGCACTCGAACCCCGCGACGCCTATCCTTAAGGCACTCGGCGCAAGCGAGTCTCTACGCGGCAGCGAACAATAGGGGTGGGTAATGGAGCACACGGTCAAGAGGCGAAGCAGCGCGATCACCTGGGGATGACAACCGCCGGCGCCGAGCGCCCCACCAAAACGGCGGCGCTACTCCTTCAGCCGCCACTCGTGCAGGTTCTGAAACACGCCGTAAGTATCGATTCGGAGCCCCTGCAGTCTGCGGCTGGCCACCGCCAACTCATCAAAGAACCAGAGGAAGGCATAGGGTCTGTCGCGAGCGATCGTCTCGGAGATCGCACGCCAACGGGCCGTGGCCACGGGCCTGGTGGCCGCGGACAGGGCCAGCGGGATTAGGCTGTCGAGAGCCGCGCTCTTGTAGCCGGTGATATTGAAGGGGTGGTCCGAAGGCCAGAAGAGACCCACTAGGTAATCAGGCTCCAGACCCACCTGCCAGCCCAGGAGCACGGCCTCGAAGTCGCGCTGCTCGAACATGATGTCGAGCAGAGCATTGAACTCGATTTGCTTCACCTCGATCTCGACACCAATCTGCCGGAGCTGAGCCTGGATGATCTCAGCCGCCGAAACGCGCCGCTGCTCGCCCGCCTGAGTCAGCAGCGTAAACGCCAACCGTACGCCCTCGCTCTCGCGGAATCCGTCCCCGTCGCTGTCGCGCCAGCCCTTCGCGTCTAGAATCGCCTGAGCGCTGTCGGGCAGGTAAGGGTCGAAGCTGGTTTCCGGCGCGGCCAGGTCGCGAAAGATGGGAGGGTAGGGACCGGCGGCCGGCTCGGCATAGTCCTGTATCCCCAGCCCCTGTAGAATGGCTACCCGGTCGATGGCGTACGACAGGGCGCGGCGAATGTCGGCGTCAGCCAGCGGTGGGAAGCGGGCTCCATTGAAGCCGATGTAGTCGTAGAACCTTCGGGTTACCGTCTCGATGTAGAATCGCGGATCCGCCCGCAGCTCGGCTGCAGCCTCGAGCGGCGCCGGATAGATCAGGTCGACCCTGCCGTTCTTCAGCTCGACGCGGCGCGTCGTTTCCTCCGGAATGATGCGGAAAACGACCCGGTCGAGTCGTGGGCTGGCCGTGAAAGCTCGTTCGTTCGGTATCAGCACCAGCCGCTCGCCCGGCCGCCACTCGGCGACCCGGAACGGGCCACTGACCACCAGGCTTCCTCCCGGCTGCGCCACGCTGGGATGACTGGCGAGGGTGCGGTTCTCGGCGGCGTACTCCTTGAACACATGCGCGGGGATGATTCCCACCCCGCTGTGCAGGAGCATCCCCGGGTAGCGGCGGTTGAAGTGGAACCTGACGTGCCGATCGTCCAGCGCCACGACCGAATCGATGTTTTCCCAAAACTCGATGCGCGGGGAAGCGATCTCGGGCCGGCTAATCAACTCGTAGGTGAACACGACGTCTGCGGCGCGGATGGGCTGACCATCCGACCAGACGGCTTCCGGGCGGATCGAATAGGTGAGGTTCGTGGAGTCGGCACTGAACTTCCAGCCGTCGGCCAACGACAGCGCGTCGATCCGGTAATCCACCGCACCGTCGACCCAGCGAGCCGAGTTCAGCCCCAGATAAAGCTGTTCGTTGATCTCCTCGCTCAGCGAACTCGTGGCGAGGATAGGCAAGAGAGGCCCGACGTCGCTGCGAACCCCTACTGCGATCCGCGTGTCCGCAGGAGGGGTCTCACAAGCGGCGATGAGCAAGAGCGAGAGAGGAAGAATCAGGCGCGACGTCTGTGACCGGTGAAGCCTCGGGCTTCGCGGCGTGCGCGCTACAGCGACTGACGGTCCATTCACGCGCTCTGCTCTAAGGCCGCTACGATAGGCTGTTTCCACTTACGTTCCCCCGCCCGACACGTGTGGGTCTGCTAATCCGCAGAACGCCTAGGCCAGCGCCGCCGGAGGATAGCCCCAGCGCAACAGCGACACAAGCGAGCGATCAGCGAAACCCCGCTGATCGGCGAACGCGCTGCGACGCCCGAGCTGCCCAGCCGCGTGGCCTTGTTCGTGGACGGCCGTCGGTTTAATTACGGTTTTCGAGGGCCACCGGCGCCACGAACAAGAGCGATGCGGGCCGGGGTCGGGTCGGCGCTCGGCAGCCGTCGGGGCCCGCGGCGGCTCTGCCGGCGGGGCGCTCAGAGTTCGGACGGTTCTAGAGGCAACCGGGACAAAGATATGCGAGTGGGGATAGGGTTTGACATCCACCGTTTCGGGGAAGGGAGGCGTCTTGTCTTGGGTGGGGTGGAGTTCGAGGGTGAGCGCGGTTTGCTCGGTCACAGCGACGCCGATGTCGTCACCCACGCGGTGATCGACGCGTTGCTGGGAGCGGCGGGCCAGGGCGACATCGGACGCCACTTTCCGGACAGCGACGAGCGCTGGCGCGATGCCCCGTCGCTCGAGATGCTCGACGCCGTACGGCAGATGCTCGAGGCCGACAACTACCAGACGGTCAACGTGGACGTGGCGCTGGCGGCCGAGCGACCGCGGCTGGCGGCGAGCGCCGAGGCGATGCGCGATCGCCTGGCAGACACCCTCGGCATCGACCCGCGCTTCGTCTCGATCAAGGCGACGACCGCGGAGGGCTTGGGGGCGATCGGGCGTGTCGAGGGAATCGCCGCTTGGGCCGTCGCTCTGATCGACCGGGTTCGCGAGCCCGGATCGCCCTAGCGGACGGGCGCTCTGTGCTAGCTGGCCTGGTCATCCCCGCCGCCGACTGGATCATCGGTACACCCCAGGTCGAGCGCATCCTCGAGATGCTGGGTGGAGTTGCGCCTCACTGGATCTATCTTGTGGTCGGCGCCGGCGCAGCGGTCGAAAACTTCTTCCCACCGATTCCGGCCGACACCTTCGTCGTGCTTGGTGCCTTCCTGTCCGCCGAGGGGAGGGCCACGGGACTGGGGGTGTTCGGGGTGACCTGGACCACCAACACCGGCACCGCTTTGCTGGCCTACGCCTTTGCGCGGCGCTGGGGGCGGACCTTCCTGGGTACGCGGCTGGGCCGCTGGCTACTTCGTCCGCGGCAATTGGAGCGGCTCGCGTCGCTCTACGACGGACACGGTGCCAAGATCATATTCTTCAGTCGCTTCCTGCCTGCCTTCCGAGTCCTGGTGCCCGTCTTCGCCGGGATCAGCCATCTGGCTCTCTGGCGCACGGCGGTGCCGGTCGCCCTCGCCTCAGCAATCTGGTATGGGCTTCTCGTCTACGCCGGCGTAGTCTTCGGCCGCAATTGGCGGGTCATCCTCGAGGCGGTCGGAGACGTCAACACGGTTTTGCTGGTGATCGCCGGATTCTTCGCCCTCGGCCTCTCGGTCCTTTGGTGGCGAACCCGTCATCATCCGCATCCGCACGAGACGGGAGGCCAGGGAGGTGGAGACGGGTGACTGAGGAAACCGCGCGGCGATTCTATCTGGGCAGGTTCGAGGATTATCTTAGATTCGAGCGCGGACTCACAGCAACCACAGCCACGGCTTACACGACCGATCTGGCACAGCTGGTGGCGTTCTTGGGGGAGCGAGGTGTCGAGCGACCCGACACGGTCACGGCCCAGGATCTTCGGGAGTACATTTATCACTTGAAGGGTTCGGGCCGGGCCCCGAGCAGCATCCGTCGCAAACTCTCGGCACTGAAGAGCTACTTCGGTTTCCTCCAGGCCGAAGCGTTGATCGACTCCGATCCCAGCGAGCTGCTGGAGGGCCCCAAGACGGGGCGGCGGCTCCCGACCGCGCTCTCACAGGCGGAGGTCGAGTTGCTCCTCGCAGCGCCGCAGGGACAGCGCCCGCTTGCGGTGCGAGATCGAGCCATCCTGGAATTGATGTACGCCACCGGTCTCAGGATATCGGAGCTCGTCAAGCTCCGAGTCCGCGATCTCGACCTCGAGGAGGGGCTCGTCCGTGTTGAAGGGAAGGGCTCGAAGGAGCGGATCGTCCCGGTGGGCCGGGCAGCACTGACTGCACTGCGAGCGTACCGGGACTCGGCACGGCCCGAGCTGGGGGCAGGTGGCAACCGACTGGGTGCCGGGGTTCTGTTCTTGGGGCGCCGCGGCCGCCCGCTCACCCGCAAGGGGGCCTGGGATATCGTGCGGCGTCAAGTCGCGGCGGCCGGGATTCGCAAGCACGTGACACCGCACACCCTTCGCCACAGCTTCGCGACGCACCTGTTGGAGGGCGGCGCCGACATCGCGGCCGTGCAAGAGATGCTGGGCCACGCCGACATCTCAACGACTCAGATCTACACGCATCTGGATCGCAGCTATCTGGCCGAGGTTCACCGGCGCTTCCACCCGCGCGCCTAGAAATGAAACGAGCGCGGATAATAGACTTCCTTGAGAATAAAGTCTTAGATGCTTCTGGCTGATGTGATGTCCTGGGTGAGGCGGCCCGTGGCCCGCTGGGAGCGCCGGATCAAGCGACCTCGAGCGGTCCGCGCCGCCCGCCATCTGGTGAACGCCGGCTGCGCGCTGGCCTGGATCCTCCTTGGCGCCGGCGCCGCGAGCAGCGCCTGGGGGCAAACGGTCGCCTTCAAGGCCGGGGCGCGGGGCTCGGCGGTGGCCGACGAGGTATTGAGGCGGGTGATCGAGCGCGGCGCTTATCGGGTGCTGACGCAGGACACGATCCTGGGCCCTGAAGAGATCATTCCGGGGGACGTGATCCTGATCGAGGCGACGTTGCGTGTGGAGGGCCGGATCAGGGGCGATCTGGTGGGGGTTGAGAGTGATATCTTCGCGCGACCCGGTGGGCGGATCGACGGTACGGTCGTCGCACTCAACAGTGGGTTTTACGGTTCTTCGCTGGCCCGGCTCGGCTCACCCCCGCTTGACGCCTCACTCTACGACTACCGAGCCGAGGCACGCGAGGATGGTACCTTCTTGATCGTCGGTCCTGGCCGCAACGCGAGGCTGCGTTTGCCGGGCTTAAAAGGGTTTCTGGTCTCGACGTACGACCGGGTGAACGCGCTCACGGTTCCCTGGGGGATTGAGCTCGAGCGCGGGTCGGCGCCATGGATGCCCGCTGGCAGCGCCCGGATCAGGTATCGCAGCGTCCGAAGCGACCTGGACGGCGATGTCGAGCTGCGTTGGCCGCTGGGTCGGCATCGGCTGGCGGTTGGCGGTGGACTCGCGGTGAGATCGAACGATACGTGGACGAACGGCAATCTGACCAACTCGCTGCATAGCCTGATCGGCGCCGCCGACACCCGCAACTACTACGAGGCCCGGTTCGTCGAGGCGGGCGTGCGTCTCGAATACGGCGCGGCGCTCAGCTGGTGGGTCGGCGTCAGCGGCGCCTGGGAGCGGGCGCGTTCGCTGGAAAACCGCGATCCTTTTTCGATCTTCTCAGCTCGCGGCGGTTTTCAGCCGAACCTCCCCGTCAGCGAGGTGGACGCCGTTAGCGCTCGAGGCGCGCTGGGGGCGAGACTCTGGTTCTCTCAGCGCTCAGCCCTCGAGCTGGAAGTCGGCCTCGAACGGGCCGACGCCGATCTGGGTGGCGACCTTTCGTTCACGGTGCTGAGCGGCGCCGGGCGCATGCAGACGATGGTGCTGGACAATCACCGACTCGTGGTGCGCGCCCGAGCTCAGACTACGGGCTCCGCGGGGGCTCCGGCGCAGCGCTGGGCGGCGCTGGGAGGCTGGGGGTCACTTGCCACCTTGCGGCCCGTGGAGCGGGCGGGTGATCGAATGTGGTGGACTGCCGTGTCGTATCACCTGCCGCTCGTTCGGCGGATCGATCTGCTGGGGTCGCTGGAGGGGTGGGTCGAATACGCGGTCGGAAACGCCTGGGTGGTCTCGGCTGGAGCGCGCCCCTCGGCAGTGCACAATCTAGGTGTCGGCGTGGCGCTGGGACCCCTGGCCGGGGGCGTGTTTGCCGATCCGGATCGAGATTTCGACGCGGTGATCCTACTCGGTTTCCGGGGTGGGCGCAGCCGCTAACGACCAGTTTTGACAAGTGTTTAGTGGCTGATTATAGTAGTGGCGTGAAAATTGCTTAGCGGCGCCCGAACTCAGAATCCAGGCCTTCCTAACCGGGACCTCGTGCTCGGGGTAATCCCGGCGCGGCTCGCCTCCTCGAGACTGCCGCGAAAGCCCTTGATCCCCATAGCGGGACGCCCCCTGATTGAGTGGGTTTGGCGACGGCTGAGCGCCGCCCGCGCCTTGAGCGAGCTGGTCGTGGCCGTGGACGACCCGGAGGTGGAGAAGGCGGTAAACCGGTTCGGGGGGCGGGCGGTAATGACGGGGCAGCAACACCGCTCCGGCACCGATCGAGTGGCGGAGGTAGCCGCCCGACCGGAGTTCGCTGGCTACGGCTGGATCGTCAACGTTCAGGGCGATGAGCCGTTTCTGCCTCCCGGCGCCGAGAGCGCGGTGGTCGAGCGCGTGAGGCAGGGCTGGGACATCGGGACGGTGGCGGTCCCCATAGCCAGTGAGGTGGAGTTCGAGGATCCGGCTGTGGTGAAGCTGGTGCTGGACGACGTGGGGGGCGCCCTGTACTTCAGCCGTGCGCCGATTCCCCACGCTGCGGTCAGCGAGGCGATGGGTGCGAGCCGCCTCACGCGGCTGCGGCACGTCGGGATCTACGCCTTCTCTCGGAAGGCTCTGTTCAGCGCGACGCAGCTTCCAAGTCACCCGTTGGAGGAGCGGGAGCGGCTGGA
>JABAOH010000278.1_pt3 | contig 33456 bp, 37 predicted proteins | sample 7062181 | NCBI WGS metagenome assembly JABAOH01 (sample SAMN14538630, study PRJNA623070) | marine sediment metagenome | biome: marine biome [ENVO:00000428]; feature: marine pelagic biome [ENVO:01000023]; material: deep marine sediment [ENVO:00002113]; isolation source: pool of 5 deep marine... | reverse complement strand
GAGGCGAACCTCTACGCGCTCGGCGCCCCCAAGTACAGGATCGAAGTGAACGCTAGCGACTACAGGGCGGCCGAGGCCGCCCTCGACAAGATAGTCGAGTACACAACACAGGCGTGGGCGAAGCACGACGGCGAGATATCCTTCTCCAGGGGCTAGTCTGGGGTTGTCCCTTTGGTCTGGCTCCTGAGGCGATGCGTGAATTGCGGCAGGTATACCCTCAGCCAGGAGCGCTGTCCCGACTGCGGGGGACCCGTGAAGATACCGCATCCGGCGAAGTTCTCGATGGACGACAGGTACCGCAAATACAGGCTGAAGATGAGGCGCATGGCGAGAAAAGAAGTCTAGCACTGACCCATGGGAGTTAAAAATTTATGTTGAATGCCATCATTGATCTTGTGAGGAGACTAAGTTGTCCAGGAGCTACGTGAAGATATACGGCCCGCCGTTCGTCAAGGCCATCGAGGCGTTGGAGGCCGTCGCAGTGGACATGTCCAAAGCCACTGATTTGAAGTTCAGCCATAAATGTGTACCATACCCGTCGCGTATGCAGTCGAGCACGAGCGATTGGGACCAGTACATGAAGAACATGCAGAGGCTTTACGTCGACTGCTACGAACCCGTCAGGTTGATCAGCGACTCGCATCAGATGCTGGGCGAGTATGACTTCTTCTTCGAGTGGACAGAGGAGCCGAGCGTCGCCCAGATAGAGGACCTCCTGAAGAAGATCGACGACGCCCTCGAAGGCTTGGGCTGTAACTACACTCTGACGACGAAGTGATCCCCTCCCCCTCTTTTCAACACGGAACTTTTCATTATGATGTTCCAAAGGTGTGTATGACATCTAAAATTGCAGATAAACTTGTCTTGTGATGCCTTACTTACGGAAGTGACGGCGCTTCTATGGGTTCCACGTAGAGGTAGGCAATCTGTGTTAGTGATTTTTCTAGTTAGGAGATCTAGTTTGGGTGGCCCTCTACATGAAAGCATAGCACCTCTAGGGCGATAAACCTGACCTCGAGGGCTGAATGATGATAATATTGGATGTCTTAGAGCTCGGCCACGTGGCTTAATGTATAACGCCGAGCCTTTGAAGCTCCTCCTTGAGGACGACGCGCGTCTGCTTCAAGCCCGTCAGCCGCCTAGCATACTCGTCCCCAGTCATCCTGCCCTCTCTGAAATCCTCCTCCAGTTTGCCGATCTGAGCGTCTATCTCGGCAATTCGACCCCTGAGCATGTCGGCGTACGAGGCGGGGCCGGCGACCTCTAAACCCGAAGGCTCCACCTCCGTTGCTATGACGCCGTCTTGGATGCGGAGGATGCGGTCGGCGACCGTCGCTACCGATGGGTCATGCGTCACCATGATCACGGTCTTCCCCATCTCCCTGTTGACCCGCGATAGGTAGTCAACCACTATGCGGGCGTTGGCAGTGTCGAGCTCGCCCGTGGGCTCGTCGGCGAGGATCAGTGGCGGGTCGTTCGTCAAGGCCGCTGCCAGGGCCACCCTCTGCTGCTCGCCTCCGCTCAGCTCGCTGGGCTTGTGCCCACTCCTATCCTGAAGGCCGATAACTCCGATGAGTTCCTCGACCCGCTTTCGCCGCTCCTCCTTGCGCATGCCCAACGCCATCATTGGGATCTCTATGTTTTCAGCCGCTGTGAGCGTGGGTATGAGGTTCATCGTCTGGAAGACGTGGCCCACTGTCTTGCGGCGGAACTCAACCAACTTCGCAGGTGTCAGCTTCGTCACCTCTGTGTCGAGGACTCTCACATACCCCGCCGAGGCCCTGTCGAGGCCGCCGATGATGTTGAGGAGGGTCGTCTTCCCAGACCCTGAGGGGCCTATAAGGGAGACCATCTCCCCCTTCTCGACGCTCATGCTGAGCCCCCTTAGGGCCTGGACCTCGATGGAGCCCAGAGAGTATATCTTCACCAGGTCTTTCACTATCACCGTCATCGTCCAGAACTCCAATGGTTAATCCTCTTCACTCCTCCACCCTCCAAACCAGGTTGTCGGAAACCCGCCTGACCGCCAAAACGATGGGCATCACCGTCGAGATAACGAGCAGACCCATCACCACGGCGAGGGTCGTCTGCGCCGAGGGGGGGAACACTACCCGGCGCTGCAGAACGGCCGATTGCACGGCGTTGAAAACGACAGTCTCGCCATGCAGCATTACGACGCCTACCCCGACGCCCAGGGCTAACGAGAAGAGGGTCAGGCCCAGGCTCTCGATGAACAGAGAGGAGCGCAGCTGGCCGTTGGAGTAACCCCTCACGGCCAATACCGTGAGCTCCTTCCAGCGGCTCCTCAGGGCCGTGGAGACCACCATGGCAACCCCCAGCGAGGAGACGAGGGCGGCAAAGTAGACGCCCAGCCTCTGCAATCTTCCCGGGCCTGTTATGAAGACGTTCTTTGAGGACCCCTTTATGATGGTCTCAGTAATGTCCACGCCTTCGACATCCGGATGGAGTGCCTCCACGGACTCCTTGAAGCCAGTGATGTCGGCATCCTCTTCGAACTTTACGAGGATGCGGGAAAGGTCCAGGTATGTGTCCTTGATCTCGTAGGTGTCGGGTATGTATAGAGTCGGATTCTGGGGGGCCCAGCCCGGCCCGGGCTCCCTCCCGAACAGGCCTACGACCGTGAAGGTGTGTACCTTGTCACCCAGCTTGATGAGCATGTTGGATCCTATCGTGGCCCCGATGAGAGAGGCGGCCCCCTTCTCCATCATCGCGTTTGTTTTAGCCTCTCCCATCTTCTCGAAGGCGTCGGCGCCCTTGAGCCAACCCTCCTCCATGTAGGCGATCTTCCCCCACTCTAGGGGGTCGATTATCCTGACGGGGATGACGCCAAGCGAGCTTTGGGCCTCGAGCCACGTCTCCACCGTGGCAGAGGCCACGCCCTCGAGCCCTGCGATCTTCGTGCTCAGAGCATCCGCGTTCTCCATGTTGAAGAGCCAGACCGATGCGTCGGCGCTGAGGGTCAGCCTCGTGAACCGCTCCGTGTAGTCGTTGGCGCTGGCGACGGCACCTATGACGAAGATGCCGTACCCCACGATGAGGGCAGCCATGAAAGTGGACGCTGCGGCACGCTTGGCGTTTCTTCGTACGCTCAGGACCGAGAGGTGGGCTATATCCCCGACCAGGACCCTTCCCAGTCGGTTGAGGACGCCTTGAAACCACGGCGAGTGCTGGATGACCACCTTGGTGAAGCCCCAGAAAAGGAGGACTGGGGCGGTGTACGTGAGGATGAAGTCCACCCCCCACCAAGTTGAGTAGACGATGAATACGATCAGGTTCGCCGCTGCGGGCCTAAACTGTTCCACGGTGAGGCCGAGCACCAGCATAACCACCCTGTAGAGGCCAAGGGATAGTGCCAGCGCCGGCTCGTGCCATGATCCAGCGGCCTCCTCCTCTTCCCCTTGGTGCTCCCTGAGGGCGTCCACCACGTTTAGATTGATGGCTCTCTTGGCGGGCCGGTAGACGGCGAATAGAGCGAGGGCACAGCTGAAGATGAAGGAAATTATGACGACAGACGGTGAAGACGATAGAATTACCTGCAGACCGCCCAGTCCAGGCAAGACCAGTGGGATGATACAAGCCCCAAGGATGGCGCCACTGGCTCCGGCCAGTAGGCCGACGAGCAGGGCCTCGAAGAGGAATATGTAGAAGACCTGCCCGTGGGTGAGCCCCCGCGTGAAAAGGAGGCCTATCTCTCGGCGGCGCAAACCTAGGGATATGTCGGAGACGGTGACGCCGAGGTACCAGGCAGTGAAAAACACCGGGGCGGCCAAGAGCATGGCGTTCGTCCTCATCCGAGATGAGGAAATGTCGACCGCCTCTAGGAGGTCCCCGAGGTAGTTATGTGGGACGTAGCCGAAGCGGGCACCGAGGCTGTTGACCCTCTCGTAGATGAGCATCACCTGCTGCCTGGAGTCGGCTATGTCCCAGGGATTTAGGAGGCTCTCCCTGTCGAGTTCTATGATGGTCTCGGCGATGAGGACCCTCGTGTGCCTCCGATTCTCGCTGTATATCTGGTTCATCCAGCCCAGGAACGTCTCCTCGCTCATAAACATCAGCTGGTGGGACGGTCTACGGACCGTCTCGCCCAGACCAACTAGAAGGGAGCGGAGGAACAGGGCGTACCTGCCCATAGCCATCGAGAAAAGCCTGTCGTCAACCTCTACCACTCCGCCCACTCGGACTTCGAGGTAGCGATTCTGGATGTCTACCAGCGATCCCCCCGGCACGTACGTCGGCACCTGAAGGGTCAAGGGTTCTCCTTCGTTGAACAGGCTGGCATTTTTCGACCCTGCATCCACGTAGACCATTCCCGGCTCCAGCCGCCCCACACCCGACAAACCACTCACAAGTTTCGAGTCGCTGGCGATGGCTACGATCGTGAAAGGCATCGACTCGTTCGACCCCGAGACCATGACCTCGATGCCGGCTCTGGCCTCCTGCTCCACGCTGCGTATCAGGTGCTCGACCCTGGCCACGTGCTCGAGGCTGGCGATTACCTCCTCCACCTCGGCCAGGGATGTCCTCGTCAGGTTCCTGTCCTCTGCGGAGGAGACTAAGTCCACGTCGGTGGCCTTGAGAGCGCTGTTCAGGACGGAGGCCCCGACCGTGTCCGCTCCCTGGAGTATGCCCGAGAATAGGGTGGCCGCAAGGGCTACGCTTAGAAAAAGGGCTAGGAACAGGGACTTCCCCCGGACGAGGCGCTTGAGGGCGTAGCCTAGCATATCTGGAGTAGACTCTCCGAATGGGGCATTTATAGACTTATTGCAGGACTTGGGACATGAACATGGACCAAGACGTGGCTGTCGTCTGTATGATTTATACGTGAGGAAAGGGGATTCTACTCCTCGATTTGCCTGTCCCTAGCGATGGCTCGGCGCTCCTTGACCTCCTCGTAGACGATGAAGGCGGGCATGACGACCCAGATGGCGATCATGAGCCAGAAGAAGATGGTGTCCCAGTCCATCAGGTTTCGCCCTCCTTCTTCCTGCGGAAGAGACCGAACCCTCTTGATGTGCCTGTTTTAGCCTTGGGTGCGGCTCTCCAATCGACGGCGACTTCCTCCCTCACCAGTCTCCTATAGTTGATCCCTGGGATGTACAGTAGTTTCTCCGGTATCAGGCCACTGGGCCTGAAGATCATTATGATCAGCAGTAGGGTTCCCAGTAGGATGTTCTCGAAATAGGAGATGGGGAAGAACAATAGCTCATCGAAGAACCACTTCGACACGATGATCACCCGACGCATCGCGACCACGAGGGCAGTCCCGAGGAAGGTGCCGGCGTTGTTGCCAGGGCCACCCATTATGAGCATCAGCCAGGGCCAGTAAGTCCAGAAGGCTCGCTGATAGTTCGCCTCGACCACATAGGAGAAATAGAACGCAAGGAGGCAACCTGATAGGGCTGTGATCCCAGATGCGAACATCAATATGTTTCTCCTGATGCCGACCACGTTCTTCCCGACACTACCTACCGTTACCTCGTTTTCTCGTATCGACCGCATCAGTCTGCCGTAAGGCGAGTTGAGCATCGTACGGAAGATGAAGAAGCTGATGAGTCCTAGTAACAATGTTAGGACAGCCATCACGACGGTCCTATCTCCTGGATAGAAGGCGAAGACGTTGGGGACGAACATGCCTATGGTACCGCCACTTATGGATACGACGTTCCTGCCTATGATCTGGGACGCGTCGGCCATGGTGATCAGCGTGATCATGAGGTATGTCGCCCTGAGCCTGATGGCAGGTACCGATATGAGCCAGCCTATGGCTGCTCCCAGTATAAGGGTTACGGCTAGCGTGAAGAGGAGCAAGGATATGCATAGCATCGGGTGCTCCTTAAGGTAGCCGTTAGTTAAGACGCTGACGTTTCGGAAGTTGTTATAAACCCAGTCATAGTCGCTTCTATATGGTAATAGCTGGACTCCTGCAAGTTCAACTATCCAGAAGGTCAGCCGGGTTGTTATAGCGCTCACTGTGAATCCGCCTACGATGACCTGGACAGCGCAACCCATGTTCGGGACCCCAGCGTTCCCGTACTGGAAATTTAGAGCCATTGCCACAATTACGAAGAGTCCAAAATACATGGCTATGTCGACGATCAATCGTGCCTGGCCGGAAACCGAGACCAGATTGCTCAACAAGTCTATCATACTTCTACCCCCCTTCTAAATGACCTCAATAGTTTTTCACCTATAGGCGACGCCTGGAACCTTTCCCATAAACCCTGAAGTCCATTTGGCTCGATCAGTAAGACAGCTACTAAGACCAACATAGGGATGAGTGGCCTATACTCTCCAACCCATACGCCCACGCTTTGCTGGAGATAGAATGTCAGGATTATCTCAGAGAAACCGATGCCAAGACCCCCGATGATAGCACCATATATGTTACTAAACCCGCCAAGTAGGCTCGCTGCCATAATGCTCGTGATCATAAACGATCCTGTGTCGGGTCCGGAGCTGAACCATAGAGGGATCATCGCACCAGCGAGAGCCGCCATACCTCCGGTCATGAACCATGAATAGAGCTGGATCCTGTTGACGTCTATGCCCAATACCGATGAAAGCTCCGTGTCTTCAGCACATGCCCTCATCGCGATCCCAGTCTTTGTACGGGTTAACATGTAGTGCAAGGATATAACCGTGAAGACGCAGATGGAGATAGCGACGATAAATATCCCAGGAAAACCCATTAACTTGAAATCCAGTTCCTTGACGAGGAATCCTATTGTGTACGTCGAGTATAAGCTTCGGATCCAGAAAGCATAGATGTACAACGACGATGTCAAGAATATTTGTATCGCCAATGTGGCAATCGTGAGGACTATGGCACCGCTGCCCATTTTGGACAAAACCTGTATTACAACCATGTATACTAGGATGCTTACAACTCCACCAATTATGAAAGCAATCGGGAATCCGATGTAGGGCGACATGTTTAGGATCCTTGAAATCGTATAGACCACGTAGATGCCGAAGCCCGCGTATGTGCCATGAGCGAAGTTGGGGATTTTTGCGGTCAGATAGGTCAGCGTGAAACCAATGCTTAGAATCGTGATCTCTGCGGCATAAACACTGGCTGCCATCCATATAGCTGGGATTGCCATTTCAGATTCCATTAGCTCTCTATACTTTGTCATTTATATTTTTCGCGCTCATTTTTTACAAAAATATCATTATTACGAGAATAATCTTATATAGCGAAAATAAGAGTTTACGATTGCATAAACATAGAAGGGTGAAAAATATGTCAAGCAGTTCCACGACTATGATGGCAGTTCTACTGATTGTAGGCCTCGCTATTGGCGCTGGTGTAGGGTATTTCATGGCGCCCACAAAGACAGAGATTGCGGAAACGGAGGTCACTGTTGAAGTTGAGCCACTCGCAGGGAAAACGATACAAATTGGGAACATCATAGCAAGCGATCCTGGTCTTGAGTGGGATGTTCCTTACACCGATCAAATATTGGTTCCTGATATGAATGAACTGGCAGATGTGCTTGGTTACGACGTGACTTTTGAAATACTGGTTGATAGTGCTCAAAGCCAGGCTGCAATTCATCTTGAGAAGGTCCAGTCTTTCAAGGCAATGGATGTCAACTTAGTAATCGGTGGTCGGTGGTCATCACAGGCATCCGGTGCGTTGTCTTACGTAAACGAGAACAACATTCTGCTTTGGAGCCCATCTTCAACCGCTCCAACGCTCAGGATCGCTGATGACAACCTTTATAGGATGTGCCCCGACGACACGGTGCAGGCTCCGGCCATCGCCGAGATGCTCTGGAGTTGGGGGATAGAGGCAATCATTGTAATCCAGAGGGCAGACGCTTGGGCTGACGGCATCTACAACATCCTAAAGCCCGAGTACGAGGCGAGGGGTGGAGTCGTAGCCGAGCAAATCAGGTATATGACGGAGGCTAGGGAGTTCAGCAGCTACTTAGCCTCTGCCGAGGCAAAGGCAAGAGAGCTGATCGACCAGTACGGGGCAGAGCACGTGGGCATTGAATTAATATGTTTCGGGGAGGATGGCTCCGTCCTGCTTACCCAGGTCGAGGACTACCCCGTTCTCTGGGACCTCATGTGGTTCGGCTCCGACGGCACAGCCATGACTCAGCTGATACTTGACAACTCTCCATCCCAGTCAGCCCATCTCGTCGTCCCAAGCACCTACGCTGCTCCCGGCAAGTCCGAGGTATTCATAAATCTCTTCAACCGGTACTACGATGTCACGGGCATTACGATGGGTTACTATTCGGCTTGCACTTACGACATAATGACCACATACTTTGAGTCCATTACCAGCGCGCAGAGCACTGATCCCAGAGACCTTATCCCATTGCAGCACCAGGTCACATATGGAAAGTGGGGCGCCAGTGGCTGGACTTTACTCAACGAAGGGGGAGACCGGAAGGCAAGTAACTACGACATCTGGGGCTTCACGTACATTGGCGACGAACCCGTCTTCGCCAACTACGGCTTGTACGACGGTGCTGCAGGAACCGTATCTTGGAGCAGCGAGGGCTACACACCGGACGGAAGAACCGTTCCAGGCATAACCCCTGTCGGACACTAAGGACACAAAGGGAGTAGAAATAACTAATCCCAAACTTTTTTTAATGATTCAATGATGAAAAACAGAATATAAATCCCTCAGACAATATTTTAATAATAGCACTGGACAGTAACGATACTTGAAGCTCGATGTCCGAAGTGTTAAAGATCGATAATGTTAGGAAATACTTTGGAAAGTTCGCCGCCGTCGACGGCATTAGCTTCGGCCTCAAGGAGGGAGGAATCTACCTCCTCGTAGGCCCCAACGGCTGCGGCAAGTCGACCCTAGTCAACTGCATCTCGGGATTCTTTCACCCCGAGGAGGGCCGCATCTTCTACCGCAATGTCGAGATCACGAAGGAGGACATGTACAAGATTTCCCGCCGCGGCCTGGTGAGGACCTTCCAGATCGCCTCGCCCTTCTTGAGGCTGACAACGCTGGAGAACATGCTCGTGGCCCTGCCCGACAACGCCGGTGAGAACATCTTATTCTCCCTCTTCAAGCCGACCTGGGAGGGAAGCGAGGTTAGCGCTGTTCGGCGTGCCTCCGAACTGTTAAGGGTCCTTGGCCTCAGACACGTCTGGAGCATGCCGGCTAACACCCTGAGCGGCGGGGAGCTGAAACTTCTAGAGATCGGGAGGGCCCTCATGTGTGGCGCCGAGACGATACTGCTGGATGAACCGGTGGGGAGCATCGATCCAAAGCTCTGCCACCAGATCTTTAGCCACGTCCTCAGGCTCAGGGACGAGCTGGGAATTACCTTCCTCGTCATAGAGCACAGGCTAGAGGTCGCCGCCCAGTACGCGGATCACGTCTTCGCCATGGACAGGGGGAAGTTGGTCTGCGAGGGCACAGCGGAGGAGGTCTTTGAGGATCCGAGGGTCATCGCAGCGTACTTAGGTGAGTGACATGGTGGATTACATAATCGAGACCAATGGCCTCAATGTTGGTTACGGGCCAGTCCACGTCATCTATGACCTTGACTTTAAGGCCCCAGACGGCGAGGTAACAGTAATCGTTGGCCCCAACGGAGTCGGTAAATCATCGCTTCTCAAAGCCATCATGGGATTGGTCACAGTCTACTCAGGTAGGGTTTACTTCCAGGGCAAGGACATCACAAAACTGCCAGCGCATGTGCGTACAAATGCTGGAATCGGCTATATGCCACAGGTGGGGAACATCTTCAGCCGCCTCAGCGTCGCGGATAACCTAAGGATGGCGGCATACACCATAAACGACGAGGATCTGTTCAATGAGAAGCTGGAGATGATCCTGAACCTCTTCCCCGTGCTGAAGGACTTCATGTCGAGGGCTGCTGGCACCCTCAGCGGCGGGGAGCGTCAGATGCTCGCCGAGAGCATGGTCCTCATGAGGGACCCGAAGGTGATGCTCGTCGACGAGCCCACTGCCGGCCTGATGCCGAAGCTCGTAACGGATGTCCTCAAGAAGCTGGACGAGATGGCCGAACAGACAGGTCTACCGGTCGTCATCGTAGAGCAGAGGGCCCGTCGGGCCCTGGAGATCGGGGATTACGCGTACATGATGCGGGGGGGCAGGTTCACCTTCGAGGGGTCAGCGCAAGAGCTTCTGAACCACCCGCAGTTGACCGAGATGTACTTGGGAGCCTTAGAGGTCCACGAACTGAAGACCGTACGAGAGTAATCCCGATCATAACATTTGTTTATTCACGAAACCAGTTAGTAGATGTTAGGCACGAGCCTCCAGCGGACCCTCCGCATGTAGTCCCTGTAGGCCTTGCCGTACCTCTCGAGGAGGAACTCCTCCTCCCTACGGATGTAAAATAGGATGCCGCCAACGGAGAAGATGGCGAGCATCACGGTCTCCAAGATGGGGAATAGGATGGCGAGGCCGATGGCTAGGGCGAGGAAGCCGGTGTAGAAGGGGTGGCGGACCCTCGCGTATGGGCCGCTGGTCAGGAGAGCCCCCCGGTAGTTCCTCTTCCAGAAGGCGTACCACCTGAGGCAGAGGAGCGCCCCCATGACGGTGATGACGACCCCCACCACAAGTGGTGCGAGCGTCCACGAGGAGATCAACGGATTCGAGCCCCTTAGCCCTTGACGGGGTACGACGTGAGCTCCCGGCTGAGTCGTGTCAGGCGCTCGAAGCCCTCCGGGGTGCAGACAACGGTGTCCTCTACCCTCACCCCGATCTCGCCCACTATGTAAATGCCCGGCTCGATCGTGAAAGTCATGCCGGGCTCAAGCTCGAGCCCGTTGTTCCTGACGATGTATGGGTGCTCGTGCACCTGTAGGCCGATCCCGTGGCCCAGGCGATGGATGAAGTACCCGCCAAAACCGGCGTCCTCGATCACTCTCCTTGCGGCGGCGTCGAGGGACCCGCATGCGACGCCGGGTTTCACGGCCTCACAAGCCACCCTGTTGGCCTCGTAAACGACGTCGTATATCTCTCGCTGGCGCTCCGTCGATTCTCCGTAGAAGACTGTCCTCGTAAGGTCAGAGCTGTAGCCATGGATCTTCGTCCCCATGTCCACGAGCACGCCATCCCCGGACTTCAGCCCCCTGTCGCTCGGCTGGCCATGGGGCAGGGCGGCCCTATCGCCGAAGAGGACCCCCGCGAAGCCCGTCTCGCCCCCCTTGTCGGTGAGCTCCACCGAGATGATCGCCGAGAGGTCCCTCTCGGTCATCCCGGTGTGCAGCTGCTCGAATCCGGCCTCTAGGGCCCTGTCCGTTATGGCGCAAGCCATCCTCATCCAGTCGAGCTCCTGGGCGGTCTTCACCATCCTGTGCTTGCTGAGGTACGGCGATGCGTCCACGAAGTGCGCCTGTGGGATCTTAACGCCCAGGCGGTTGACCCAGCCCCAGGGGGCGTCCTCCGCTACTCCCACGACTGCGCCGCCGAGCCCCAGTCGTTCCATGTTCTCCGCGAGCAGATCCACGGGGTCCTCGTGCTCGAGCCAGATGTCCACGTCTTTGATCCAGGGCTCCTGGCCCCTGAGCTCCCCCTCCAGCTCGTTGACGATTATGACAGGCTCGCCGTCGAAGGGGATGAGGGCGGCGGCGAGGCGCTCGCTCATCCCGATGGAGAACCCCGTGTAGTAGCCGATGTCGGTTCCTGGGAAGAGAAGGAGGGCGTCGGCACCTCCCACCCTCATGTCCTCTACGACCTTGTCCGCTTTCTCCTTGTGTAGATCGGCCATTCCAATCAATATCCAATCCACAGCCTGTGTTTATAGGCTTAGCCACGCGTGGCAATTTGAAACAATTCCAAGAGTACGTGAAAGACCCGACGATTACATGGTGGAGAGATCCAGCAGGCTGAAGATTACGGTCCTGAGGAGGCTCAAGCCCGGTGAGGTGTTCGAGAGCCAACCGGCGAAGGGTGCGCCGGTTGACGCGTGCGGCGTATACGAGGACGGGCAGGTCTTCTTCGTGGAGGAGGACGGCCGCATGCCGGAGGGATTCTGCGGCTGGACCTGGGGCGACATCTCCAAGGTCGTGCAGTTGCTCCGGTTCCACGGAAACTTCCACTGGTTCGACGAGCCAGGGGTCTCGGTCAACTGCTGCCCGGACGGCCTCAGACCGGTGGTCTTCAAGATAGAACGGATCTAAACACTCTTTTTTCATCAGATAGGAGAAGAGGTCATCAACTAAGCCTCCCAGATTTATCCAAAGTATAAAATCTAGGAGTCCTTCGGTTCTAGAGGGTTCTCAAGTATTCGGCCATCGCCTTGTTGACATCCGTCTCATCAACGATGACCTGAGCGATGCTGCGACCCAACCTGTCCCATTCCAACGTCTCGAACTCCACCTTCTTCCCTTTCACCAGGCTCTCCAGCTTCTCTTTCGCCATTGTCGCCTGAGGCGTCCCCCTTGCGGGTGGCTCTACGCCGGCCAACTTCACGGCCATGTTGGGACGGATCACGAAGGTCACGGCGTCGTCCACCCTCATCACCGTTGCCCTGCGCACCAATTTTTCCTAGCCTCCAATGTATAATTGCCTATCCGATGTAAAAATATCCTTCCGATCATGAAAGATTATAGAAAGGTCAAAATATGGGGGTTTAAGATCAGCAAAGGGTGCCCTTGTTGCGCAGGAGGTTAGTTTTCAGGCCGATATCGGCGCTCTACTACGCCATCCTCCTCCTCTTCCTTCTCACTTTGCTCCCCTACTTCGCCCTCTTTTTTCGGGGAGTCCTTGTGAGGGGCCTAGGGCTGCCACCAGAGGCAGTAGGAGCCTTCCTGCTCCTCAGCCTCGTGGGTAGCCTCTTCAACGTTCCCCTCGTTGAGGTCAGGAGCGTCGCTCCCATATACACTGTTAGGAACGTTAGCTTCTTCGGCGTGACTTGGAGGCTCCCCAGGGTCGAGATGGGGGTCAGGAAGACCCTCGTCACGATGAACGTTGGGGGGGCCCTGGTGCCTCTCCTTTTCTCTCTATACCTCCTGGGTTGGTCGATACCGATGTGCTCCGCGGACCCACTCCTTACCTACCTAAAGGCGTCCGTCATCCTGTCGGTCGTGACGGTGGTCGTCTATAGGTCCTCTAGGCTCATCAAAGGGCTCGGCATCGCCACGCCCGCCTTCGTCCCACCCGTCACCGTAGCTTTGGCCACCCTCTTCGTCCACTTGCTGAGCCCTCTGTCCTGTCCGACGCAGATAGCATATGTGGGGGGCACTCTCGGTACGCTCATAGGCGCCGATCTGCTGAATCTGCGCAGGATATCCAGATTGGGTGCGCCGGTGGTGAGCATCGGGGGAGCGGGGACATTCGACGGGGTGTACACAACCGGGCTGGTCTCCGTCTTGCTCGTCTTGCTGCTGCTGTAGCTCCACACAGATCATGCCCGTTCTCTGACAGATTCAAATAGGTGTTGAGTCATGATCAGACCGTGATTCTATGTCCGAAGCGTTCCACGGCGCTGAGTACTGCTGGATGAATGGGAGGATTACCGAGACCGAGAAGGCCCTGGTGTCAGCTATGGAGCCAATCTACCTCGGAATCTTCGAGGGTATTAAGGCCTACGTCGAGGGGGACGTCCTCGGCGAGGGGAGGCTCAACGTCATCGGTTGGAAGCCCCACATCGACCGCCTCTGGAGAAGCGCCGCCGTAAACGGCCTTAAGATAGCATACACGAAGGAGGAGATGCTGGAGGCCACTAGGGAGACAATAAAGGCGAACGGGTTCAAGACCAACGTCTACATCCAGCCCCGCATCTGGCCGAAGGCTGGCACAGGGCGCTACCAAGCGAGGGAGTTCCACGTCGTCATCCCCACCTGGAAGTTCGAGACCAGGCTCGGCAAGGGGAACCCCAGTTTCGGCGAGGAGCGCCGGTTCATGATAAGCAGCTGGAGGCGGATCGCCTCCGACGCCCTGCCTCCACAGGCGAAATCCTGGGCGAACTACGCGAACTCTGGTCTGGCTACGAGGGAGGCTGCCAGGCTCGGATACGATGGGGCCCTGTTCTTGGATAACAGGGGATTCGTCAGCGAGGGGACGGGTGCTTGTCTCATGACGGTTAGAAATGGGAGGGTCATAACGCCCCCTGTCACGGCGTCGATCCTCGAGTCGGTCACGAGGGGGTACTTCCTAGAGTTTATCCCGGAGGATCTTGGCATTCCCGTTGAGGTCAGGGACATCACTAGGGTTGAGCTCTACGCATCGGAGGAGGCCTTCCTCTGCGGCACGGGCGGCGAGTGCACCCCCGTCACCAGCGTCGACGACATTGAGTTCGGCGGCGATTACCCCGGGCCCATAACCACAAAGATCGCCGAACATTACGCCGAGATACTGGCGGGAAACGTCGAGGAGAGGCGAGGCTGGCTGACGCCTGTGTAACTCCCCTTATTTAACCCGTGTTATTGATCCATAAACTACTTCTATACATTTCAGTCGATCTGAAAGATGCGGGAACTATAGACCCGCTCGATAGCCCCACGCCGCGTCTCAGAGAGGGAGATCGCTCACGTCTCACCTGAGGGTGTGGGGGTATCCCCTTTTTTTCTATGCGAAAACAGCATTCCATGCTGCTTCCCGCCACAAATAGCGTCCTATTCAAGGCGCCCTATAGGTGGTCGTAAAATCGTCGATCCGATGAGGCGGATAGACTGTGAGGAGGAGAAGTCGTTCTCATCTTGACCAACGGTCTAGAGATCTAGAACTTCTGGCAGGGATGGAAGACCGTGGAAATGGAGATAGAGGAGGACGAAGTTCTGGAGCGGCTTGGTATATTTAAAGACAAGAGGCTTGGTAAGCTGTGGCGAATCCCTATAGGGCTTTTCATAGAAATGTAGAGTTAAAAAAGCTTAGATGACTCTCTTGGGTTTTAGATGGGGCTGAGAACGCCCTTTTTTAGAAAAAAAGAGGAGTTTATATCTTCTTGAACCTTTCTTCCAGCTGCTTCTGCACTTGCGGTAGCGTGGTGTACTCCATCGCCCCCGGGCCCAGCCTCGCCGGCTCGAACTCCCCCATCCTGCGAAGATGGGAAGCCAACTCTAGGGCCTCCCTCCTGGCCTGGTCGAAGGCCGGGTCGGCGAAGATGTCAGCCACCAGGGGGGTCCCATCGTCGTCCGAGACCATCTCGCCGTTGGCGATCTGGATGCCGAGGGCCACTATCCTCGGCGGGCCGTCGAATACGGTGCACTTGCTGTCCCTCAGGCCCACGGGCATGAAAGGCCCCCAATGGCTCCCCCTCATCCAGCCCGCCACGAGGTAGGTGTGGAGGAAGGGGGCTGTGATCTCCCCTATCGCGGGGAGCCCACTCTGACCCCGTACTAGGCAGACCGGGTCGTCCTTTCCGACGTACTTGCCGGCTATAAGGGAAAGTTTCGTCGTGCTCGAAGCCGCGGCTATCTCGTCGTCAGACGCCCTCCAGACCCTCGAGATCATGTACCTCTCCGTTGTGCCGATGAGGGCCAGGAGTGAGTAGGACTCCTCGGGAGTCTTGAGGACTACGGTCTTGCTCTCGATGGCGTCGAGGACCTCGAACTTGTAGCCGCTGACCATCCTGGGGTCGATGACGAGGCCGGCCGTATTGAAGGGGTCGGCGAAGATCTTGTAGAGGAGGTAGTTGAAGGCCGCTGGCTCCGTCTTGTCCGCAGCGTACACAACCATGGGGTCGCTACCCCTCTCCTCGAACTCCATTTCCGCCACGCCCGGGCCCATGCCCCTAACGTTGCCGCTGAATGCGTCGACGAGGAGGTCCTGGCCGGCCCCATAGAGCTTGAGCTCCTTCGCCCTGTCAGCCGCCGCCTTGAAAGTACCCCAAGCTAGACCATGGATTTCCTCGCTGTTCTCGCCCTCGTGGTGGGTCATGAGGAGCTCCAGGTCGTCACCGGCGTTGAAGACGTAGAAGCTTTTGACGAGTCCTGTTTCCTTCGCCTCAGCGAGTTTCTCCTTCGCGATCTTGAAGAGGGGCTCAGGGACGACGGTGTGGCCGGCGAGGCTTCCGACGTCCGCCTTTATAATCGACACTGTTGTCTTGACCATTTGAGATACCTCAATGAATCTTAGTCGGTTCTTATTTAATATTGTACCATTGTTCGAACGTTCAACCTAAAATAGGCCCTCGTATATTTTGGATGAGGTGCCGTTCGCATGCAGCGAGTGATGGTCAGGGTGAACGAACACTACGGTGATAACCTTATCCCCTTAGAGTTCCCCGAAAGCTGGAAGATTCAGAGGGTCGACATGGCGTGCCAGGGCACGCCACCAATGACCGATGAGGAGATCAGGGAGGCCCTCGACAACGCCTTGGGGGCGCCGAACATCTCGGAGCAGGCAAGAGGGAAGAAAGGCAGGATTGTCGTGACCTGCGACGATCTCTCAAGGCCCACGCCGGCCTACAGGGTCTTCCCGTTCATCATCGAGCAGCTCCACGAGGCCGGGGTGTCAGACAGCCAGATCTTCGTGCTCGGCTCCTTCGGCTGCCACCACCCCATGAACCTGGACGCCTTCGCCCGGAAGCTCGGGGAGGAAGCCGTCGCCAAATACGACTGCGTCAACCACGACCCCTTCCTGAACTTCGAGAACCTGGGCAGGACGAGTCGCGGTACGCCCTTGCTGGTAAACAGGGAGTTCGCCACTGCGGATCTGCGAATCTGCATCTCCGGCGTCAAGAAGCACCGGTGGGCGGGGGCCGGCGGTGGCGGTAAGGCGGTCATCCCGGGCGTCTCTTCCATGGACACAATATTCTACAACCACGGCGTCATCGAGGGGCACCGGCCCGAGAAGAGGCGCATCTGGTGGATAAGGGAGAACCCAGAGAGGCTCGACATGCAGGAGGCCGCCCGAATCGTGGGACTCAACGTCTCGGTGAACTGCGTCTACAACGACAGCCGCAGACTCATAGGCCTATACGCGGGCCATGTGGACGACGCCTGGAGGGAGGCTGTCAAGACGTGCTACAGGGCCCACGACTCGAGGACGGCGCCAGAGTCGGACGTCGTGGTCGTGAACGCGTATCCCCAGGCGGATCAGGACATAGACTGGTGGGGAGCCCAGGAGTCCCTCAGGGAGGGGGGCACTACCATAGCCGTCCACCACTTCGCCATGGGGAGCGCCCTCCTCCACTACATGTCCGAGCAGGCCGGAGCCCCATGGAGGAGGATGCAGGGATACCCAAGCAAGAGGTGGCCAGTCGAGCAGGCAGGAAACATCATAGTGTACACCAACAGGCTCTCGAGGAGGCAGCTGCTCGGATACGACGACAGGGTCGAGTGGTCAACCAACTGGGGCGAGGTGCTGGAGAGGCTCTCGAAGCTCCACGGCGAGGACGCCTCGGTCGCCATCTACCCCTGCGCAAAGATACAGTTCGACGCAGAAAGGTACACGCTGGAAATCTAAGTCGGGGGGCCTCGACCGGACCATCCGGGAGCCGTCGCGTCGGGCACCGAGTCGGCACGGGGCTGGTAGGGCTTCAGATCGACGACCGGCGAGCCCTCGATGGCGTCCAACCCTCTGACCCTGAGCCTGCAACCGTCTACTCCCTCAAGCTCGACCACACAAAAGCCTATGGGGTTGGGCCTCGAAGGGCTCCTGCAAGCGAAGACTCCTGTCAGGGGCGCCCCCTCGTGCCTCGGCGGCGTCACCCGCAGGGTTCGCCTGTGCCCCTCGTCGTCTCTCAGATGCATCCAGTAGAGCACTATCAGGTGGGAGTAGCCCTCGACGCCTAAGAGGCCCGGGCAGAAGTCGGGGTATATGAGGATGGTCGAGATGTCTCCTGCGGACTCCACCTCCCCTATGAAGCGTATCACGCCGCTCTCCACCATAGCTAGGCGTTCCCGATACTACAACGATCCCAAGTGATTTAACTCCTTCAGCCTTGCGAGGGCTCATTGTGTTCAGAGACGGGTCAAATCATCAGAGGCATATACATGGAGATGTGCGAAAATTGAACCCTGATCAATTCGCTTCAATCATTGGAATACTTTAGGGAACTTCACTATCACGGGCTGGGTTGTGTTTTTCTACAAGTTACCCCTTTCTTCATGCTGTAGCTGGTTTTCGACCGAGGTGTGGTAAAAAGTATGGCTAAGGTCTCAATCGTGCAAGGGCCGCGGGCGCCCGACTCGAACACAATTTTAGGCATGGTAAGGAGGGCGGTCGACTTCGTCGGCGGGATAGACTCTATCGTATCGAGGGGGGACACCGTGGCGCTGAAGCCAAACGTCGTCACCGGCAAGCTATCAGGGCCAGGCGTAACGACTGACCCAAGGGTCGTGGAGGCTCTCATCAAACTGTCCATGGAGGCCGGCGCAGATAAGGTCCTCGTCGTCGAGGGATCGGGGTACGGGTCTCCCACATCCGAAGCCCTTGAGCTGAGCGGGACGAAGGAAGTCGCCGAGAGGTACGGCGCCGTTCTCGTGGACGTTGACCGAGACGACGTTGTCGAGGTCGAGGTCCCCAACCCTCTCATCCTCGACAAGATACCAATCTCTAGGCGTTTCTACGAGGCGGATGTCCGCGTTAACGTGCCCGTGATGAAGACCCACGACCAGATGCTGATGACCTTGGGGATGAAGAACATGAAGGGCGTCGTCCAGAAGCCGACGAAACGCCTGTTCCACAGGATCGGGCTTGTTAAAGCAATAGTCGACCTCAACGGGGCCGTTCCTCTCGACCTCACCGTCGTCGACGCCATCCATGCCATGGAGGGCCTGGGCCCCTCCTTCGGGGAGATCATCGAGATGGACATGGTGATGGCTGGCAGAGACGTCTATAGCCTAGATGTTGTCGGCGCTCAGGTGATGGGTTTCCTTCCTGAGGAGGTGGAGTACGTCAAGTTAGCAGCAGGGCTCGGCCTCCTGAGCCTGGACGGCTTGGGGATAGAGGTCGTGGGGGAGCCTTTGGTGTCTGTATCCCGCAGATTCAAGAGGCCCCCGATGGAGCTCGCCCTACAGGAGGGGATAACCATCATCGAGAAGGGGGCCTGCAGCGCGTGCAGGGGGACCATCCGCAGCGTCTTCTATGACCTGGAGCAGATGGGGAAGATGGGCGACGTCCGAGACCTCGTCATGCTCGTCGGCCCCCAGGCGGAGCTCCCGGACGACCTGGAGCATACGCCCATCATAATGGGGGTCTGCCTGAAGCACCTTAAGGACGAGGGGAGGTACGTCGTCGGGTGCCCGCCGAACAACGACAAGATGATCGAGGCCATCAGGGAGATGACCGGGATCTAAATTTATGACAATTAGTCTAAACGATAAAAATGGGGGGATAGGGTCTTGGATAGCCTTCTGGATTTCATTACAGCTGTTGGGAGGCTGAAACGCATCCCGAGGACTGGCTGGGTAGAGTCCGGCATCGATGACCCGGAGTCTGTCGCTGACCACAGCTTCAGGACAGCCATCACAGCCATGCTGCTGTCGGATCTGCAGGGGTCGGATACCGAGAGGGTTGTCAGGATGGCCCTGCTCCACGACCTGGTAGAAGCGGAGATCGGTGACCTCACTCCGGAGCAGAAGGAGCTCAGGGGATCCGAGTACCTCAAGGAGGAGGCGATGGCCATGGAAGGTCTCCTCTCGACGCTCCCAGAGGAGCTCTCATCGAGTTATGGTGCTCTGTGGGAAGAGCTTCGAAATGGAGTTACCAGGGAGGCGGAGGTCGTATCTCAGGCCGACAGGGTCGAGATGTTGCTCCAGGCATTGGAATATGAGGAGGCCGGCGCCGATCCCAAAACGCTGGAGCGTTTCTGGCAAGCTCAATCGTTTGATGGTCTACCCAGCATCCTCGTAGAGGCGATAGAAAAGAGAAAAAGGAAGTGTTGAGCGAAGGGGTCTTATATCTTTCTCGTCGTCTTGGGTATCGCCAGATCCGAGGCTCCAACCTCGGATAGCTTGGCATCGGGCCAGTTCTCCTCTACTAGGCCGATGAGCCGCTCGGCGTAGACGACCTTGTCGCGGGCGAGCTTCTCCAGGCCGCTACCCCAGGGCTTGTACAGGCCGCCACAGCTGGGGCCCGGCTCTATCTTGAAGTAGCATGGGGAGCAGACCCTCGCCATCTCGGGCGTCTCGTAGATCCTGTTGAAGCCTCCCCAGGTGTCGAAGAGGTAGACATGGAGGTCCACGGGTATCCTGATGGCCTTCCTTATGGCGGCGAGCTGTGGGAGGGTGAGGTCACCGACAGGGTTGAATGTGTCCGCGCCAAGCATCTCCAGAACCTTCGCACCCGCCGGGTTCGCATGGCCTGTGAAGATGGACACCTTGAAGACGACGTCCTTTGGGATGCGGCCTGCCTTCCTGAGTTCGTTGAGGGCGTAGAGGCCCCCCTCGCCGACGACGAGGAAACCCCTGAATCCGAGGTCGATGCTGTGGAGGATGTCGTCGACGACGTGGATCAGTCCCTTCATACCCCGATATCTGATGCCGCAGAGGCCTCCTTCTGGGGTGGCCACCTGCCTCCCGATATCCCAGAGGGCCCTGGGCCCCGGCGTGAGGATGACCTCTAGCTTGGCGTCGTGGGCCACCTGGGCGAACTCCTCAAGCTCCTCGTCGCTCAGGAGGGTGGAGCCCATCACGGTGCTGATGAGCCTGTGCACGGGGACGCCCCTCTGGTCCATCTCGTCCACAATCGCGTGGAGCACGGAGAGGCGCTCCACCCCTGAGATCTCGATGCGGTAATTTGCCCCGTCCGGGAAGGTCAGGGGGGAGGAAGGGAGGTCGTGGGCGTCGCCCTCCGGGAGACCTACCTCAGCCAGCATCTTGGCCGTCTCCTTGAGCATAGAAACCCGTGCTGAACTTTATTCCAAGAGTATATAATATATTCTGATAATCCTAAAATCCGCCGTCTACTCCAAGAACTTGCTGTAGACGATGGAGTCTACCCCATACACATGCCGCCTCAACAGCCCTTCGGGGACGAAGCCCATGTCGACATAAAGTTTTATTGCTGGCTTCAGCTCCCGAGCCGTGTTCAACGTGACCTTGGCGGCGCCCATCTCCCTGGACTCCTCAATGAAACTCTGAACAAGCTGCCTACCTATGCCCCTCCTCCTGTGGGTCGGGGCCACCCCCACGAAGCCGAGCGTGCTAAGTCCCGCTCTGCTCACGCTTCCAGTGGCTATACCAACTATCGACCCAGAGTCCTCCGCCACTAGATTGATGCCGTTTGGATCTTTAATGGCCCTCTCCATCCTCGCCCTTCCCATGTCATGGAGCCAGCTGATCTCGGCTTCGATGAATTGTGGTGGCAGCACGCCCCTCAGGCTCTCGAAGATTTTCAGCTGGCAATCTAGGTATCCGTCGATGTCCTCCTGCCTCGTCTCCCTTACCTCCACTTCTATAGCCCCCATGAACCCTATCTGATGTGTAGAGATATGCCCTAAGATATGTTCACTTTAGCTAGCTCAGGAACTCGGAGACCTCTTCCACAGACTTCCTCGGGGGCTGCTCGGGATAGATGTTGGCCGTCGAGGGTAACCACAGCCATGAGCTTCCATGGCTTCCCGAGATATCGAGTCAGCTGCTCGTGTGTGTTGTAGATGTCGGCTATCCATAGAGAGCCAAGCCCCAAGCCATAAGAACTGAGCAGCGTGTTCTGGATGGCCGTAGCGACGCTATGGATTTCCGAGTCCCAGCCCCACTTCCCAGCATACCAGACCACGATCAGAAGGGAGCCCGCTAAATGATCCCACAGGAAGAAAGGGACGACCCTCTCTGAGCCCTGCCGATCTTCTCCTCTAGGGTCTCAAGCTCCGATCGGAAGAGATCCGTGAGCATCTTCTTCGCAGCACCGGTGAGGACTGTGAACCTCTACTGCTGCCCATTCTTTACCGATGGCGCCCAAGTACCCACCTTTAGAACCTAATATACTCGTTCGACGGGTACCAGCTGATCCTTATAACTACGGATGCTGCGCCTGTCATTTAAGGTCTCATCTAATCCCATGGCCATCCTAACGTTGTGTAGGAGTCGCCCGTCTCTATAATAGGGGAGGCTAGGTGGCTACTCGAAGAGCTCGTAGATCACCATCAGGCTGGTCCCTGCTAGGCTCGGCAAGATGATGGACGAGAAGAACCAGTCCACTTCGAGGACGAGGGAGGCCGCGATGGCGCTGACCCAGAGCACTATGTGCCCCACGATGACTCCCGTCTTCTTCCTCTGGAGCAGAGCCACCCTGCTGTAATCGGACGTCCTGAGGAGGAGGGTGTAAGCGGCCTTACCGATGCGGGTTAGGCCGTACCTGCCATCCCTCTGCTCCACGAAGGGCGCGAGGATCCTCAGGTGGTAGGAGAGGGAGGGGCTGTCGGGGACACTGCTCACACCCATTATCTCCGTGAATGTGGCCCCCTTCCTCTCGCCAACGTACCTCAGGATGTCCCTCCTCTTCTGGTGGTCGAGGGCTTTGAAGACCTCCTGCTCGAGGCTCTCGAATTCTTCCTTTTTCGCCTCTCCCAAGCCCTGCACCTCGTGAAATGGTACGATGTAAAGACGATATAAACACCTCAGTGAAACGGGTTTTAGTAAAATTTCTTTTACGTGCTTGAGAAGGGCTCAATATTCAAAAGGCATGAGGAGTTTCTCAATGGAAAAATGGGATTTTTAGTCTTGATGCTGATCAGGCCTTGTAGGCGACTTCTCCGTCGATGAGGACCATCTCGACCTTCGTTCTCAGCTCCAGGGGATCGCCGTCGAGTATCCTGAGATCGGCGTCCTTTCCCTCCTCGACGCTGCCGACCCTGTCCGCCACCCCAAGGATCTCGGCCGGTGTGATGGTTATCGCCTTGAGGGCCTCGTCGTATGGTAGCCCGTGCTTCACCGCCATGCCTGCGCAAAGGGGAAGGAAGGCGACCGTCTGGCCCGTGGCGTCGGTCTGGATGGCGAACTTGACTCCGGCGTCGTGGAACGCCTTCGGCGTGTCGAAGCTGAGCTCCCTCATCTCCCATTTTGGCCTCGCCATTAGGCTCGGACCCCAGACTACGGGGATACCTTTCTTCGCTATCCACTCGGCTATCCTGTGCCCCTCGGTCGCGTGCTCCCATGACATCTCCACGCCGAACTCCTCGGCGATGCGGACCGCTGTTGCAACGTCGTCGGCCCTGTGTGCGTGGGCCCTGAGGGGTATCTCTCCCCTCAGCACCAGTTCCAGGGCCTCGAGCTTGATGTCCGCCTCGGGTAGCTTCTCGGGCTGGTCCTTGAACTTCTCCTTCTTCTCCATGTAGTTCTTCGCCTTCTGGAGCCACTCCCGTAAGACGCCCGCGACGCCCATCCTGGTCGACGGCGTCTTCTTCTGCTCGACCCCGTAGACCCTCCTCGGGTTCTCGCCGAAGGCTATCTTCATCCCAGAAGGGTTGCGGACGACCATCTCGTCTGTGACTACCTTCGGCGCCGTCTTGACGATGACGCCTGTTCCGCCGATGACGTTCGCGCTCCCGGGCAGGATCTGGACCGTTGTGACCCCCGCCTTAAGAGCTGCTTCTAGACCTCCTTCGTCGGCGTTGGCCTTTATGGCGTCGACGGCCCTCACGTGGGGCGTCGCCGGGTCGGTGGCCTCGTTGCCGTCGCTTCCGGCCCAGCCTATTGTCTCCTCCCAGATGCCGATGTGGCAGTGGGCCTCCACCAGGCCCGGCATCACAACCTTTCCGGTGGCGTCGATGACCTCGGCGCCATCTGGGATTTCCACCTTTTTCCCGACCTTGGCGATCTTCCCGTCTTCGATAAGGATCGTGCCCTCGTCGATGACCCCCTTCGTTATGGTGTAGATCTTACCACCTTTGATGGCTAACAAGACTTTCATCTCTTGATGGCTGTAACTCATGAAGTAAATCATTTTCTATTTCACGAGGACGCGTACCACGAACAGGGGGCGATACACGGTGATGCCGTTTGTTCGCTGATTGTTTCCGGGAAAACCGCTAGTTCGGGCCTCTCCTGCCCATCTCTGCATGGGCTCTGTACTTGGCTATGACCTCCGGCTGGCGGCGGACCCTCTCCAGGTTCTCGGCCACCATGGACGCATACACGCCTTCGAGGGAGGGGTGAAGGTCCCTGAGGCGTTCTCCGCATTCTCTACCCAGCGCAGAGGCAGCGCCGCAATCTGGGGCGCAGGGGAAGAAGTATCCTACGAAATATGCGAAGGGGTCGACCCTCCCCGCCTCCTCCAGATCCCCGATCTGTCGGGAGGCCCGCTCCTCGACGTTGATGCCGCTCTCCCTCTCTGAGGCGTATGTGTCTACGCAGCAGCCTGGGTAGCCGAGGGTGGCCCCCATCTCTCTGAGCCACGCCCCGTGGAACTCCTCGGGGTAAGCGAAGCGGATCCGATCCATTTGTGGTGAAGGGCGGGTGTACGCCATCTTCTTCAGCTTGTCTCTTTCCTTCATGAGCCTCTTCAGCCTCTTTTCCACCGCCTTGTCCCTGAATATGTAGAGCTCCCGTACAGTCGGCCTCACCTCCACCTTCCTGCTGCGTAGCCCGAGGCGTCTGATCCAGTTTATGTGCGACTTGAACTCGTTCGAACCCTCGACTGCGTCGTAATAGGTCTTCCTCATCTCCTTCTTGAGAGCCCTTATGTAGGACAACCTCTTCTTGGGGTCGTCCTCCCCTCGGATTAGGTTTAACTTAGGTGATACGATCCCGTCGATGGCGGAGCCCATGGCCTCACCATTCGGGAGCTCCGCGGGCAGCGTCATCATGGAACAGGGCCTCAACCCCACCTCTACGAGGAGGTAGTTCTCGACCTTGATCCTGGTCAGGATGTTCTCGTCTTCCATGAACTCAGAAAGTCTTTGGGCGTCGGCCAATGCGGTAGTCCCTCACTTACAATGATTTTCCTAGGACTTAAAACGATCAACCAACGTCGTTGGGATAGCAAATGTCTTGGAGCCCATGGGCTTGAGCCTCGGATCCATCAGAGGTGTTGGGCACAAGAATCCTGTCTTCTGATCGATGGAGAATTGTTAATGGATAAAAAATGGGGGGTTTATGAATCTATGAACTCCGCTTCACTAGGTCGTATCCTATTAGGGTTATCAGTATTATTGCCGCTATCGTGTAGAACGCCATCTTGGCCTCTGGCGGGTTTGGCGTTATGCCCAGTAGGAACTGGGTTCTCCCGATGAACAGGGACATCCTCGTTAGCACCGTGTAGCCGAAGGCCGAGCCGAAGCCGGCCATCATTGTGTACCGGGCTATCTTGTCGACGACCATCATCGGCCCGCTCTCTCGCGCTCCTCCTCCCGTGAACCAGAAGTAGAGGAGGACGCAGGGCACCATGATGGCGATCAGTGTGTTGTTTAGCGACTGCAGTGCGTCCCCTGCGACCCATAGGGGTGAGTTGGCCTGGGCTACGAGCTGTGTGACGAACTGGGCGAATATCACCGTCCTAAGTGCCATGCCGATGCCGGTCCCAACGATTATGGCCAGGGGCCATCTGTAGGCGAAGAAGTATGTCTTCGAGAACCTCGCATACCAGAGCAGGCCGACCAGCACAGCTAGGGCGAACAGAATCATCAGAGTACCCGTTACGGTCCACACGTCTCTCCACTGGTCGCGGAGGTAGCGTAGGTCGAAGGCGACGCTATAGCCGATCGACACGCCAGCGTAGACCGACTCGGCGAACCGGAACCACGGGTTCTCCTTGTAGAGGAAACTGTAGATTGCTAGAGTGAATAAGACAGCCGTCCAGACAGGTAAGAGATCAGCAAGAGCCATTCTCAGGACCTCCTAGTGCCTCCGGACGCGAAGTAGGCGATGTTCCCTATCAGCACCATCAAGAACACCAGCAAGTGCGACATCGAGACTGCGTCGCTCGCAGCCACGGCGAGTCCAGGCTTACCGATGATGTTTTCGTACTCGGCGCTGGCGGTCAGCCCAGGCAGGAGCGCGCTGAGCTGGCCTGTGGTCAGGTATGGCGCCATTCCAGGTACCGACACGCCGATGCAGCCGACTATGAACGGGACGCCGAATGGTGTTTGCCACTGGCGCGCCCACTCGGGAAACCCTGGTGTGCCCGTCTCGAAGCTTATGACCAGGTCCACGTCCTCTGCTGTTCGTATGTCCTGCATGATGGGCAATTCGGATATGGGTCTGTCCTCGAGGTAGTCTCTAGGCAATTGAGACCAGATGTCCGTGCCCAGGGCGGCCATGCCTGTCTCGCTCCCTGGTACCCATCCCATCTCAACCCAGTCCTCGCCGTAGACGAGGCCATACTCTTCTGGGTTGACCTGGGTCAGCAGGGTGTCGAAAACCAGCGGCCCTTGGTTCCAGAAGGCGATCACGACGACCTTCCAGTTCTTCTCCAGAGTCAATCCCCACACGTGCTTCATCGTCGCGACTGTCATAGGATATAATTCGGGCATGGCGCTCACTCCGTAGTCCATGCTCACGAAGATAACGCTGTCAGCCGGCACGTTTTCGATGTAGTTATTCCAAGCCGTCGAGTCTCGGCCTATCGGCACCGGAAGCCCTAGGGGGTTCATCAGCGGGTAGAGGACGAAGATCCAGCACAGCAGATAGACCACCCTGCGGTCTATGTACTGCAATTTTTCCAGCAAGGACACGTCTACTCCTCACCTCCGCCCCTAAGGTATCCGCGTTCGATCCCCATCAGCGTCCGTACGGCCAATGCTATAGCTCCGAGCGCCGCTCCGATTATGACTCCTCTCATAGTCGCAGCGTTGGGGACGTCGAAGATCCAATTGCCTATGGTCGTGAATCCTCCCCAGACGGACGTGAATATGGGAGCGTTGGACATCACCATCAGTATCCCGGAGACCAGAACTATAGCTGCCTCTATGTTCCTCGCCCTGAAGGCCCTGTAGGCCGCAGATGCGATGAAGAAGGCCAGAATGCTGTACATCGTACCTCCTAGCGGGGTTAGGACGTTATCGAAGAGGAAGGAATAGATGGGGTTGTCGGTCCCCAGTCCTACACCTTCGAGGGGCAGGCCGGTCAACGCCATGATGATCATAGGGATCACAATCAGCAAGCTGTAGTACCAGCCCTCGGACTGCCTCTGAATCCTCTTTACGTGCAACATGCCGATTGAAATGACCCCGACGAAGGTGGCCATCGCAACGACCAGCAGCACGAAGTTCCTGGTCGTGTCCGCTGCATCTGCGATTACGGGGATATCTAAGTAGTATGGTATGACTTGGAGCAGGGTGCATAGGGCGGTGATTATTATGGGTATCTCGATCCTTCTAAGAGCCTCTCCCAAATGTCATCACCAACCTAGAAGGTTCAGCAGCATGTCGCTCCCCGCCGTTATCAGGATGGTTCCAAGTACGCTGAGTATTACGCCAATTATCCTTCCCACGTCCTGCCCAGCCAGGCTTGCTATGAGCGGGGCGTCCTCGGTCAGGTATGCGCCAGCGGCGAAGATCTCCTCCCCGATTAGGCAGTAGTCCGTCACAATCAGGAAGAAGGCTATCTGGTGTGTGTTTGCAGTGCCCGAGATCTGCATCGCCCCTATCCGGCCGCCCGTCTCCGCAAGCTGTAAGGATTCTGCCCAGTAGGCGCCGATCATGATGTTCGCCCCGGGCTTCTCCCGCATCATCAGCCCCATGTAGTTGGATGAGTACGCGAATTGTGCGCTTGACAAGAACCTGATGTCGTCCATGTTGAATTGATCGCCTTTGCCGGCCAGCTTGTACTCCGCCTCGACGATGTCGGCCGCCACGGGCCACACCTCGACATTCCTGACCGGGACGATCAGCCTGGCTCCGACGTCGATGCAGCGCTTGGCCACGTAGCTGAGTACGCTCAGTCCAGCGATGGTCTGCGGCCCGTACGTGGCACCCCTAAGATTTGCTATCCCGTGGGAGGCGACGACGGGGCGCCCCATCTCGACCGCCCTGCCTATGGCCTCGTCCATGGCGTCGATTCCAGGCACCCTCCTTATCTGAGGGACCCGCCCGGCCTCGGCCGACCTGATGAAGTAGGCCACCGCGAGCATGATCACTAGAAGACAAATGAGTCCAAAGATCCTACCAGCTATTAGTATAGCCATTTTTTTGCATCTCCTTTTTGTCCGAGATGAGGATTAGTAGAATGTATATTTAACAACTACGTGAAAAACGGCGTCTAAAAGCACCTTTTATTAGGTTTTGGTCGGATTTCAGGCGAAGTGAAGCTCTGTTTCTGACGATCTAATCTCCGAGTTTCAATGGCATATACCATGAAGGGTGGATATCCCTCGGCCTCGATCTTTACATAAAAGAGCGAATTACCCTATCCGATCCCGAGTTACTGAACATGCTTCCGTACGTATCTATATTATATGTTTAAATCATAGTTTATTGATACATCTTCTCCGGTTGAGACATTGCTAGCCGGGAGCAGGCGCATCGGGCTCGAGGCTTTCTCCTATTTGATGCTCCTGGTGGGCACCATCGGCGACCACCTGTCGACGGCCGTCGCCCTCACCCGTCCCTACATCTACGAGTCGAACCCATTCACCATCAAGCTCATGGAGATGGGCCTCTGGCTCCCGGTGGACATCGCCCTGATAGCCCTCGGCATCGGCGTCCCATACCTGCTGATAAGGCTGACCGAGCGGCCGGCCTTACGGGCCCTCCTCGCATACCCGCTGGTCCACGGCCTCACGCGACTGGGCGCCTGCATCTGGAACTTTAGCCTCATCATCTGAGCGAAACCCTTCTAAATCATCAGAGGCATGCCTGCTCGGGCGATCCTTTGAACGTCGTGGAGAGGGAGCTCCTCCTCGAACTGCTTGTAAAGACCCATGGGAAGCCGGTAGGTAAAGAATCCCTCAGAGAGTCTTTCCGTATAACGGGTGAGTCTTTCGAAGAACTCCTAGCCGGACTCATCAAGGAAGGGCTCATCGAGGAGGAGGACGGCATCATCCAGGCTTCTACTGAACAGCGTCTTAGGTTGGCCGTGAAGGCCATCAGGGAAGGGGCCGACTTCGAGAGGGTCGGCCGAGTCCTCGGCTGGCTCGAGTTCGAGGAGATGGTCGCCTACACCTTCGAGGAGAATAGCTACAACGTGAGCCGCCGCTTCCGGTTCCAGGCTGAGGGGAGGCGCTGGGAGATAGACGTCCTGGCCGCCAGGAAGCCCATAGTCGTCTGCGCGGAGTGCAAGCACTGGTCGAGAGGGCTGGGCAACGCGACCGCTAGGAGGATCATAGAGGAACACCTGGACAAGGTGCGGGTGCTTAGCGAGAACGCCTCCACAGTGGCCAAGAGGATCAAGCTGAGGGGGTGGCAACGGGCCGTCTTCGTCCCCGTAGCCCTCTCGCTACAACCGGCCAGGAAAAAGATTTACAGGAGGGTCCCAGTCGTCTCAGTCTTCGAGCTGCCCAGCTTCCTGAGCGAGTTCGAGGGCCAGATGAACTGGCTTACTAGCTTTCCCGTTGAGCTACCGCCTTTCAAACCGAAGCCTACTCAAACAGTTTTAAAAAGAAGACAAGGCAGGATAAAAAAATGAGAAGGTTTATTGTAATTCCACGTACTTTTCCAGCTCAGCCGCCTCTTTTTCAAGCTTCAGTCTATTCATCGTTGCCTTAGTCGGTATGCCCCTGTCATCCCAGCCCCTCCTTTCATAGTAGACCTGCAACAAGCCGTCGTATTTCTCCTTGTCCAGGTGCTTCCCCTTCAGGGCTCCCTTGGTAAGGGGCTCGTCGAACCACCTCTTCGGCGGGTAGTCCATGTGCCTGTCCCACTTGCCGCCGAACTCCCTGACCCAGAAGGCCCTGATGAGGGAATAGACCCTATCGCCCAGGGCCCAGAAGTCGTCCAGGCTCATCTTGACCCCCGTCGCGGCCTCAAAGTAAGGCGGGTAGTGGTCAAGCTCGAAGCCGAGCTCTATCCAGGGGAACCTGCAGGCGACGAGGCTCTCGAACATGCCACCCCTTATCCGCTGGAACTCGATGACCTTGTCCGCCTTCTCGGGGCCGTACTCGGCCCGCTTGCCACTGGATATCTCCCAGGAGATGACCCAGGCGTCCTTGTGGTGGGCCCCTATCGGGGAGGTGCCGAAGCTGAGGGCCATCCCCGGGCAGAGGTGGCAGTCGTAGGCGCTGCACTCCAGCCCCTTGACGTGGATTGCGAAGTCGCCGGCGCCCTTCCCTATCTTCTCAGCCGCCTTCTTGGTCCCGAGGCCAAGGGTGGCCCCGACCCCCCTCATGTAGGCAATGTCGGTGAGCAGCTTCTTGGAGCCCTCGAAGTCGCCCCAGGCGATGTCGAGATCTATCAACCCTTTCTCAGAGGCCTCCATGGCGAAGCCGATGGCGTTGCCGGCCCCTATCGTGTCCAGGCCGAGCTCGTCGCAGATCCTGTTCAGGGTCCCCACCTGCTTGAGGTCGCCGACGCCGATGTTCGAGCTCAGCATGGTGACGTTCTCGTAGTCCAGCTCGCTCTCCCGGTCCTCCGTGTCCTCGATGACGTTCCCGCAGATCATGTTACAGTTGGGGCAGCCCCTCTGCTTGGTCACCATCCTCTCCATCGTGTTGCCGTCCACGTCCGGGGCCTTGTCGAATACGCCCTCCCTGAAGTTGTGGGTCGGGAGGGTGCCGGCCTCCTGGCACCATTCGACGGTAGCCATGGTTCCCTGCCGCTTCCAGAACTTGTAGTTGTCCTTCTTCAGGATCGCCTGATAACCCCGCTGACCGAGCTCCTTAAGCCTCTCGGGGTCGTAGGCCGGCAGCTCCCTCGTGCCGTGGACGACCAGGGCCTTCAGGTTCTTCGAGCCCATCAGAGCCCCCATGCCCGGCCTGCCGCCGGCCCTCCCCTCCTGGGAGACGACGGTCGATATCCGAGCGAGGTTCTCGCCCGCAGGTCCGATTAGCAGAGCGCCCGACGCCCTCCCGTGCTCCTCCTTCAGCTTGGCCTCGGCCTTGAATGCGTCTAGGCCCCAGAGGTCGGCGGCGTCCCTGATCTCGTAGTTGTCGTCCTCGATGAGGAGGTAGCTCGGCTGCTCGGCCTTGCCCTTGATCACAACCGCGTCCAGGCCGCTCTTTCGGAGGTTTGGCGAGGCTTGGGTGCCCAGGTTGCCGTCCCCGTAGCCTCCTGTCAGGGGGCTCTTGCCCGCGACCACCATCTTTCCGCTGTTGGGGAGCACGAACCCTGTGAGGGGCCCTGTGGCGAAGATGAGCATGCTCTCGGGGCTGAGGGGGTCGGTGCCCGGCTTCAGCTCATCCCAAAGGAGCTTGATGGCGAAGCCCCGGCCGCCGACGAACCTCCTCGCTAGTTCCTCGGAATACTCCTGCACCACCGTCTTTCCCTTGGTCAGATCGACCCTGAGGAGTCGACCGTTCCATCCCTTCAATCGATAACACCGATATTGAAGAGGTGATAAGTGCCAATAAGCGTTTCAGTGTCGAAGAGGACTAGTCTGCAACTTGCATTAGCCGCCCGTTGTCGGGATGAGGATGACCACCTCGTCCCCATCTTGTAGGGCAGTCTTGACGCCGTCAAGGAGCTCGATGTTCTTCCCGTTCACGAGGATCGCCAACTCCCCTCCACCCACCTTGTAATCGCCGAAGTACCCGTAACGTCTAAGCCCCACCTTGTCAGCAAGACGGTTTGCCAGAGTCGTGAACGTTGCCCCTTCTTCGAGCTCGAGGTTGTGCCTGTTGCCGAGTATTTTTACGGGCTCCCCGAAGACGCGTACAGTGATCCTCATCTCAGTAACAACTGGGAGTTGTTTAAGATAAAGAAAATGGGTGAGGGTCTATCTCCTGAGCTTCTTCATCGCGGTCTCGAGGTCGCCCAGGCCCAGCCTCTCCAGAGTTTCCTTCCTGGGGATCCCGCGTTCGTCCCAGCCAAGGGTCTCGAAGTAAGCGCTCCTCTTCTGCTCGACGAGTTCCCTGTCCGTGATTTTACCCTTGTAGGGACCTGAGGGGAGGGGCTCGTAGAACCGCGGCGGATTGTCGTCGTCCTCGACGGGCTCCCAGAAGACGTCTGGCCCGCCCATCAGGAGGAGCGCCCTCTGGAGGGTGACTATCCTCGGACCGTTCACCCTGCGCCAGCCAGTCTGGGTTATGTTGAAGCCGGTTATGGCCTTGGCGAAGTCGAATTTCAGCTCCTGTGGGGCAAAGCAGAAGTTGCAGTAGACGCCGGAGTCGCTGAAGACGGAGCCGGACATCTCCCTGTACCCGTCTGAGGCGGTGCTCGTGTGGTCCCCGCCTTGGACGTTCACCGCATAGCATGCGTCGTGGGTGTAGTCGGCGTCGCTTCTCGTGCCGTGGGCTCCTATCTCGATTCCCTTGACGTGAACCGCGTACGGCATACAGTCGACGCCCCTCATCTCGCCGATCTTCTTCGCAGCCCTGTACGTGCCCTCGGCCAGGATGTCGCCGATCTTCTCCCTCTTCGCGATGAGCCAGGCGAGCTTCGTGAACGCCTCGGCGTCGCCCCACTCCACCTTGAAGCCAAAGTCCTCCTCAGTGAGGATTCCCCGCTGGTATAGCTCGGCTGCGAAGGCCATCGTGTTGGGGCCGTTGATGCCCGAGTGACCGAGGTTGTCGATGACTGCGCTCATGTGGATGTTGTCCCCGGGGTCGAAGATGCCGAGGTTGGTGCCACAGTAAGCCTCCAGCTCGTAGTCTGGCATATCGGTGATATCCCCCTTCCACCTCCCGCTCTTAATGCAGCTCACCTTCATGCAGCTCATGGTGCAGTTGAAGTCAGCCCAGTACTTCTTCACCCAGTATCTGGTCTCGAACATCGGGCCGCCGAACCCCCTCTCGTCGTGCCACTCCTCCTGCCAGTTCCTCACTGGCTCCGAGCTCGTCTCGGCTCCCACCGAATACCCCGCGTACCCGGTGCCCCTTCGGCGGAAGCCGTTTGCGCTTATCGTGTGCTCGTGGGCCTTCTTCCAGAGCAGTTTAACCGCCTCGGGCGCGAAGACATCGGGTAATGGTCCCCTACCCTTCGCCACGATGGCCTTTAGGTTCTTCGACCCCATGACGGCCCCGTATCCTCCGTAGCCGGCGGCGTGGCAGATCTTGCTCATGACCGCTGCGTTCCTGACCTTGTTCTCGCCGGCGGGGCCAACGTATATCATCCCAGGCTCCTTCCAGAGGCCCACGTTCGGCTTCCGCCTGGTTAGCTCGGATGTGACCTCCTTGTTCAGGATCTTGATGGTCTCCTCGCCGACCTTGCCCCAAAGATGGCTCGCGTCCCTTATCTCGCCATCTTCATCCGTTACCAGGATGTAGACGGGGCTGCTGGCCATGCCCGTGACGATGACGCCGTCGTAGCCAGCCGTCCTGAGCTCGTGAGCGAACTCAGTGCTTGCTGTGGAGCCTACTGTGCCATTGCTGACGGGGGACTTCCCCGAGCAGCAGATGCGCCCACCTGGGAAAATTCCGGTCATGGGGCCCGTGAGGGCAGTGAAGATATTATCCGGCCCAAGCGGATCGACCTCTGGCCACCTCTCGCCGATCCTGTCCCAAAGGATCTTCGCTGCCAGCCCCCTGCCGCCGAAGTAGTCCTCGAGGATCTCATCGTC
>JABAOH010020883.1_pt1 | contig 33468 bp, 33 predicted proteins | sample 7062181 | NCBI WGS metagenome assembly JABAOH01 (sample SAMN14538630, study PRJNA623070) | marine sediment metagenome | biome: marine biome [ENVO:00000428]; feature: marine pelagic biome [ENVO:01000023]; material: deep marine sediment [ENVO:00002113]; isolation source: pool of 5 deep marine... | reverse complement strand
GAATTTTATAATCGAAGACACCCACCTGGTTCCGCCTCAACCTCTTACAGAACCTGATCAGTTAAAATTGAGACGGATACCCAGTCGGAAGATTCGTGGATTCAACACCTGATTTTATCTTTGCCTGTCACATATTTTCTCTAATAGATTTTTTTTTGCTTTTTTTCTTCAAAGAATAAAAGATAATGTTGACAAATTCAGAAATAGGTGTTATTTTCTAAACTGAGAAAAACAAAAATACAAGAGGTGAAATATGCAGGTAGTATGTGTCGCAGAAGTAACATCAGACTATGATATCCGTGTGGATGAAAATATAAAAAGGAAACTCCACCCCGGAGAAAAGATAAGAATAAAAATCGAATCTATTGGAGAAAAAAGGGAGCAAAAACGGCTAAACGCAATTGAGCGATTAAAGAAAATGAGCATGAATTCACGATTGGGCTTGTATAATGAGGTTGTTAAGAGAGAAGATGCTCATGATAGAGAGAATCTCCCAAATATCTAATCATGTATTATATCGATACGAATATCCTGATATACGTGAACGACACTGAAAGCCCTTATCATCAATCTGCATCAGAAATATTTTATAATCTCCTTGAGCAAAATAAGATTGTTCTTCATGAAATAGTACTAACGGAATTTTTTTCAATTATTACAGATTCCAGAAAAATGGAATCCCCCTGGTCAACATCACAAGCAAGAGATTATATAAAAGATTTACTGGAATCTGTGCACGAAATGCATTTTTTGGATAATGAAATTATATCCGTGGCCTGTAAATACGTAAAAAAATATGATATTAAGAGATACGATATTTATGACTACTTACTTGCGTATTCCATGAAATTCCATGGAATAGACAAAATTGTTACCCTGAATAAAGCAGATTTTGAAAGATATGATTTTATTAAAGAAATCATTTCACCTTCATCCTGAGAGATTAAAGATTTTCCGGCCTGGCTATAGCTAATGATCCTCCGACAAAATATCGAATGTTCAAGCGATCAAAGCCTTGAGCAATTTGTAGTGTAATTTGGACAGGTTCTGCAAGAACCATATTAGTAACCCTTCACAGATGGGTCCCAATTAAAAACCTGGATCATGGTTTCTCGATCTAACCATAAAGATGCAAGTCGGAGGCGTTGTTCAGGTTCTGAGAGCATGCCATACTGCTGACGGATGCGGGCAAGGGGAGTGATAAAATACCTGACCCCATACCATCCATACCACCATACCACCTCCAGTGACCAGGTTCATTTGGTGTTGTCAAAACTTGAACGTTGTATTATAATTATGTTGTGAATATTCCCAGTCGCAAGAAAACAAAAGAATATTTAAAAAAAAACAAGGAGACATCTCATGATTAATGAGAGGACGTATAATTTAAATGATGAGGAGAAGCAAATATTGGAAGCTTTTGAAAAGGGCGAACTTCGCTCCAATCTGAAAGACCCGGAAAAGGATCTGGCAGAGGTTATAAAAGCCGCTGAAAACACATTAAAAAAGAATAGAACCATAAATATAAAACTCTCTGAAGTTGACTTGATGAAGATCAAGTCGAAAGCCCTGGAAAATGGAATTCCTTACCAAACCTTAATTGTAGCAATCTTGCACCAATATGCCAATGATCGATTAACCGCTGCTCTCTAGAAAAAAGAGACAGGCGAAAAATCACTTCGGGCGAATTTAAATCGCCTGCGGCGAAGGTCAGAAAGTCTGTTGACTGGTTGTCCGAGTATTAATGTCTATCACGGGACGCTTATTTTCTCCCCCAAATGAAGAAATTTTCTCAGATAACAGAGAAATTTTCTGCTCTTGCAAGCAAATTTTGCTTTTTGCTCAGCACCGGGAATTTAAATACAGCGAATCAATGAGGAACATCAATGACAAATACCGACAATAACGCGGCATTTAAAATTGAACAATCAACCGCTGAAATGACCACCATCGATCAACTGGCCCAATCGTTTGGATTATTTACCTGGCACCTATATAATAGATTATCACACCAGAAAGGAAATTTCAAGACATTTCTGAAAAATAGGTAATAATACTTAAAAACGTGCCCGGTGCATGACAATATGACTTTAATGTGGCATCAGTAACAGTTGGCAGTTGGCAGAAGGGCAACAGTTGGCAGTTGGCAGTAGGCAGTTGGCAATGGCGCAGGGGGCAGGGGGCAGGGCGGAGAAGTGGAGAAGCGAGGAAGCGAGGAAGTTAGGAAGTTAGGAAAGGAAGAAACGGAGAAACGAGGAAACGAATAAGTTTAGAAGATGAAAGAAGAAGAGAAAAAATAAATTACTTGGCACCATATCCATATCCTTTTTCGGGGTCATCGAAAAACGTTTCGGGGTGTTTGCAGGAGTTGTCGGGGTGTTTGAAAAATTTTTCGGGGTGTTTGCAGAAGTTGTCGGGGTCATTGAAAATTTTTTCGGGGTGCTTGCAGAAGTTTTCGGGGTGATTAAAAAATTTTTCGGGGTGTTTGCAGAAGCTTTCGGGGTGTTTGAAAAATTTTTCGGGATGTTTGCAGAAGCTTTCGGGGTCATTGCAGGATTTGCGGGGGTTAGTAAAAAAGATTTTTCGCCTGTCTCCTTTTTCTCTGTGAAATCTGTACTACTCTCTTTCAATTTCTTGTTTTTATTCCAAGAAATAATTCATATGTCACAAAGCAAATTCCTATGCCCTTTTGGGTTGCGGGTGCCACCCGCCTCTGTGCTATCTGTGGCAAAAAATTTTAATAATCTTTGCAATTGCCAAAAAGGTGTTTAGATGTTTAGGTGACAGGCAAGATTATTCTCGAAAGTGATGCAAGCTTATTTCTAATAGCTTTATAAGAGGGCTTCGTCCGATCTTCTAACTCGGTAAGGATGTTACCATCAAGGAGGTATTTTATTGCCATATTTAAAGAGTGAAACCTTCCCGGAAATCGCGGATGAGTCTTTTTACTTCTTCTCCCTGTCCATCCAAAAATCCTTCCGAATCAAAACGTTCGGCAGCAAGTTCCCAGCGGCTCTTTTTTACTGGTGCTTTATCTGTTTTTTCCTGCTCAATAGTATGCGCTTCTTTTTCCGAAATGAGACCACGTTGTAACAGAAAAACTATCAAATCGTGTAACACTTCCGGTGACCTGGTAAGGTTAATCGTAAGCTTTCTTTGTGCCATTGTTAATTCCTTTGTCTTTATAACTTAAAAACACATTGCTATTGTACTTTCTTATTGGATTTTATTCAAGCTTCTACCTGTATTTAAACACAAAATTATTCCTTATCTCTCCTACCGCACGGGCACTCTGAAAAAACTTCTGCCCTCCGTGCGGATATACTAAGCCCTATTTTTATCTACAGGATGGGCAGAAAATCGAAAAAAATTATAAAACTTCCTGCCTGCCCATCCTGAAACTCCTATAAAACTCTATCAGAACTTTTTTTTGCCTCCGGCGGCCAGGGGGTTCTTTTGAAAAACCACCCCCTGGACCCCTGCAAAACTTTTTATTAGTTGGGTACAATGAAAAGCTTTTGCAGGGGGTTCAGGGGACACCTGAGGTGCGGCATTAAAAATGTCCACGGAGACAATATACCGTTCGTAACCCAATACGCCGTTCTTGCTCTGCAAATGCTCCCCCACGCAGTGGGGCCCCTGAGGGCTTATTCTGTTGATACTTCTGCTTTTCCTTCCAAAGCAGACTTCATGGTGTGCCAGACCAATGTAGCACACTTAATACGCGTAGGAAACTCCTTCACCCCCTGGAGTGCCACAATCTTACACTGCTTCCCGGGAAAATCTTCCGGTTTGGCATCTTCCATCAACAAACGATGAAAATTATTAAACATATCTTCCGCTTCTTTCAGGGTTGACCCTTTCAAACAGGATGTCATCAGGGACGCCGATGACTTGGAGATGGCACACCCGGCACCTTCAAAACCCACGTCCACGACTTTGCCACCTTCCACTTGCAAATACAACGTATAACGATCACCACACAAGGGATTGTATCCCTCTGCTTTGTGAGTAGGATGAGAAATTTTCCCAAAGTTACGGGGACTCTTGTTATGGTCAAGAATAATTTCCTGGTACAATCGTTTTAAATCCGCCATTACCCGAATACCTCCTTGATTTTTTTCAGAGCATCGATGAACCGATCGATTTCTTGCGTTGTATTGTAAAGGCCAAAAGATGCCCTGGCCGTGGCAGAAATAGAGAAAAAATCCATGACCGGCTGAGCACAATGATGACCGGTGCGAATCGCCACACCTTCCTGGTCTAAAATAGTGCCTATATCATGGGGATGGACATCATTAAACAAGAAAGAAATGACCCCGGCTTTACGTTTGGCATTGCCGAAAATAGTTAATCCCTCCAACTGCAAAAGCCTGTTTGTGGCATAATCCAACAAGGCTTTTTCATGAGCAGCAACCTGGTCCATACCGATACTGTTTAAATACTCGACTGCCGCTGCCAATCCCACAGCACCGGCAATATTGGGCGTGCCTGCTTCAAACCTGTATGGCAGCCCATTAAAGGTGGTTTTATCAAAGGTGACGGAACGAATCATATCACCACCCCCCTGGTAAGGCGGCATTTCCTCTAATAGTTCGGCACGACCGTACAATACACCAATACCGGTAGGGCCGTACATTTTATGACCGGAAAACACAAAAAAATCACACCCCAATTCCCGGACATCTACCGGCATATGAGGAACCGACTGGGCACCGTCTACTAACACAGGTATACCTTTGCGGTGAGCCATTTCAATGATTTCAGAAACCGGGTTCACCGTACCCAATGCATTGGATACATGAGTAACCGCCACCAGCCGGGTATTGGTCCCTAACAACCGGGTAAAAGCGTCCATGTTCAGCTCGCCCTTCCGGTTCATGGGAATGACCCGCAGCCGCGCACCTTTTTCCTCGCATACCATCTGCCAGGGCACAATATTAGAATGATGCTCCATGGCAGAAATAAGGATTTCATCGCCTTTTTTTATATATTTTTGACCAAAACTCCGGGCCACCAGGTTAATGGCTTCAGTCGCACCCCGTACAAAAATAATTTCCTTACTATGTGCAGCATTGATAAATGCCCGAACCGTCTCCCTGGCATTTTCATACGCATCCGTGGCCCGCTGGCTCAATGTATGCACACCCCGGTGCACATTTGAATTTTCCATTTCATAATAGGTCCGCATCCGCTCAATCACTACCCGCGGCTTCTGGGTAGTCGCAGCATTGTCAAAATAAACCAACGGTTTATCATTAATCACCTGCTGAAGAACCGGAAAATCCGCTTTCAACGCCTCCAGGTTCAACAGCGGCTTTTCTATTTCAATATCATTTTTTAACTGTCTCATTTTTACCCCTCTTCTTTGGCTCTCCTCTTCTTCTCTTCTTCGTGTTTCTTCGTGTCCTTCGTGGCTTCGTGGTTTTTATTCCAATCGTTTTGACAGGAACGTTTCTACAGCCTTGCGCATCGGTTCCAATTTGAATTGGCCGGTAATCTGTTGAGCAAATCCAATAGTCAACATTCTTCTCGCTTCCTCAGTGGTGATTCCCCGGGAACGCAGATAGTAAAGAGAATTTGCATCTAACTGACCAACTGTGGCACCATGGGTACACTTGACATCATCGGCAAAGATTTCCAACTGCGGCTTGGCATCTATCACCGCATCATTGGAAAGCATCAACGAACGACTGGTCTGCTTAGAATCAGTTTTCTGTGCCTGCGAATCAACATATATCTTCCCATTAAACACACCCCTGGCCCGGTCATCCAGGATGCCGTGGTACAACTCAGAACTCTGACAGTCAGGGGCACGGTGATCAATCAATGTGTGGTTATCCACATGCTGGGTACCACGAATCATAAAAAGCCCATTAAACGTACAGGTAGACCCTGTCCCAACTATCTGAGAATGGATGTTGTTGCGGGTCAATTGACCCCCAAAGGAAACCGAATGCGAACGAAAATGACTGTTTTTTCCCTGTTGAACCTGGATAGCAGCAATGTGAAACGCATTTTCACTTTCACGCTGCAGTTTGTAATGGTCCACCTCAGCTCCTTTGTTGGCCACAATTTCCGTGACAGCGTTAGTCAAATAAACGCCTTTGCCTTCTCCGATATATTCTTCAATTATGGTCACAGCCGCATCTCTATCCACTATCACCATATTCCTGGGATAATGGACAAAAGGCCGTGTTTCACTGCTCCCGCTTTTTGTACTAATATAAACCAGGTGTACCGGTTGATTGAAGCGGACACCCTCAGGGATATACACCCATGCCCCATCTTCAATAAAAGCACTGTTCAAGGCGACAAAACTGTTTTCCTCCACGTCGACATAAGCAGCCAGGTTCGTCTGCAGCAGGGGATGATTCCGCCCTATCTCCACCCCCAGGCTGCCCACTTCAACTCCATCCGGCAGCGGTTCCAACCGCGACAATAAGGGCGAATAAAACCCATTGACAAATACCAATCGCAGCGGAGAAAGAAAATCCGGTATTAAAGGTTCCAATAACCCTGGTTTTGGCCCTTTCCTCGATCGCATCAACGGCGTGGGGGGTGCAAACGAATGTTGGGAAATAGCAGAAACATCCGTGTATTTCCACTCTTCCTGGCGCCGACAGGGCAGTCCCATCGTTTCAAATAAACGCCGGCCCTCCTCCCGAATTACCGAAATCCACAGCTTACTATGCTGCCAACGTTTGCGCTTGATGGCTTTGTAGGGGGCCAGTAAAGATGATTGGTGTTGCTGTTCCGCACATTCAAACATGTTTAACTCCTTTTCTACCTCATACCGGTTTGATTCATCTCCTTCAACCAGTCATACCCACGTTCTTCCAGCTCTAATGCCAGCTCTCTGCGGCCGGATTTAACAATCCGCCCATTGGACAACACATGCACAATATCCGGTTGAATATAATCCAGCAGTCGTTGATAATGAGTAATCACTACAATCGCCTTTTCCGGCTTCCGGAACCGGTTCACACCAGCGGCCACGATCTTTAACGCATCGATGTCCAACCCGGAATCGGTTTCGTCCAATACCGCCAGATCAGGCTGCAGCAGTGACATTTGCAAAATCTCGTTCCGTTTCTTCTCACCGCCGGAAAATCCTTCGTTCACCGAACGATCCAGCATAACAGGGTCCATCCCGAGTTCCTTCATGTGCTCCTCTATCATACCGAGAAAATCAAAGGCGTCGATTTCTTCCAGTTCCTTATGCCTGCGGATGGCATTTAACGCCGTGCGTAAAAAATAAGCGTTATTGACACCGGGAATTTCCACCGGGTACTGGAACGCTACAAAAACGCCTTCCCTGGCCCGGGTTTCCGGTTCCATATCCAGCAGGTTCCTGTCTTTATACAATACGTCTCCATCCGTCACCTCATACTCCTGGCGACCGGCAATGACCTGGGCTAACGTACTTTTCCCGGACCCATTGGGCCCCATAATGGCATGCACTTCCCCGGCATTCACCGCTAGATTGATGCCCTTCAGGATCGGCTTGCCTTCAACACGTGTATGTAAATTTCGAATCTCTAACATTTGTTTCCTCCTAGCCCACACTTCCTTCCAGTTTGATCTCCAACAGTTTCTGGGCTTCCACGGCAAATTCCATGGGCAATTCCTTGAACACCTCTTTACAGAAACCGTTGACGATCATGTTGACTGCATCCTCCACGGAGAGGCCCCGCTGCTGCAGATAGAACAACTGGTCCTCCTCGATTTTGGAGGTGGTGGCTTCATGTTCCACGCTGGCGGTATTGTTTTCGACTTCCAAATAAGGAAACGTGTGGGCACCGCATTTGTTTCCGATCAACAATGAATCACACTGGGAAAAATTCCTGGCATTTTCCGCTTTCCTGGTCACCCGCACCAGGCCGCGGTACGAATTGTTGCCGTGACCCGTGGATATGCCCTTGGAAACAATGGTACTGCTGGTATTTTTCCCCATATGAATCATTTTAGTCCCGGTATCCGCTTGCTGGTAATTACTGGTAAGCGCCACCGAGTAAAATTCTCCCACCGAGTTATCTCCTCGTAAAATACAACTTGGATACTTCCAGGTAATCGCTGAACCGGTTTCCACCTGGGTCCAGGATATCCTGGAATTCTTTCCCTTGCACAGGCCCCGCTTGGTTACAAAGTTGTATATTCCACCTTTTCCTTCTTTATCACCGGGATACCAATTCTGAATGGTGGAATACTTGATCCTGGCATTATCCAGGGCTACCAGTTCCACAACAGCCGCATGCAATTGATTCGTATCCCGCATGGGCGCCGTGCAACCTTCCAGGTAACTAACAGAACTTCCTTCCTCTGCTACAATCAATGTCCGCTCAAACTGCCCGAGATTGGCCGTGTTAATACGAAAATAACTGGACAACTCCATCGGGCACTGTACCCCTTTGGGAATATAACAAAAGGTTCCATCACTAAAAACCGCGGAATTCAATGCGGCAAAGAAATTATCCCGAAAAGGAACCACCGACCCCAGGTACTTTTTCACCAGGTCCGCATGGTCCTGGATGGCTTCATTGATAGAACAGAATATAATTCCCAATTCCGCTAATTTATCACGGAATGTCGTGGCCACAGACACACTATCAAATACAGCATCAACCGCCACACCAGCCAGGCGTTTCTGCTCCAGCAGCGGAATCCCCAGGCGGTCAAAGGTTCTCAATAATTCCTCATCCACTTCATCCAAACCCTGGAGTTTCTTCTTCTTTTTAGGAGCTGCGTAATAAATAATATCCTGGAAATCAATGGGCTCGATTTTAAGATTAGACCACCCGGGAAAAGACATGGTCTGCCAATGACGAAATGCCTGAAGCCGCCACTCCAACATAAATTCCGGTTCATTCTTCTTCTGCCAAATCAGCCGGATAATATCCTCACTCAACCCCTTCGGGGCCGTTTCCATATCGATTTTGGTTTCAAAACCGTACTTGTACTCACGGTTTGCCATCTGCTCAAGCATTTCATTTTCACTCAATGGTTGAGACTCTTTTATGTCTATATCCTTTACTTTTCCCTCACTTCTCATTGTTTACTCCTCATTGGCCCACGAATTACACGAATTTACACGAATTTTAGTTTTACTTATCTGTGTTAATCTGTGTAATTTGTGGGCAATCTTTCTTCATTCATCATTCATCACTCATCATTCTTCTTTTCATGGTAATCTCTACCAATGTTATATCTACCATACACTCTTTTAATGATCTGCTGAATTTAAACCAGATATTTTTGACCCCGCACTGCTCCCTCTGTTCACAACCGGCAGTGGTCTTGTGATAGCATCGGTCTTCCCGGTAATCCGGGTCATCGACAGCATGATAAACATCCCAAAGGGTGATATCATGGGGTTCGCGGTTGAGGATAAAACCCCCACCAGGTCCTCGTACACTCTTTATAATCCGGTTTTTTTGCAGATCGATAAAAATCTTTTCCAGGAAATGTTCGGAAATCCCCTGGTTTTTGGCGATTTGCCTGCGGGTGATTGGTTTGCCTTTACCGGCAGCAATCACCTCTTGCAAGGCCCGCAGCGCATATTCGGTTTTCAACGTAATATTCATGTTGTTTCTTCCTTCTACCTGCTCTTTTTTGCACAGCGTACAATGATATAATAGTTGCCTATATTTGTCAACTATTCATTCATTTTTTTTTTTAATTTTTTTTTAGCCGCGAATGTACGCGAAGAAACGCGAAGAGAAGAAGAGGGATACGTCAAAGTCTAAAAATCCGAAATTCTAAGCACGAAATTCGAAACAAATTCGAATGACCAAAATTCAAATGACCAAAACGAAAAAAAACGAAAAGCTTCGCATCATGCTGCTTTTGTTTTGAATTTTGAACATTTGAATTTTGGATTTGTTTCGGATTTCGATATTCGAATTTATCTACCTACTAATGAAACCCAATACCAAATAGGAAACCCCAACCGTCAATTTAACCTTGACGCGACACTAATAAACGTCTATCTCGGCATCAAAGGGAGTTAGTTCGACAGACTTTTGATCTTTGGCCGCGGCACTGACGTTGGACAGGTTAATGGTGCACTGGCCTTTTTCAAGGAATTTTATCTTTAATTGGGCCAACAGGCCGACCCTTGATCTACCTTCCGCCGGGAAGGTGTATCCCAGGTCAAAGGAACCACCGGAGTGATTTTTAAATACCTGGACCTTCTGTCCGCCAAAGAAGTCGGTTTTAACGTCTTCGATCTCTGCTTTTGCACCGGAGACCGAACCGCTGATGGTAAGGGATGCCAACTGTTCACTGGTATTAACTCGTATGGTAAAATGCGACACCCCATTAACCGGGACTCTTCGTTTACTGGGGGTAATAATCACCGCATTACGGCCGGGGGTTCTCCTGGGTTCTCTTGGAGCGGCCTCTGGCGCTTCAGAAGCACCGACAACACCGGTTTCAGCCATGGCCCATATGGTCTCCTCATCACCAGAGTCAACATCCAGCCGTCGGATAATATGGGGGGTAATCGAAAATACTAAGTCTGTCTGTTTTACCTCTCTGGCGGAGACGCCGAACAGTTTACCCAGTATCGGGATTCGGGATAGACCGGAAATGCCTTTTGCCCCGCCGCGGACTTCATCCTTGATAAATCCCCCGATGAGATTGGTTTCCCCCTCTCTTAAGCGGATAATCGTTTCCACCTCCCGTTTACCAAAGGTTGGAAACCCGTTTTCTATACTGGCAATTGAGTTAGTGGTTAATTTCACTTTAATGGTGACTTCGTCATTGTGGTGAACATAGGGAGTCAATTTAACTTCAACACCGACGTTCCTGTATTGATACGTGGTCACGGGGATATTACTAAAACCGCCGGCCGCTCCTGCCTGGAACTGGGTCTGGGGAACCGGTACTTCATCACCCACCATGAATTTGATTTCTTCACCATCGACGCCCCGGAGATTGGGTCTGGCAATGATCTTATTTTTATCGTCGGATTCAAGAAAACTTAGAGCTGCCGAGGGGATGGTAAGGGCAAAATTCAAACTATCAAGGTCATTAAAATTCACTTTTGGAGTTATCGTTCCTTCCGCACCAACCGTACCCGCTTCGATAACAGTGGTAGGGGAGCGGGCATCTCCGTAATCGGCGCCAAGGGCTTTGATAAACGTCTTGGTCAATTCCAGGATCTGGACATCCAGCATCACTTCACTTTTTCGTTTATCAATGGAATAAATGAATTTCTCAATATCCACCAGTGTGTTGAATCCGCCTTTAATAATCAAACTGTTGAGGTTTTTATCCTCCTGGACTTGTATCTGCTGGTCCCGGAAAACCGTCATCAATAATTTTTTGGCATCCTCTGCTTTGGTATTGGACAGGTAAAATACTTTCACTCCCCGCAGCCCAAAGGTCCTTTTTTTAAAGGTGGTATTGGGAAATATCAACACAGATTTACGGTCCAGTATCCGGTATTGAGCATTTCCAATCATACACAATTGGTTTAATATTTCATAAAACGTGATATTCTCTACCTCAATGCTGTAAACAAAATCCCTGAAATCCTTATCAAAAACAAAATTAACACCATAGGATTTCCCCACCGCGTTAAATATTTTGGTAATGGGTGTATTTCGTAAGTTTAAGTCCATTTTTTCAGCAGCATCAACTTCGAGAGTAACCGGGGGTTTAATGGTGGAACGAAAAGGTGGGCGTTCTTTTTTCTTGCCCTCCACATAGGATTCGAATTCATCTAACACTTTTTTATTGCCGGGAAAAATACCCAGGGCAATTTTATATTCCTTAACAGCTTCCTCTTTTTTATTGGCTGCCCTGAAGCTCTTGGCCAATGCCAGGTGAGTATAATAACTATTTAATTTAGCCCTGAATAACAGCATCCGTACGTCCGGGGTGGGCTTCCGCTTAACCTCTCGTTCAAAGTATTGTACCGCTTTATCGTATTCCCCGTTTTTATACAACTCCATTCCCCGCGTATGATACAGCGAATAGGTGGCACATCCCAATAGGAATAGGATTATCATTATAGGAATAATTAACCGGAAACAAAAAACTGTGTATTTTGATTTATTCATTTTTGTTCATCCCCTTTTAATTGAATTTCAAAAATATTGTTGTCGAATTCAACGGTAATGGTTTCTTTCTCTATTATAATAATTGTGATTTTTTCCTCAACAATATCACCCTCACCGACAGTATAAAATTCGCCATTGAGGCTCACCAGCGCAATATTTTTTGAATCTTTGACTACATATCCTTCATAAGAAAGGTTATTCTGGATTTCCTCTTGTAAAACACTCTTCTTTTGTTGTTCAACCTTATTCTCAGCCTCTTTTTGCGTCCGCAGCATTTCACGGGAGGGGAGCTGGGGTGCCGGTACATTCGGTTTCATGATATCCGGCGAAAAAATATTCCGTTTTATGGTGAATTGTTGAATCTCTTTTGTCAATTTGGATATTTTTATGATTTCTTCGACATTGGCACCTATAGGTGCTTGAACCGTTGCCGGCTTTTTCTCCGGGATTTTAGTCTCCGCCTGCTTTTTGGCCGGGGGCCTTGCCTGCTCTTTTTTCTCCGGGGTCCTGGTCTCCTCCTGCCTTTTATCCCGGGGCCTTTTTTGCTCTTTTTTCTCCGGGGTTTTAATCTCTGCCTGCGTCCGGGTCTGAGCCTGGAGTGGAATAAAAATAAACACTGCCCCCAGGAACAGCAGCACCCGAATACAAACGCCAAAACGAAAACGCAAACAATTGCCTTTACTTGACAAGATAAACCTCCATTGCAAATTTTCCCGCGATTTCTCCTGCCAGTTTGCCCCTGTCCAGGTCGAAGCCCTTCAATAAGATGAGCTTCTCTTGATTAAGAACTTCATGGATAAATCTCTTGATATGGGCATAGGAGCCCACTAATGTAAATTTCACGTCTACCTTGATGATATCCGAAGCAAAAACACGTTTATAACTGTAGCTCACCGCTCCTTGCAGGGCCAATTGATTTTTACTGAACATCATTTTCAGTTGATTGCGGAATTGGGAGAAATCGTCCATTTTCATTAAAAACCCGGTCTTGAATTGCTGAAACTCGTTGTGGATATTCTGCCAGCGTTTGTGCACTGCTTCAACCTTTACCGCTTCTTTTTCCTTTTTCTCATACTCCTGCAATTCGGATTGCAGACTTTGGGCAGACACACTTTCAATAGACGAATAGGCAAACGAAAACAGGCAGAATAAAAGACTTGCGGCAAACAGACCGCAGAGAATGTGAATAATATACTTATTTGTTTTCATTTTTCTTTTTTAACTTTTTCTTTTGCAGCTTTATTACCAGGCTGGCCCGGTGCAGCCCCTCTTTTTCTTCTTCTTTTTGGATGGTAATATCATCATTGTCTAAAAAAGCTTTGTAGGCTTCTGTCAGCTTATTGGCCGAGACAGCCGCAATATTGACTTTGACAGTGGAACCCGCCTCAACACCTAAGTTAATTTTAGTTATAAATGCACCCCCGGGCAGCAATTCCTCCAACTGATCCAATCTTTCTAAAAACGGGAATAATTTTCTGTCAATGAGAGTATTGGCAAACTTTATCCGTTTGTTCCACTGCCTCTTGATCTGCTTGATATTATTTTCATAATTTTTCTTTTGTTTTTCCTTTTGATCACTCCTGGCTTTGGAAGCTCTCAACAGGGCCTTTTCGTTTTTAAATCGCATTCCTGTGGTAGATAAGTTGACGACTCCCACAAATATCAGTAAGGCAGAAATCATCAATATAATCAATGCCGTTAAAGAAAACTTCAGGTAATCAACTTTCCTGTTGTCGGCAATATTGTATCTGATTCTCATGATGGTTTACCTTTAATCCTATTTTTTCTGGTTAGCTTCACATTTCTTTTTCCCTGGGGAAGAACATTGGGTCTTTATTTTTCATGTCCAACGGCTGGAGGGCCTGTGTGGATAACTCATCCCTTATAAATTGCATATCAACATCCGCTGGATCCGCCGCAATAGAATAGCTGCGGGGTACTTTGGCATAGCTGTTTTTAACAAAATTGATGGTTTTTACTATTTCCCCGGCAATACCAGCGGCCTGGTCACTGCGGAATTTCCTGATATAATAGGGAATCCCCCGGTCCAGGAAAACAGCCATTGATAATCCTTTATCGACCTCAATAAAGAAGTCCGGGGTCAACTCCTTTTTGCCGGTCAGGTGATTCATAATTTCCACGGTTGAGTTACCCATGTAAATCAACGGTACTCCACTTTCAGCAAACAGGTTCTCAATTTTCTCTTTTAAACTTTTTTTAAAAAGGATAGAGAGGATCCGGTCTTTACTTAGTTTGAAATAGTCGTGCGCATAATCGTCGATATTTTCAGGAAAAACCTTTTTCAATCGCCATTCCACCAGGTCTCTTTTCAATCCTTCTTTGAAGGGAATTTTTTCAAATTCAAAGATATTAAAAATAAACTGACTGGAATTCAAGACCACACCGGTATCCACGCTTGGCAATTCCTTTGCGATTACCCCGAATTCATCGGAGGTGATGCCCATAAGGAAAACGTTTTCAAAGGTATTACTTTTTTTAAGGTTCTTATTGGAATCCGAACGTTTGTAAACATCCACCCGATTTTCACCCCAGTAGATATACTGGGTGGGGGGTTTGTAATGAATAAAAAATCGATCTATAACCATTCTTTTATCGTCACCCTGTTCAATTCTTCAAAAGAGGTAATCCCGGCCGTTACCTTTGCCAGGCCGTTTTTGCGGATAGGAATCATTCCCTGTTCCATGGCCTTTTTTTTGACCTCTGACAGGGGTTTTTTGTCCAGGATCATCTCTTTAATTTCATCGGTTAATTCCAGTATCTCCCCGATAGCGGTTCTGCCGGAATAGCCCATCTCCGTACATTCCGGGCAGCCCACTTCCTGGTAAATCGGTGTATCGATGGTATCTTTTTTCACCCGGTTATCCTCCAGGTATTGATCATCCGGTGCGAAGGGTTCCTTGCAATTGTTGCACAAGCACCTTACCAGCCGCTGAGCCACCACACAGTTTAATGCGGAAATAAAACTGTAGGTATCGATTCCCATGTGAATAAATCGGCCCAACACATCGAACACGTTGTTGGCGTGAACCGTGGTAAATACCAGGTGACCGGTAAGAGCAGACTGGATGGCAATTTGAGCGGTCTCCGGGTCGCGGATCTCACCCACCATGATCTTATCCGGGTCATGCCTCAAAATAGAGCGAAGTCCACGGGCAAAGGTTAATCCTTTCTTCTCATTTACCGGTATCTGGGTGATATCATCGATCTGGTATTCCACTGGGTCTTCAATGGTAATGATCTTGTCTTCCGGCCGTTTGATCTCATTCAATGCCGCATAAAGGGTGGTGGTTTTACCGCTGCCCGTGGGGCCGGTGACCAGGAACATCCCGTATGGCTGCCGCATGTAAAAATTCAAGTTGTCAATCAGGTATTGGGAAAATCCCAATCCTTGCAGGCGGAGTTCCCCGATACTTTCGGTAATCATCTCCCGGTCAAGGATACGGACCACTGCGTTTTCGCCGTAAACAGACGGCATAATGGACACACGGAAATCAATGGTTTTTTCCTTGAATTTCATCCTGAAGCGGCCGTCCTGGGGAATGCGCCGCTCGGCGATATCCAGTTCCGAAACCACCTTCAAGCGGGTAATCAGGGGAGAATGAAACACCTTATCCAGGGGGTCCATGATCTGGGTTAGAATGCCGTCGATCCTGAATTTGATTTTGACTGTATGGCCCTGGGCTTCAATGTGAATATCTGATGCCCGTTTGCTCACTGCGGTAAAAATAATGTTATTCAATAATTTAATAACCGAATCATCTTCTTCTGTGATTTTCTCAATGGTCAGGGCTTCTTCTTCTACTTCTTCCAGGCTCTTTTTCATAAAGAAACTTTCGGTCTTGTCTGTGAGTACTTTGGTGAAGGTATCACTCTTTTTGAGGATTCGTTCGATATCTTCTTTTTGGGCTTTAAGGGGTTCCACCCGCTTCTGGATAAAATTCTCCACGATGGTAATTTTATCCAGGTTCTCAGGGTCGAACATGGCTACTTCGACAGCATCATCGGTTTCATTCAGGGGGAAGAACAGGTTTTTAATCATAAATTCCGCGGGGAATTTTTTGATTAAATCATAATTGATTTTAATTGTTGTTAAATCTACTTCGTTACTCATTTTACTACCTTACCACATCCACTGTACTAAATATTGGCAAATATACAGAAACCAGCATAAATGCGATTACGACCCCCATGACTACGATAAGTATCGGCTCGATCATTGAAATCAAGGAGTTCACCTTGGCATCAATGGAGTTTTCAAAGGAATCGGCATTTTCATTGAGCACATCCACCAGGTTACCGGAGGATTCACCCACCCGGATCACTTCCACCAGGACTCCAGGCATAAAATCCACTTCTGCCAGCACATCCGACAGCAAGTTTCCTTCCCTGATTTTTTCCGGGGCATCTTTGACTTGTGAAGCAAAATATTTATTGGTAAACGTCCCTACTGCGATCTGGGTGGCTTCCGGTACCGGTATACCGCCGGAAACCAATATGGCCAGAGTCCTTGAAAACACGGTTATGGCATTTTCAACGATAATATTCCCGATGAAGGGAATTTTTAACTTTAGACGGTCAAAAATAATAATCCTGGGGTTTAGCTTCTCCAGCAGGCGAATCCCGAAATATACGGCCAATATGATTGCTGCGATAGTATGGAGGTTTCGCTGCAAAAATTCTCCCATGGATATGAAAAACTGTGTCATTTCTGGTAATTCTGCATCAAAATCTTGATAAAAAGAGGCGAATTTAGGGATAGCATAGATCAGGATAACAAACACCATGGCAAACATCACCAGGAAGAGAATCGCCGGGTAGGACAAATTGCTGATGATTTTACGTCTCATGGTGGCGACCTTTTCCAGGTAGATATTGAATCGTTCGAGAATAGACTCCAGGTTACCGCTCCGTTCTCCGGCCAGGAGGGAAGCACTGTATATTTTTTGAAAGGGAATCTGGTTGGAGGCAAAGGCATCGGAAATCTGGATACCGTTTTTGATATCCGTATCTACCCGCGTCAACACCTCTTTCATGGTTCCTTTTTTAAGGTTTCTTAAAATAATATCAAGGCCTGCGACAAAAGAAACACCGGCTTTCAGGAGGGTGATGATTTTTTGGTTAAAGAGGAGGAAATCAAAATAGCTGATTTTTCGTGAAAAGAGTCGAATATTAGATGTGTCATGGACAAAGACTTTCCTGACTTTCAGCAATTTTTCATCGGCACTGGCATAGTTGTGCCTTACTTCCTCTTTGCTGTCGGCAAATATAGTCCGCTTGGTATATTTACCCTGGTCGTTCACAAAAGTACAACTATAATATGGCATGGGAAATCTTCTCTATATAGACTTTGGTCTTTACTTTTTGCTCTGCAAGGTCAAGATTGTTTATTTCAAAATTCGAGTCCAACATGGAGTGATTATAGCATAATGAGTGGGATAGTGCAAAAAGAATTTTTGGGTTTACATGTTGTGATACGTTCATTTGTTTCATGGTTTCTTTTACCCGCCTTACGCTCATTGGCTAAATGAAATGTATTTGTCGGACTATCCCGGACAAATTCCCCTCAAAAAAAATTTTTATGATCAATCTGTGGCCTTAAATGCAAACTTCATCACCAGTGGGAGATGATCTGAGCTGTCAATTTCGGGCATAGATACTTCGATTAAGGTTATCCTCTCATGGTTGTAAAAAATATAATCCAGTTTCCGGGTGGGTTTATCAGTGGGAAATGTGAGATTGACAAGCTCCGCAGCTTTTAAACTTTTTTCCTTTAAGAAAGTTTCAATGGTTTTATCGGTTGAAAAATCTGTCTCCGGTTCATCCTGGAAGTTTCTTTTATGGGGCGCATTTGGTGGTACAGTATTAAAATCGCCCATCAACAAGACAGGGTAATTGTCTTTATAGGAGTGGTAGATATCCAGTACCACGATTGCCTGCTTTTCCCGTGTTTCCTGGCACCAGGCCTCCAGGTGAGCATTGAGAATAATGAGATAGCGGTTATCAATTTTTATCTTTGCTGCCTGAACCAGGCGGTCCAGGTAGAAAGCGTTGTAATAAAAAGGATTTATTGCCGGTTTTTGCAGCACGATTCGTTGGGCATAGAGGATGGGGTATCGACTCAATACGGCCTGACCGGAGAGCATTCTGCCAAAATGCACTGACGGAGGCCAATAAGGAAACGCCACATACCGTTTATCCCAGTTAATCGCTTTGGCTGCATAGGGATACCCTGCGCTTTCGGCAATTGTTTTGAGTTGATTCACATAATGGGAGCGGTGGGAATGGAAATCGATTTCCTGGAAACCGATAAAATCCGGCTGGATATTTTTTAGTCGTTGAAGAAATGAATCCATGTTTTTATTAAAAAAAGCTTTATCCGGTCTCCTCACCGCTTGATTGTTGAACATACCGGACAGGTAGCCGATGTTATAGGTCATTACGGTAAAGGTTCCTGGTGTTGTTGGCGGTACTTCTGCACCGGAATAGGTAATGATTTCACTTTGTTTGTTTAGCGGGAGAGTTCCTGAGCTGGCCCAGAAGTAGAAGACTACAAAGGCCAGGATGGCCATTAAAAGGAGAATCGTTACGATTGTCAGTGCGATTTTAAGTTTTTGCAGCAAAGGAGTTTTTTTTGTAATCATATGTCAGTTTTATTTTCTCCTTTTGTGCTGTTTTTCTCTTTTAGTTCGTTGACTATTGCAGCGATCGGTTTTTCATTTAAATACCTTTGAGCTTCAACGGAATCCGGTTCACTCAGGCAAGTCCATACTTTAAAGATTACATCGCTAAAAGGAACTTCTTCCTCATCTTCCATCCGCTTCAAAACCATTTGAACATTTTCAGCCTTAATGTGGTACTTGATTTGAATGCTAAACAGATCAAGAGAGAAATTCAACACATTACTTTCTTTCTCTTTGCTGGTTCTTAAAGCTTTGATATATTCGATATACAATTCAATCAGCTTCAACGCATCATTAAGATTCTCGTCTATCAATTTCATCCATAGACTCAATTGGATTGTAAAAATAAGTAAATCGAATTCTTTTCTTTCTTTACCTTCTTTTTTCAGACATCCCATGATATCTTTGATATGCTCACTGACTATATCGTACTTTGCATGCAGAGTGAGTAAAATACACAGTAAAGGAACTGAAAGCCCACTTTTCTTAGTGCCGTAAAGTTGCTTTACATATTTACCAGGGCTTGATTTTTTTAGCAGCGGGACAATATGTTGATTATATATTTCCCGGGAATCAAAGTCTCCGGCAAAATTTTTGTGTCCAAATTTGATATGCATTAAATAAGCCATTAGAGCGCCTTCTTTGTCATCCTTCCTTTCCAGGAGTTGACTATACGGTAAATCCTTCTCTTCCGAAATCATCTCCCTGGAGTAAAGCATCAGCAGTAATTCCATTAACCAACGGGTCTCTTCCCTGTGGCTGCTGTCTCTCATTTGAAACCAGATGCGATAAAGATATTCATTCAAACAATAATAATTGGATTTCCCTTTTGAAAAGGCAATCCTTACATAACCATTCTCTTTTAACTGCTTTAAATAATTCCGAATGCTGTTTTGGGGCGCCTCCAGGTGTTCCGCAATCTCTCCCGGACTTTGGGCAGGCTCATATACCGCCAATGTATTTATTACCTCTTCCAAACAATCAGGAATTCCATTTAAAATGGATTCAAAGTATGGCGTTAATTCATCAAGAATACTGTCCATAAGTTCCAACATTTCTTCGGGGACTTCGGTACTTAGAATATCAGCCAGAAATACTGCCATCCTGGGATTCCCACCAGTAAAGGAATAAAGGGCTTTTAATCTTGCATCACCGTTAGTCACCTTTTTGCTTAATCCCGGCTGCTGTTTTTGAGTCAATATATCCAGGATTAAGGTTCTCATATCCTCAAAATTCAGGTCTTCCAATCTTCTGATATGGAAAAAATGAAAAAACGGGTGACTGTGGTCTTGGAGGGCATCGAATACAGTCGCAGCCGAGCCGATTATCAACAGCGCATTACTGGTTTGTAAAAATGCTCTTAATTTTTTTTGTTCTGTCAAGGAAAACTTCTTTCCCAACAACTTCTGCATGTTTTCGGTGATAAGTAAAATGTGCTTCCCGGTTTCATCATGGACCCATGAGATAAGGGAAAAGAAATTATCTGCCCTTGCTGAAACCGGAGATGCCTTGACCTGGTTTATCTTCTGTTTTAGTTCATTTGATATAGAGATAGTATCCTCTCTTTGATCAAATTCAAGTTTAATTTCATTCAACGCTCTTTCCAAAAACTTATAGAGATTCCCGACCCTCCGCAGCTCTTCAGGAAAAAGCACGGGGGTCCATTTTTTTTTCAGTTTTTGATTATCCTTTATTTTATGATAAAGAAGGGTCATCAAGTGGGATTTTCCAATACCCCTTGGGCCAAGAATCATCCAATGCTGTTTTGGCCCCTCTCCTTTTTTAATATTCATTTCTTCCAGGATATTATTTAAAATATCCCATCTATCACTCCCAACCATTGAGTGTTCCAATTGTTGGTATGATTTCTTTCTTGGATTATAAGCGTACATTGGTCACCCCCGCCTTAAACTTCCACCAATCCTTTAAAATAGGGGCTACAAACCTGAGATTTCCATTGTCATGTATATCCCTGGATATATAACCTTCGTATATCAACCTGTTTACAACCGATTGAAATTGTTCATATGGACTTTTGCCATATAAAAGTAAATCATAAATTTCCTTTTCGTTAGCAGGACCGGAACATAAATGTTTTAAGATTACTTTGGAACATTCATTTTCGCCATGAGAAAGATACTCTTCAAGCCTGGAGTGGTAATGATTCAGATCGTGATTGCCCCTGCGCAGCATAGCCTCATAAATGGCCTTTACTTTATCGACTGAGAAATTTTTTTCACTTGTCTCCCTTAAAGCCTTAACCAATATCTGACCATAATAAAGTGAACCCTCTGTAATTTTCTCCACCATAAAAGCAATTCCAGCCTCTTCTATTTCCAGCTTATACTTCTTAGCCAGGCATTCTATCAGCAGCCTGGCATCTTCACTCTTAATCGGAGGAATCACAAAGGGTTCCAGGTCATTGATGCGCTTACTAATCCCGATTTCTTCCAATGTCTTCCGCAAATGAATTGAGCCGCAAAAAACAAATTGATATTTACATCCCTCTACCTGTATTTGACGTAATGAACGGAGCCATGCAGTGAAGCTGTCGGTTGTATTTTTATAATCTAATTTTGTCTGTTTCTTTTTGAAGTTCATTAACATATCGGGAAATTCGTCAAAGACGATTATTGTTTTTCTATCAAACGAATTTAAATGTGTAATCATCGGGGTAATCTTTTCTTTCCATTCAGGCAAGGTGTAGTCCCCTGTGATTTCACGTAATTCTACTTCGAATCCCGGTAATTTGATTTTTCCCAAACGAGCAGCAATGGCATTCCATGTATTACCAAGAAGTCTACTTAAAGCATCGATTTTTTTCCGAAGGCGATAGAGATTCAGTAGTTCTTTGAATAGCTTCAGGCAAAAATCACTAACGGTTTCTTCCCCTTCAAGTTCTAAAAAGAGGACATTGAATTCTCGTTTTTCCTCTTTTTTGGCATTTTCCTGCCGCAAAAATTCCTTTATCACACTGGTTTTTCCAAACCTTCTCGGGGCTTCGATGATAACCGAACATTTTCTCAATAAACGTTTTAGTTCCGTCACAAGGAACAAACGGGTTTTCAAGTAGTCTTTATGAGTTACGGGGTATCCTGTTATGTTTTCCATTACCTTCCTTCCTGACTAAGCTTTAAAACAACATATCTAAAATCAGTCTTCAAAATCATTTCAAATATATGATACATAAAAAAGTTCGTTTTGTCAACAGATGCGTTATAAATTTTATAACGTTATAATTTTTATAACGTTATAAAATCTATAACGTTATGGTTTTACTAACGCTTTGGATTCTACAACGTATAAAAATCTTCACACACTTTTTATGCCTTTTTTATTTGAATTTTACTAAACAATGTATTATCATTATGCTTGAAAGGAGTACAAAAAATGGCAAAGACGATAACCTTAAATGTAGATGATATGCTTTATGAGAAACTTAAACAGTATGCCAGTATCGACAACAGGTCACTTGCTAACCTTATTAAAACAGCCGCTCTTCAATATATGGAAAATAAAACCCTGATGGATGATTTTGAAATGGAAGAGATAAGAAATAACACCGACCTCCGGGAAAGAATTCGAGCCGGAAGCCGCGATGCTGCCAAAAGAAGAGGACGATTTGCCGGATAACTACAGGATTTTCGAAACCAACCAGTTCTTAAAAGACTTCAATTTTCCATTCTCACGATAGATATCAGGGGAAAAGCGTATTAATTCTCTCATTTACGCCTTTCCTTCGTGTCCTTTGAGGCTAAAAAATTTGACAGATAAGAGACAAAATGATACATTTCTCTCTTGCGAATACTACCATAAAAAGGAGAAGAAACACAAATGAACTTTTTAACTCACCTGGAATGCGGGATGTGCAGCGAAACACTAGAACCGGACAAAATATGGAACCTTTGTCCCAAATGCAGTAAACCTTTATTGGTGAGGTATGACCTGGAAGCAGCTAAAAAAGCAGTCAACCCCGATGCCATCAGCGGCCGGTCTCCCAATATGTGGCGTTACCAGGAACTTTTACCGGTTATAGACAAAAAGAATATCCTGACTCTGGGTGAAGGATTTACGCCTTTGCATCTTGCCAAACGATTGGGCAGTGAATTGGGATTTGGAAACCTTTATATCAAAGACGAAGGACTGAATCCCACGGGTTCGTTTAAGGCCAGGGGGTTGTGTATGGCAATATCCAGGGCAATGGAACTGGGGATTACTTCCGTGTCGATTCCTACTGCCGGGAATGCCGGCGGTGCCATGAGTGCCTATGCAGCCCTGGCCGGTATGGAAGCGTTTGTGTTTATGCCAAAAGATGTGCCTAAACCCTTTATTAATGAATGCAAAGCGTTAGGTGCTTCGGTAACTTTGATTGACGGTTTGATTACCGACTGCGGCAAGGCTGCCCGGAAAGAAGTAGAAAAGTACGGCAGGTTTGATGTTTCTACCCTTAAAGAACCCTACCGCATCGAAGGCAAGAAAACCATGGGTTATGAATTAGCGGAGCAAATGAACTGGAGGCTGCCGGATGTGATTATTTATCCCACGGGCGGCGGTACGGGTCTGGTAGGCATGTGGAAAGCCTTTGATGAGATGGAAAAGTTAGGGTGGATCGATTGCAAACGGCCGCGGATGGTAACGGTTCAGTCTGATGGGTGTGCGCCTATGGTTAAAGCGTTTCATGAGGGAAAAGAATTTGCCGACATGTGGCAGGGGGCCAAAACTATTGCGGACGGTTTGCGGGTCCCGGCGGCGGTGGGTGATTTCTTGATTTTGCGGGCGCTGCGAGAGAGCAATGGCACCGCTGTGGCTGTGCCGGATGAAGAGATCATGGAATCGACGAATTTGTTGGGGCAAACACAGGGTATTTTTGCAGCCCCTGAAGGCGGTGCCACACTGGCGGGATTTATTCAGTTGCGAAAGCAGGGCTGGATTAAGGATGATGAAACCGTGGTGTTGTTTAACACGGGCAGTGGTCATAAATATTCCCATTTGTGGGATTAGCTTTTTAGCCGCGAAGGCATTTACAATGCGGTAAAAATGCGAAGAAACACGAAGAAAGGAGAAGAAAGAAGAGCTTGCAAGAGGTGGGGCAGGATATTAAGGAGTTGAACATATGAGTAAGATCGAATTAAGTGCAAAGGACGAAAAACAACTTGCTGCAAAGGGAATAAGCGAAGATCAGTTGCTGTCGCAGTTGGAAAAATTTATGAAAGGCTCGGCACTGGTGAACCTGGTCAGAGCAGCTACTATCAGTGACGGTATTGTACGACTTTCCGGGAATGAAAAAAAGGAATTGATCGAATTATTCGAAAAAGAATCGAAAACATGCAAACGTATTAAATTTGTTCCCGCATCAGGAGCAGCCAGCCGGATGTTTAAAACACTCCTGGCTTTTTATAATAATCCGGCTGAAACCGTTAAGAGAGAAGTAATAGAGAAGGCAGAAAAAGGCGATCCCGATTATATTTTCCTGCGAGACTTTATCGAAGGACTCAAAAACCGAAAATTTGCTTTTTATAATGAATTGAAAAAAAGTGTTGAACGGGATGGTTTAAACCTGGAAGGCCTCCTTGAAGGAGGAAATTATAAATTGCTCCTGGAATATGTTTTGACGCCGAAAGGTTTGAACTATAACGATCTTCCCAAGGGGATGATCAAATTTCACCGCTGTGACGATTATGTACGGAATCCTTTTGAAGAACATATGGTTGAAGGTATGGCCTATTCCGGGAATAATAATGAAGTGAATATTCATTTCACCATCCCTCCCCAAAGTGAAAAGGCGATAAAGGATTATATCGATTCGGTTCGTCAACGATATGAGAAAGACGGGATACGTTTTAATATAACCTTTTCAGAACAAAAACCCTCCACGGACACCCTGGCAGTGGATGATGAAAACAATCTGTTCAGGGATAGTAAGGGAGAACTGGTTTTCAGGCCTGGAGGACACGGCGCATTGATCGAAAACTTAAACGAACTTCGCGAAGATATTATTTTCATAAAGAATATCGACAATGTGGTTCATGAACGGCTGATAGAACAAACCATCCAATACAAGAAGGTATTGGCCGGTTATTTACTTAAAGCCCGGTCCCTTGTATTTAATTCCCTGGAGACATTGAGTAAGGAAGAAGTGAAAGAAGATGAAATCGATAAAATTGCCGAATATGCCGGGAATAACCTGAATATTTTCATACCGGGAGTTTTCAGTGATTGGGTACTGCAAAAGAAGAAAGAGTGGCTTTTCAAGAAATTGAACCGTCCCATAAGGGTATGCGGCATGGTTATCAATAAAGGGGAGCCGGGCGGTGGCCCGTACTGGGTAGAGAAAGACGAAAACATTTCACTGCAAATTATCGAGGAGGGGCAAATTGACAAAAAATCCAGGTCGCAATTGAAAATTATGAAAGATTCAACGCACTTTAACCCGGTGGACCTGGTGTGCGGCGTGAAGGATTACAAGGGCAATAAGTTTAACTTGATTGATTTTATTGCTCATGACACCTATTTTATATCGGAGAAATCCATGGAGGGGAGGCCGTTGAAAGCGTTAGAGCTTCCGGGTCTCTGGAATGGGGCCATGTACGATTGGATAACGCTTTTTGTGGAGGTTCCGATTATTACGTTCAACCCGGTCAAGACCGTCAATGACCTGCTGAGAGAAGAACATCAAATGATATAAGAAGAAAGGGGACAAGCGAAAAAAAAATTCCTTTTTTCCTTTTTGATGTGAAGAAATTATTGACATTGTCTTGCAATTGTATTACATTATTTATACCGACAGAAAGGAGGTAAAAGTGGCACAAGCAAGTACTTTATCTGTAAGAACAGATAAGGATTTAAAAGAAAAGGTAGAAAAAATCCTGCACGAATTGGGCCTTACTCATTCTACGGCAATCAATATGTACTACCGCCTTATCCTGGCAAAAAATGGAATACCCTTCGAGGTGAGACTCCCTAATAAAACGACCCGTAAAGCTGTGGAGGATTTAGAAAAGGGTAAGAATGTAAAGAGATTTGATACCGCTGAAGAGCTTTTTGAAGACCTGGGAATTTAATGCTAACAATTGTACGTTCGAACCAATTCAAGAAAGATGTTAAGCGATTGACACGCTCCGGATCAAAAGATATGTCAAGACTAAGAGAGGTCATTATTAAGCTTGTCAATGAAGAAGAACTCGACCAGAAATACAAAAATCATCCGCTGGTAAATAACTGGAAAGGGTGCCTTGAATGCCATATTGGCCCTGATTGGCTGTTGATATATCGGATAAATAAAAAAACAGGTGAGCTTGCCTGTCCCTTTTCCCTCTTTTCCCCCTTTCCAAATTTTCTCAATGCCCGGAATGAAAAGGGGATGAAACAGCATTTTAAATTTAATCGGGTCCATGCGCTCCGTAGTCCACAGTGTAGACGAGTCCGGCGATTCTCCACCCCCTGGACGTCCGGATAAGACTGAATATATCGACTCCCTCATGACTGAACTTACCATCGATATAAAATTTGTACCCGGTGCGGAGAATACCGATTCCCTTGTGAATCAACACCTTAGGGTCTGTCATCACCTCTTTGAATTTACTGGTTTCACCCGGCAGTGACTCGGTTAGTTCTTTAAAGGAATTTATTTTCACAACTTCTTTCCCTTCTTTCTGACGCCAGGATGCGGATAATCCCTTTGACATTAAAATTTCATCCGCCTTACTCACGTCGCGGGTCGCCAACATATCCAGGAAACGCTGCACAACGGAAACAATCTTTTTTTTCGCCCTTTCATCTGCGGGCACCGCAGCGGAATTCAATTTCTCACACCCCTCGGTCTCATACGTATACACCACATTGGCAATCTTCCAGGCGCCTTTCTTTTTAATGAGACTAAAGGCATTCACACCGCAGTGATGCAGTTGGCGGTTAAGGAATAATTTGTAATCCCCCCAGACCAGGGCAATTTTCTTATGAATCATGACTTTCACGCCGGACATCGTCTCTTTCCGCCTGTCCCTGGATTGGGCCAGAAAATTAAAAAACTCGGCAAACGTCCGGTAATTGACCGGGTTTTCACTATTTCCATCTTGGACCGCCGCAAGATATGCACCAGGAATTACGGCCTCTTTGCCTTTCTGGATATCGCCTGTTTCCAGTACATCCAGCAGCTGTTGAACCACGGAAATCACTTTTTCCTTTTCAGCGGGTGCATGTGTTCCCGCTCCATTTAACAAACCGGTGAAGACCAGGAGCATTATCACTACCGTGGTAATACCCGGTCTCGAATAAATGCCGTTAACCATATTTCGCCTCCATTTTTTTTATTAATTAAACGAATTCACCAATAAGCTTATTACAAATCTCTCTTAGATGTCAAGTTTCAGGTTGAAAAACGGGAAAAATTGGCCTGTTTCCTTTTTTACTTGGGGAAAAAGGGTTATAATTTTTCCTCAAAAGGATTAAGGAGGATAAATGAGAAAAAAACGCGGTTTATTTATTTTAATTTTGATGGTTACCTGTTTTGTTCTTTTGATGGAAGCAGGAGAAAAGGCTGTGGATGTGAAGATAATCCTGGATCAAAAAATAGCGATGCCGGATGGTGTGAAACTTTCAGCACGAATCTGGATGCCAGAAGAGATGAAAGAACCCCTGCCTACTATCTTTGTGTTTACCCCTTATATTTCCGATGAATCGCAGAAACGGGGAATGTTTTTTGCCAAAAACGGATATGTTTATACCAGTGTGGATGTCCGGGGCAAGGATATTTACGACATTGTCAACTGGATTGCCAAACAGCCCTGGAGTGATGGCCAGGTGGCCATGCGGGGTGGTTCTTACCGCGGCATGGTGCAGTGGCAGGCCATGAAAACCCGTCCTCTACCCTTAAAAACCATTGTGCCCACCGATGCGGTTTACCCGGGCATTGATTTTCCCGTACACCGCACCATATTTTTCCCATATATGGCCTGTTGGCTGTCTTTAACCAGCGGTGCAGCCGCCAACGACAACCTATTTTCTGATGACCACTACTGGAACAGTAAATACCTGGAATTATACAATGAGCATATTCCTCTTTGTCGATTCTGGGAATTGGCCGGCATCGAGGAGCGGATTTTTAAACGGTGGGTGGCCCATCCTTACTATGACAAATTCTGGCAGAATTTCGCTCCTGCCCCCGGGGACTACCGGGATATCCATATCCCCATACTCAACATTACCTGCTATTTTTTTGGGGATCAGTTGGGGCATATGACTTACTATCGAAACTTCATGAAATACGCACCGCAGCAAGCCAGGGGAAAAAACTACCTGATCATCGGACCCTGGGACCACGGGGGCACTCGTTATCCGAAAAAGGAACTTATGGGATTGACTTTCGGTGACAACGCTGTGTTAGACATGGAACAGCTCCACCTGGAATGGTACGACTGGCACCTGAAGGGCAAGAAACGGCCCGAATTCCTCAAAGACCGGGTGTGTTACTACGTCATGGGAGCCAACCAATGGAAGTATGCATCCAGCCTTGATGAAGTCTATAATGACAAACAAACCTGGTATCTCTCTTCAGACAATGGAAACGCCAACGATGTCTTTCATTCCGGCAAATTAACCGGGAATAAACCCGGCAGCGAGAAACCGGATCGATTTGAATATGATCCCCTGGACCCCATTTCCGAAGTGCATGGATGGTTTGCAGAGTCTGACACCGGCCTGGACCAGACCGATGCCTTATCCGGGGAAAATCTTGTTTACCACAGCCCGCGATTGGAAGAAGACCTGGAAGTTTCAGGTTTTATCACGTTTAATGCCTACCTATCTCTCAACGTACCTGACACTGACCTGGAGGCCGCCCTATACGAGATCAAGCCCAACGGGACCAGTATTTTCCTGGCTTTCACGGTAATGCGGGCTCGTTACCGCAATTCCATATCCAGGCCTGAGCTGGTTAAACCCGGGAAGATTAACCTTTACAGGTTCGATACCTTTAACTTCTTTTCTCGAAGACTCAGTAAAGGCAGCCGGCTGCGGCTGGTTTTCGGCCCGGTAAAAGACCCCTTCTTTGAAAAAAACTACAACTCCGGCGGTGTTGTGGCCGAAGAGACAGCCAAAGATGCCAGGAAAGCCATAATCACCCTGTACCACGACAAAAAACACCCCAGTTCCTTGATCTTGCCGATTTATAAAACCACGAATAACACCAGGGATAAGAAGTTTTGAGGTTAAGAAGGTGATAAAAAAGATTTTAACGTAAGCAATAACTTTGCCTGTCACCAAATCACCAAATCGTTTCTTTTCTTTCCCCTTTCCCCTTTCCAACTTTATCGATAAGTGGACGGCGTCCCCATCCTATAGGAGCTGATTTGCTACATATTTGCAGTTTTGGGCTTCATTTTTGAAGCTTTTTACTACAATTTTGAAGTAAATTACTTCAAGTTTGAAGCAAAATTGAACAATTTTGAAGCTCTGAGCTTCATTTTTGTAAAAAGATTTTACAATCTTGAAGCTTTTTCTTACAATTTTGTTATAAATAACTTCAAGTTTGAAATTCCAGTCTTCATTTTTGTAATGAATTTGAACAACTTTGAAGCTTTTTACTTCAATTATGTTGTAAATTACTTCAAAGTTGTAGCTCTGGGCTTCATTTTTGAAGCAAATTTGAACAATTTTGAAGCTCTGGATTTCATTATTGTAATAAATTTTTACAATTTTGAAGCTATTTTTTACAATTTTGTGATGAATTACTTTAATTTTGAAGCGAATTTTAACACTTTTGAAGACTTTTCCCCCAATTCTTCTGCAAAATGCTGCAAGTTTGTAGCTCCAATTCATTCCTTTTCTACCTGACCTGGAACCAGGAAACCTTTAACTGTTAAGCTTCTTCGAAGCTTTTAGACTCAGATGTTGAGATGTTGAAAGGTTAAGAGATTGAGAAAACTAAAAAATAAAAAAAATTTTTTTTTATAAAAGTTTGAGGATGTTTATCTTGTTTGACACTTAATCCCTTGCAGGTAAAACCTCTTGCTTTTAAACCGGGCATGGGGTACAATTGTTTTCGGGAAAATAATGAAGAAGAGTATAATGTTTGTGTACAGGGAAAGTGAGCTAGCGGTTTTGCAGCGGGAATATGCAAGGGAGAGGGTTCTTTTACCGTAATATATGGCAGAAGGAGAGTAAGGAAGAGCTGTGACCATGAGTAAATTATATGAAATCGTTGCGGATGACATTCAGCAGTGGGATATTCAATACAGGGTACATGCAACCAAACGAATGTTTCAAAGAAGCATCGATGAAGAAGAAGTTGTTTGGATTTTTTTAATGGATAGATAACTTTTCACGGAGGTTACAATGAAATGTGCAATTTGTCGCAATGGAAATACAGTAGCCGGTACTATTACAGTTGCATTGGATAAGGAAGAGACTACGTTGGTGTTCAAAAATGTCCCCGCACAAATTTGTGATAATTGTGGAGAGGAATATCTTTCATCCGAGACCAATAAAAAATTGCTTCAACTGGCGAATGATGCTGTAAGACGGGGGGTATCGCTTGAACTTTTAAAGTATGCCGCTTAAAGGTGTTTTCATTCGTTTCCAGTGTGACCCGTAACAGTCCCCTCTCTTCTTCTAAATCGCCCAAATCCAGACGAAAAATTTGCTTGGCTCCTTTTTTAATTGATTTTTTTTTAAGGTTTTTGGGGATGGGTGGCAAGGTTCTTCTTGATATGTGCCTATCGTCCGAAAGCATATAGTATTAGAAGATGGTTTTAGAATTAGCTTATCTTCTTTTTCTTTACTTTTTCTACTTTACGAAAGATTGCAGCAAATTGGAACGCGACCCTTTCGTCAATATCTTTATATCTAAAACCTGTGGGTACATTCTCATCAAGCTTATCGCCATATATTTTTTTTAATTCATCATATACGATTTTTGGTTCAAGAAACAGCGTTGCTCTCTCAAATTGTTGTTTTTCAAAATCACTCTTACTTCTAATTCCGTCTATTACTTCTATACTCAAAAATGCCTTGAGGTATTCAATGACATTTTGTTTATTTTGCTTGAAAGATTTACGAAGATGTTCATTTAAATCCTCTTTGTCTGAGTACTTGCGCCAATGGTTCAATAAGGTAAAAATGCGTTCGGGGTATTTCAGATAAAGAATATCTTGTTCTGCTTCTTCTTTAATTCTCTCGGCAAATTGCGTTCCAAGCTTTTCAATTTCTTCATCTGAAAACCTTTTTTTTATTTCTTGATTCCTCTCTAATCCTATCAAATTCCCAAAGAATTCAGCAGCAAAATTTAAAGGAGAAGTATTTATTAAAATGTCCTGAGTGGCTGCAAGCCTTTTTCCCCTTTTTGGTATATTTGATAGAAGAACATATACCAAATTTATTGCGCTCAACCAAGTTAAGAAAATACCTGAATTAGGGTATAACTCTGCACAAGCTGCGATTGCCCTGGAAAGATTTTCAGATATTTCTTCCGACAGAGAACCTGCCTTTTGACTTAACTTTGAGATTACTTTATCTGCTTTTTGTTCAGTAATCATTTCACGAAGTGCTTCAATAACATCTTCTATTGGTTGTTTTGGAAGATTTGAAAGAAATTGTTTGATTTTATGGTCTGAGATGTCATATTCTGGTACGGCTTGAGCAAGGTAACGATTAAAGTAATCCGGAGAGCCTATTCTTTGTTCTTCTTGCAACTTTTGTTCAAAAAACGGGTTATAATGAGTATCTCCGAGAGATTCTTCTAATTTGGGAAATATATGCAATAGTAGAGCTTCGATTACCACTCTTTCCTCTAGCGAGAGGCTTTCTAGCAAACCTTTAAATGTTTCTTTATTTTTATCAGTAATTTTTTCTCTATCACCCGAAAAATGTACCATTTTAAATTTGTTAATTGTCTGACCTAAAAATAATTCCTTATTGTCAATAATTTTTTCGAAAAATTTTGGTTGGAATGTTCTGATACCTTCAATCAGCATCAGGTCAGCGGGATTAATTTCGCCTTTTAAAAGTGGCAGAACAAAAGAAAGCCTGTTTGCGTATCGTATACAAATCCGTGGAGTTTTAAGGCTATTGCTAAAATATGTGTGAAAATAATGCTCAAATCTTTTCTTTTCATTCTCTTCCAAATTTATTTGCGAATCTTGCAAGTTTTGGGATGCTAATTTAAGGCAGAATTTTGTTAAATCGAAAGAATCTATCTCAGGTAATGGCAATGGCACCTGGACAATTTTTTCCAAAAAATTCCGCCCGGATTCGGAATTTCCAGAAGGATGCTTTTCTTTTAAATCAAAATCGTCGGATGCATACTTTTCATTTAAGGCGGCAGCAACCATCTTGTCATCAAATGCCAAAATATATATTATTCTGGGGAGGTTTGCTGTTAATTTGACTAACTTAAAAACCGCTTGTATCTCATTCTTATCTAACCTATCAATATCATCTATGAAGACCACAATGCGCCTGCCTTCTTGACCTTCTTCTCTCAATATCCCTTTCAATCTTTCCATTTTTTGTTCTAACGTAACGCTTGACAACTTTTTACCAATCTTTATGAACGCCCCTGCTTTTTTATTTATATTTACAAGGAGTTCCCCCCATTCCACAAGCAATTTACCCACCTTCTCTTTTTTGGAGCCAATCGCTTTGTTTAGCGCCACTGATAAAGATTCAAAAAAGCATAATATTAAAGAGCTTTCGTCTTCGAATCTCCAGGGGTTGAACTTTACGCACTGAATTTTTTTGGATTTCTTTAACTCATTTTCTATGAGATTCAAAACGGATGTTTTGCCTGTTCCCCATTCCCCGTAAATTCCAAACACAATACTATCTGGATTAACCCTATTAGTTATTACTTTCGCAATACCTTGAGCAAATGGCACGCGCTTAAATATGTCTTGTTCTGGGGATTCAATTGGTGAATCAGAATTAAATGTACTGTTGTTATCTATAGCCTTCTCGTTAGTCATGTTAAGCTAACCTCCAAATATAACCCCCTCACCCCGGCGGCTTGCACCTCGTATACAGCGTATATCTACTGCATTTCGCTGCCGACAGATTAATTTTGATGTTACCTTCCATTTTCAACCCATTATACCCGGTAGTGATTCACGTTGTCAACCCCCCAGGGCCAAAAATAGCAATGGTGCGTCATTCTCGATAAACGTTTCTGGGTTATCACGAAAAAACGAGACGTGGGTTTGACTTTTATGGGTGAATGTGCTAAAAATATCCAGGCTTACGTAATAAATCAATATGGAGATTAACCATGAAATGGCAGGATTATATTACGGTTGATCCAGCCGTATGTCACGGTAAAGCCTGTATGAAGGGCACACGTATTATGGTATCGGTGGTGCTTGATAACCTGGCTGCCGGTTTAACTGACGATGAAATTATACAGAGTTATCCTTCACTGAGCCGGGAAGCAATACACGCTGCCATTGCATATGCAGCGGAACTCGCACGAGAAAGAATCATTAAAACGGCATCTATGGATTATCGATGAGAATCAAGTTAGAATCAGGGGAAACGGTTAGGGGAAAAATTTGCCTGTCTCGAATGTCACTAACTTAAGGCTAAATAAATCCGAAATTCGAATATCGAAATTCGAAACAAATTCAAATGACCCAAATTTAAATGACCAAAACAAAAGAAAAAACCAACGTGCCAGGTTCTTTTTGTTTTGAATTTTGAACATTTGAATTTTG
>JABAOH010116835.1_pt1 | contig 33479 bp, 21 predicted proteins | sample 7062181 | NCBI WGS metagenome assembly JABAOH01 (sample SAMN14538630, study PRJNA623070) | marine sediment metagenome | biome: marine biome [ENVO:00000428]; feature: marine pelagic biome [ENVO:01000023]; material: deep marine sediment [ENVO:00002113]; isolation source: pool of 5 deep marine... | reverse complement strand
TGGACGGCCAGCAGTTCCCCGGCCGGGCGCTGGGCGTGCGGGTGGAGGTGGAGGAGGCGGTGCCGGCGCTGGCCGAGCAGGCGGACCTGTTCGAGCCGCCCCGGCCCGACCCCGACGCCCTGGCGATGGCGCTGCACCGGTTGCAGGGCCGCTGGGGTCCGGAGTCGGTGGTGCGGCCGGCGGCGGCGGACAGCTACCGGCCGGAGCGGGCGGGTCGTTGGGAGCCGGTGGACGTGATATCAGAGCTGGCTCGACCACAGCGTGGTGCGGTCGGGCACGGTGCGGTCGGGCACGGCGGGGACCCCTCGCTTCATGTCGCGCCGGACGGGCAACCATCTCCGACGGGCCGTGGCGCTCCAAATGTCCGCTCGTGGGCCCCCGCCGTGCCCTCCCTTTCGCGGGGGGAGGACGGTGGCCGTGCGGCGGCTAGGGAAGGACGCGCCACCTCTCCGAAATCTCCGGGATTGGTGTTGCGGCTCTGGCCGCGGCCGCGGCCGTTGGAGGTGCGGATCGAGGCGGGGCGGCCGGGGGCGGTGGGGCTGGACGGCGGCTGGCGGGCGGTGCGCTCGTTCCTGGGCCCCGAGCGACTGTCGGGCGATTGGTGGGAGGACGGGTATTCGCGGGAGTACTACCGGGTGACGACCGAGGCGGGCGACCTGTTGTGGGTGTTCTACGACGGGCGGCGCCGCGGCTGGTTCTGGCACGGCTGGTGGGATTGAGTGGCGCCGAGGGCCGGCTGGACGCCTGGAATTCGTCGGTGACATATTGAAAACGATCTCGACTTCCGCAGAGGGGGGAGAACACGATGTGGAGGGGCTCTCGTTCGCTTCGTTCCCCGCTGGCCGTGTTCGGCGGACCGCCGGGATCCGTCGTCGCGCTCCTGTTCGCCAATCTTCTGCTCGCCACCCCCGCCACCTCTCAGATCGTCACCGGTCGGGTCGTCGATGCCAGCGGCGAACCGGTCGTTGGTGTCGCGATCGTGCTCCTCGACACGCTGGCTGTGGCGCAACGGGAGGCCGTGAGCAACAGCGCTGGAGAGTTCTTCCTCGTGGCGACCGCCCCGGGGACGTATCGCCTCCGTGCCAGCCGTGACGGCGTCGCGACCGCCGAGACGCGACCGATCGAGGTCGGGGAGGGCGAGGTGGTCGAGGTGGAGTTGAGACTGGACGTGGAAGCCGTGGAGTCAGAACCGCTCACGGTGGTGGTGCGCCGGCGCGAAACCCAGCGCGAACACGACCTGCGCGAGTTCTACGAGCGGGCCGAATATTACGGTGAGCGCGATATCGGCTCAATCCAGATTTACACGCGCGAGAGCCTAAGCGAATGGGACGCCCTGAGCCTGGCAGAGTTTTTCAGGCTCTACGCTCGATGGAGTCCCTATGGCTCGGGTTGCAACCCTAAGGCGTTCGTGGACGGTCGGCCTCGCGCCCTGCGAAACCTCAGCTTCTTGTCACTCTCGAACTTCGAGGGGATCGAGCTCTATGCCGGCAGCGGACCCACACGCGGTCGGTTCTGGGATCCGGACGGCTGCGGTGTCGTTCTCGTTTGGACGAGTGTGGTGCGAGAGGGTGGAGGCGGGCTCGGTCTGGTGGAGGTGCTGGCGATAACCGGGGCGGCCGCGCTGCTGGGTCTCGTTCTATTCTTCTGACTCCTCGGGACGAGCCTGCTGGGCCATTTGGCGGAAGGCGGCGAGAAACACCTTCCGCATCTTCATGCCCTGGACTTCCCCGGAAACGGCATCCAGCGCCTTGAAGTCGTACGTTCCGCGTTTCTTGAAGTGCGCGACCCAGAACGGGTAGTGCACCTTTTCCGGCTCAGAGATCTCTCGTATCGACACCGTGCGCTTGTTGCGGAGCCCGTGTTCGAGCAGCAGCCAGCGGTACTCCTGCCTGGCAGTCTCTCGCGCCGCACTCGGAGATTGCACGAATTGACAGGCTGTGCCCTCGCATCGTGGTCTTCGGACTAGGGCATCTCCGATGAAGAACACGGTGGCCCCCAGAACCGCGTCGACCGCAACGCCGACCCGCTGTGTGTCGACGCCCTGAGACACCGTGATATCGAAGAAGTAGTACGGCAGGTAGATCAGCTCGACTCGCCTTGGCTGGATGGGCTTACTCCACAGCCTGGCGGGAAACGAGGTCGACGCCGCAGACAGGCTGGCCGTCGCCTGCTCCCGGGATACTGTCGGGCTGACGCTGACGCGCGCGTCGATCAGGGCCTCATACCTTTCCGGCGGCGATCGGCCCTTCCCTTGAGGAGGGCTGCGATGCCGACCCCGAGCAACAGCGAGCCGGCAATGAGATTGGTGACAACACCGTGCAGCAAGGGCACCTGTGGTGTTTCTCTCACGAAGAACGTGGCCATCAATACCACGAGTCCGAACAAGGACCAGAACACGCCAAGGATCGTGAACGGCTCAAAGGTCTTCTTTTCGTCCATCTCGATCTCCGGCTTTGTTCAGAAGGCCATGTAGAGGAGTATCTGAACCGCCATCAGCACGGAAGCCCACACTCTCAGGTCTCGCCACCTGTGATTGTCCGGCGCATCGCTGTAGATGTAGCTGCGCGGTCGACGCCATGCCCACGCCGCGATCGCGAGAAAGAACGCCGCCGCGATGACCTTGCCCCACCATAGCGGTAAGCCCGCCAGCCAGTCGCTCATATTACTCACCTCGCTCCGCGCGTCGTGAGAGGATGTCCTGGATCTCGTCGTCCTTCATGACCAGCCCGTAGACCAGGCCCTCGAGCTTCGACGTCGGTTCGCGCTTGGTCAACAGACTCACCACGATGCACACGATCAGCGCGCCGACGAACGACCACCAGGCGACATAGAGGAAGCTCCAGCCCGCGGCGAAGTAGAGCGTGCTCGATATCGCCACACCCGCCAGCAGGCCGAACAGTCCTCCCCACTGTGTGGCCCGACTCCACCCGATGCCCAGCAGCGTGATGGCGAAGGTGGGACCTTGAAAGATGGACAGCAGACTCTGCATGGCGACGTAGATGCCGGGGAACTGCTTTGTCACCGGAGCGAAGGCGATCGCCCACAACACGAACACGAGCGTCAGGATGCGGCCGACATTCAAGTAGTGCCGGTCCGATGCGTCCTTGACCAGAAACCGCTGGTAGATGTCCCGGGTCCACACCGTCGCGGCGGAGTTCAAGGTCGAGTCGACGCTGGAGATCAAAGCCGCCATGAAAGCCGCGAACACCAATCCGGCCAGCCCGGCGGGCAGCAGATTGCGGATGAGCCAGGGAAAGGCGCGGTCCATCTCCGGACCGACGAGGTTCGGATTCAGCGACAGCGCCAGCAGTCCCGGCAGCACGACGAGCACGGGAATGAACATCTTGGGGAAGGCCGCGAACAGCATGCCCGCCTTGGCATCCCACTCACTGCGCGCACCGAGGGTGCGCTGGATGATCGCCTGGTGACAGCACCACCAGGCCGGTGACAGCACGAAGGCGAGGCCCAGGATCATGCCCAGCCACGGTATGACCGGGTCGTCGAGCGGCAAGAACAGCTTGAAGTGGTTGGGGTGCGTTGGGGTGATGCTCTCCATCAGGCCGGACCAACCGCCCACGGTCCACAAGCCCAGCACCGTGAGGGCGACGCCGCCGATGAACATGACGAGGAGCTGTACGACGTCGGTCATGGCGACGGCGGCCAGGCCTCCGGTGATCGTGTAGACGCCGACGATGGCCGCCGTCACCAGCAGGCTGACCCAGATGGGGATGCCCAGGTACTCGTTGAGCATCAAGCCGGCGGCCCAGAAGAACACGCCAAGCACGCACGCCAGGAACAACCCCCAGAGCAGCGCCTCGATGACTCGGACGGCCAAATTATAGCGCCGACCGAGGAACTCGGGCACGGTGTAGACGCCGGCCTTCCAGTAGTAGGGGACGAACAGCAGGGCGGAGAGCACCATGGCGGGTATGGCGCCGATCCACTCGTAGTTGGCCTGGGCGATCCCGAAGCGATAGGCACCGCCGGCGGCGCCCATGTAGTCGTAGGCGCCGATGTTGGTTCCGATGATCGACAGGCTGATGACCCACCACGGCAGCATGCGCCCGGCGAGGAAGTAGTCCTCCTCGGTCTTGACGTACTTCTTGAAGTAAAAGCCGAAGATGGGAATTCCGACGAGGTAGGCGACGACGATGAAGAGATCGATTCCACCGATGGTCACTTCCACCTCCCGACTGTGCGCATGTGGTCCGGGCGTGTGGATTCTAAGAGCGACCTACACTCGTGGCAATTCGTTCTCGTCAGCGCACCGTTGCGGCCGCAGTGACGGCGTGACGGAGCGCGCGACAACTGCGCTAGCTACCAGAAAGGATCACACGCACGACATCTATCGTAGACCGCCTTCCGCCCACCGCCCACCGATCACGGCGCAACGCTCCCGGCGATCCTGAACTTCGGCGCGTCCGTGTCCGCCGAAACGAGGCGCCTGCCACTCACGAACAGCGCCGCGCGCACGCGTCCGGAGGCGGCGAACGGCCGATCGTAGCGCGTCGCACCCGCCCCCGGTTCGCTCCCGTCGGTCGTCACGCGGATCTCGTAAGGCTCCGCATCGCCGCCGACCGGGGTGGCTGCGCTCAGGACGCGGACGCGCTCACCGTCCCGGACCAGGCAGAGGGCATAGACCGCGCCTCGCGGCCGTCGCCTTTCCGTTTGCACGATCACGCTGGCGATCCCCGCCTCCGACGAAAACGGGTTGGCGCCGACCAGCGTGATGTCGCCGGTGGCCCCGAAGAAAACGTTCTCCCACGCGTCGGGCACCAGGGTTCCGCGGGCGTCACGCAGCTCGGCCCGCAGAAATGCGACGTCCTTCCCGTCCAGCGCGAAAGGTCGCCCACTCTCGTCCAACCAGAGATCCAGGCGCTGCACGGCTCCCGGCGTCCGCACGGTGTGACGCGTGACCTCACGCCCGTCGATGTGGCCGATCGCCTCGAGCTTCCCTGGTCGGAAGCGCCCGAGGCGGAAGGTGAACGGCGGACGCGCCAAATGCGTTGAGATCCGATCGGTGTCGGGTCTTCGCCGCTCCACCTGCTCGCCGTTCAGGTGGAGCGCGACCTCGTCGCAGTTGCTGAACACCCGGACGTTCGTGCTCGAGTCCGGCGTCCAGTGGCTGGCGATGAAGACCATGGGGCCGGACTCCGCCTGCCGCAGGTCTTCGCTCGCGGGTCGCTGGCTCTGGAATAGCGAGTAGGAGAACTTCGGCAGCCGGAAGATGTCCATGCAGCCGGAGGACTCGATGTCCGGGGCGTAGCCACGGTTGTAATCGAACATCACCCAGAGGCCGTCGGCGAAGGCGATGGTCTTGAGGTTGTCGTTGTGGGCCTCCTGAAAGTTCGTCGCCTGTTGAAGCTGCGCCGCCTCGCCGTGCCAGCGAAGCTGGCGGCTGTTGGCCTCGTCCGGCGCCAGGTCGGCCCACGCTTCCTGCTGTAGCCCGGCGTTCTGCGCGTAGTACTCCCAGTCGCCGTACTCACTGACTACGCAGGGGCGATCGGTGACGTCCCGACAGCCGCCGTGCTGCCGCGCCTGGATGAACACATCGTAGCCCTCGGTCCACCCGCAGGTGAAGCACTGGTCACCCGGGTACTCCTCGTGGGCGATGGCGTGGGTGCGGCGGATGAACTCGTCGGGCATGTCGGTCTCGTTGAGCGAGACCTCCCAGAGGATGACGCAGGAGTGGTTGCGGTCGCGCCGCAGGAGCCGGCGGCAGTTGTCGTACTGGATCTCGGTGAACTGGGGATCGTCCCGGTTGAAGAACTGCCAGCCGGGGATGCAGTTCATGACGACGAGGCCCAACTCGTCGCAGGCGTCCATGAAGGCGGGGGCGTGTGCATAGTGAGACAAGCGGATGTAGTCGAACCCCGCGTCTTTGATCTTCCGGGCGTCCCGGTACTGGGCCGCGTCGGACAGAGCGTATCCGACGTAAGGGTACTCCTGGTGCCGGTTCGTTCCCCGCAGGAACATCCGCTCGCCGTTGATCCGGAAGCCTCCGGGCGAGATCTCGATCCGGCGGATCCCGATGCGCGTCGCTTCCTCGTCGATGACGACCCCGTCTTCGATGACCTCGGTATGAAGCACGTACAGGTCGGGTCGACGCGGACTCCAGAGCGCCGGTGAGATCACCCGCAGGTCCTGTCGCACGTCGCGGTCCTCACCCGAGCCCAGACGCACGAGGTCGGAGAACGCCTCGGCCGCGACCCGGCGATCTCCATCGAGAATCCGCGCGCGGATCCGAAACTCGCGGGGTGCCGGACCGTCGTTCCGCACGTGAACTTGCACGCGCACCGTGGCCGCTTCCGGTGTCACCTCGGGGTAAGTGACGAAGACGCCGCCGCTGGCCGGTCGATCCGCCAGAATCGGGTCGGTGAAGTGGAGCGGGTCTTTGATGACAAGGTGGACGTTCCGGTAGATGCCGTGGTACGGGTTGAAGTCGAGCTGCGGAAGCGGTTTCGGACCGGTCACCGGGTCGTCGCGGTTGTCGAGGCGAATGGAAAGCACGTTCTCCGCGCCGGCCACGATCTGGCTCGAGATGTCGAAGCCGAAAGGCATCCAGCCTCCCATGTGTCGCCCCAGGTGCTGGCCGTTGAGCCAAACGTCGGCCACGTTCATCGCCGCGTCGAACTTCAAGAACAGCTTTCGACCCGCGCTCTCCCGGCTGACGAGGAAGCGCTTGCGGTACCAGCAGGTCCCCTGCCACTGGTAAGTGTCGCTGCCCGGTTTCCCAGTCACCAGGCTCTCGATGCGTGCCGTGTGTGGAAGCGTCGCCGCGCTCCAAGCGCTGTCGTCGAACGTTCGGCTCTCCGCACCCTCGGCATCGGCCAGGAGGAACCGCCAACCCGGATTGAAATCGACCCGGAACGAGCTGCGGCTCAACCCTAACAGCGCGCGTGGCCCCAGCGCGGGGTGGAGGGCCAGAGCGGCGCCGGCCACCGCCGTGTGCTTCATGAAGTCGCGTCTCTTCATATCCGGTCAAGGCTGAGGGTCGAGGGCGACGCGCTCGATTTCGAAGCCGTGCGCGCCCTCCCGGTCGGCATCTTGGAACAGACTCGCGCCCATGGAAAACTGCAGACCGTCGAGATCGGACAGTTGCGGCCCGTCGCTGGCCGTCGTGGGCTCCATCAGGTAGGGAAGAAACTGCGGATAGGGCCGCGGCAACAAAGCCAACGGCGTGGGCATTAGCTCCGACAGGGAAATAACGAACTCACGCCACTGATCCTCCAGCTCGAGCAGGGTGCCCCAGGCCGAACCGTTCCGCTCGACGAGCGCGACTTCCATTCGATCCGTTTCGCGCCCGGCGGCGCGGGCACGGATGCGGAGCACACCGCCTGACGGGGCGTCGCCAAGGCGCGTGCGCTGACCGTCGGGCAGGAAAGTCCGAAGAGCGAAGTGGTGGGGGGGCGGGTTGAAGTCTTCCACCACGGCAGACAAGGCCAGCCGTTCCGGCTCGCTCCCGATTAAGATGTCGGTCCGGAACCGAACGTAATCCCAGGGATGGGGATAGAGCACGTGCTCCAGGTCGCGCCGGGCATCGAAGAGCAGGATGGGTGCCCCGGCTGCGACGACCGGGACCTGCCAGAACTCGCGGCCGGTGAAGTCCCAGCGATACGGATCACCGACCTTGCCGCCCGGGAAGGTGCGGGCCTCTCCACCCTCGTAGACCGAGACGGCGTACTCGACCAGCCCCTCACGCATCCGCTCGGCGGGCACCTGCACCTGATAGGCGAACGCCCCCGCCGGCTCCATGTTGAGGCGCAGCATGCGGCTCCAACCGCCCAGCCTACGGACGAACAGCGCCACGGAGTCCGCGGGGATGCGAGACACGACCTCGACGCGCACGGTGAACAGCTGCCCGGCCCGCGCCTCCGCCGGTGGGGTATGCACGACGGCCGTCGGGGCCTCCGATGCGGGTGGCGCCACGAAGGCGCCCAGGCGTCGGCCCGCCACGACGGTTTCGGGCGACCAGGCCGGGTCCGCCTTGCCGGCCCGGGTGAGGACGTAGACACCAGGACGCACGCCGAAGGCGGCGGCCCGCACCGCCGGCCGATGGACGTTGCCCTCGTTCAGCGGCTCTACTGAGAAGCTCGCGCCGAGGTCCGGGAGCGTGATCCGCATGGGTCTGGTCCGCCAAATAACACGAGCGGCCTCCCGAGCGAGGCTGGGACGTGTGAACGGATCCACTACCCAGGGCGCGTCCGGGTACACCTCCAAACGCCAGACTCCCTCATCCAGGCGGTCCAGGAAGTAGGCTCCGTTTCCCGCGTAGCGCACCACGGATGATGTGCCCGTCCCGGCCACGTGCCGCAGCGTTGCCGGGGATGGCGGGACGGTGCCGGTGTTGTTCGAGTACAAGAACGCCGTGTCCGTAACCATCTCGCTCAGGTCCTCCACGTAGCTCACGCGGAAGGGCCCGAAGCGCTCGCTCTCCGGGTACTCGCCGTACGACGCACCCCGCGGAATTTGACGGAAGGCCGCGCCGGCGATCATGAAGCTGATCGCCTTGCCCGGTGTATAGACCAGGTTCAAGAAGTGGGTCTGGTACTCGGTGTTGGCATAGGCGATCGCCAACGGGTCGTAGGCGAATTGCGTGGCCCACTGGAAACCGGCCGTCCGAAAGCTGCGGGCCATGGCCGGATACATGTAAGAGCCGGCCACATCGGCGGCGTCGAACTCGTACACTATGCGCGCCTTGTCCCGGCACTCGGCGAAGTCCTCGTAGGGGAGCGTGTAGCGGTCGACGTTGGGCAGCATGTTGCCGCCGACGGCGCTGTTCCGCACGAGGCCGGTAGGGTACCACTGGTGGCTCACCCCATCGATCCGGGCTGTGCAGACGGCACGGCCATGCTCGTCCGAATAGCCCTGGCTGATGTTATAGAGGATGGGCTTGCGGAAGCCCGCCTCTCGCAGTGCGCTCACCATCGCATCGATGTAGCGCGTGGTCTCTTCGGGTCCGGCGGGGTGGCTGGGCTCGTTGAAGATCTCCAGCCCCAACAGGTTCGGGTCGTCCGCGTAGGTGAGGCCGGTGTAGGGGTTCGTGTGGGTAATGAACTGCCGGAGGTAGTTCGCCTGTTTGCGGCGCGCCTCCGGACTCGTGGTCATCTCGCCCTTGTCGTATCCGTCGGAGAGGCCGTCGGTGCCCGGGTCCGGCTCGGGGTAGCCGGTCGGCCACCAGGCGATGGGCGTGAGGATCGCCTTGATGCCGTGGTCGGCCAGGCGGGCCAACAGATAGTCGAGCAGGTCCAGGTGGTCGTTTTCCACCAGGTTGCCCTGGGCGTCGCTCACCTCCCGGTCCCAGACGTGGATCCGGTAGGCATCGAGGCCGAGGCGGGCGAGGTGGAGCACGTCAGAGTCGATGGCTTGCTTGTGGTCGACACCGAGATACCCGAGGGCGCGGTAGGCGTGCGCGAAGGGAGTGGAATAGTTGACCCCGAAGAGCGCCACCTCATCTCCGGTCGCTCTCCATCGCATCACCCCTCGCTCGTCGACAGCGACTGGCCCGCCGCCGACATCCGGAATCTGCGCTCTTAGCGGTGTACAGAGTGCGAATGCCAATCCGACGAGCTGGAGCAGGCACGGACGGGGAGGCGGCATGATCGTCGGCGGTTGAACACGATAGAGGGCGGCAGGGCGGGGGCCCTGTGCACCGGGGCTGTTCTGGCCAATCACAATACGCAGGCGCGGCTACCCTGCAAGGCCTCTAGTCTCTCGCGCCACGGGCGGAGAGCCCGTCAATCGCGTGTCCGCAGGAGGCCCGCAGAGGGCGCCCAATCGACCCCGAGACGTCCGCGGGGCAATGTTTTCCCTCTCACTCTTGACAGGGGCGGCGCTGCTCGCGAAACTGCTAGCCATCTGTTTAGAGCTGTCAACGGTCAATACGAGACAAAAACGGGCACGCGGAGATCGCAACCCTCTGGCCGGCCTAAGAACCGGCCGATTCCCTACTGAACGTCCTTGAGGGGGCAGGAGTCGGGGGCTTGCGTTCTACGGGATCGCATAAATTATTATGGTTCGGGTCCTGAGCACCAACCATAGACCATCTCCTTCCTGTGCAGCGGCTCGTCGAGCGCTGGCCCCGATCTTAGCTCGAAGACTCCGGCCGAGTAGCCGCCAGGTCGAGTTGTATCCTGCCGGGTTGGCGGACTCTCCGCCGGACCTCGCGAGGCGCCGCTCGTGCGGGTGGCGCTTCGATCGAGGATAGCTGACACCTGAGGCCGTGGGGGTGAAATGATGAAGAAAGTTACACACCTGCTGGTCGCTCTCATCGCGATGACGGTGATGGGTGCGGGCCAGCTCCAAGCGCAGACCGGCACCATCAGCGGGCGAATCGTCGACGCCAGCATCGGTGGGGGTGTTGCCGACGTCACGGTAACGGTCGCTGGTCGCACCGGCTCGAGTGATTTAGACGGCCGCTTCGTTGTGACCGACGTTCCCGCCGGGACCTATACGCTGCGCGCGATCCGCTTGGGTTACCAGGACGTGGAGCAGTCGGTCACCGTGGTCGCGGGCCAGACGACCACCGTCGAGATCGCTTTGATTCCGGCGCCCCTCGCACTCGAGGAGCTGGTGGCGATCGGCTACGGCGAGCGGCGGGTGCGTGATCTGACCGGCGTCGTGCAGGCCGTGTCGGCCGAGGAGTTCAACACCGGCCGCATCGTCAGCCCCGAAGAGCTGATCCAGGCGAAGGTGGCCGGGGTCCAGGTCTCCGAGGGGAACGGCGGTGAGCCCGGAGGCGGGATCTCGATCCGGATCCGCGGTGGGACGTCGGTGAACGCGAGCAACGAGCCTTTGTTCGTTGTTGACGGCATGCCGCTGGCGGTCGGAGGCGGGATCTCGGCCGGGCGTAACCCGCTTGCGTTCCTGAACCCCGATGACATCGAGTCGATGACCGTACTGAAGGACGCGTCGGCCACGGCGATTTACGGCTCCCGGGGCGCCAACGGCGTCGTGATCATCGAGACGAAGGGTGGGCGCGCCGCAACGGGCGGCATGGGGACGCAGCTGACGTACAGCGGGACGATGTCCGGATCGTACATCACCGACGAGCCGCACGTGCTGACCGCCCAGGAGTTCCGCAACGCCGTTCAGCAGTATAATCCTGACTTCGAGAGCCAGCTCGGGAACCAGAACACGAACTGGCTCGACGCCGTAGAGCGTAACGGATTCGGGCAGGAACACGCGATCGCCTTCGCCGGTGCGGGCGAGAGCTTCGACTACCGGCTGTCGCTCGGTTACCTGAACCAGGAAGGGACCATTCGCGGCTCGGCAACCGAGCGGGCGACCGTGGGGCTGGGCTTCCGCCAGCTCTTCTTCGACGAGAAGCTGCAGCTGTCCGCGAATGTTCGGGGTGCGCGGATCAACGACGACTTCACGCCCGGTGGCGTGGTCGGAGGTGCCACCGCGTTCGCCCCCACCCAGCCGATCATGGACCCGGACAACACGGCGAACGGCGGGTATTTCGAGTGGGTAGATTATTCGCTGGCGCTTACTAACCCGGTCGCCGAGTTGGAGCTGACCCAGGACAAAGGCACGACCTACCGCAGTGTCGGCGATGTCGAAGCGCAGTTCGATGTGCCGGTCGTGCCGGGGCTGAGCGGGAACGTGCGGTTCGGCTACGACGTGACGAAGGCCGAGCGCGAGACGTTCCGGCCGAGCTTTCTGCGCAGTGAGTCGGTGAGCGCCACCCCCGGCTTCGTGAGCCGCGCCAACTCGACCCAGAACAACCTGCTGTTCGACATGTTTGCCAACTACAACCGCAGGTTCGAGACTCTGGGAGGGATGAACCTGGAAGTCACCGCGGGCTACTCGTACGAGGAATCGAACGGCGAGTTCCCGTACTTCGAGGCGCAGGGCTTGAGCTCCGACCTGCTCGGTTTGTCCGGGGTCCCGGCGGCGACGCAGCAGCGGAGCAGCATCTTCGTCGACGAGAGCCGCCTCATCTCCTTCTTCGGGCGCACCAACTTTTCGCTGGCCGACCGCTACCTGTTCACGCTGAGCCTGCGCCGCGACGGCTCGTCCAAGTTCGGACCGGACAACCAGTGGGGCCTGTTCCCAGCGGCCGCGTTCGCCTGGCGAGTTTCGAGCGAGCCGTTCATGGCGAACTTCGAGGCGCTGTCGGACCTGAAGCTCCGGATCTCGTGGGGGAAGAACGGTAACCAGGCTATCGGCAACTACTTGCAGTATCCATCCTACGTCGTCGGCGAGCAGACGGTGCTGTACCAGTTCGGCGATCAATTCGTCACCACGATCCGGCCGGGAGCGGCCGATCCCGGCATCAAGTGGGAGGAGACGACGTCGACCAACGTTGGCCTCGATTTCGGCTTCTCGAACAACCGGTTCGCCGGCGCCATCGACTATTACTTCAAGAAGACTGAAGACCTTCTGTTCCGGGTGCCGGCGCCGGCGGGAATGTTTACGACCAACTTCATCACGACGAACCTCGGCACCGTCGAGAACCGCGGTCTCGAGCTCAGCCTGAGCGCGCTGATCGCCGAGGGCGGCGACGGGGGCTTCTCCTGGAGCGCCGACTTCAACGCGGCGACCAACTCCAACGAGATCGTGCAGATCAACCCGCTCGGCGGCTCCGAAGTGATCCTCACGGGCGGCATCTCCGGCGCCGTGGGCAACTTCATCCAGGTGCTGCAGCCCGGGCAACCGATTAACTCGTTCTACGTCTACCAGCACAAGCGCGGCCCGGACGGAAAGCCCATCTATGACGGGGACCCGCTGCTCATGTACGAGGACGTCAACGAGGACGGCGTCATAAATGTCGACGACCGGGTCCCGTTCGAGAGCCCGGCGCCGACCTGGATTCTCGGCCACTCGTCGCGTATGACGTGGCGGCGATTCGATGCCAGCTTCACGATGCGTGCCTACCTCGGCAATTACGTCTACAACAACGTCGCCTCGAACTTCGGCCATTACCGGGCACTGTCGTACGTGGGGGCGCCCAACAACCTGGACGCGTCCGTGCTGGAGACCGGGTTCGAGTCCGAGCAGTACTTCTCGGACTATTACGTGGAGGATGCGTCGTTCCTGCGCATGGACAACCTGACGCTGGGCTACACGTTCGTGCCGCCCAGGTTCGGGCGACAGGTGCGCGTCGCCGGCACGATCCAGAACGTTTTCATGCTGACGGGCTACAACGGCGTCGATCCGTTGGCGGGCGTGAACGGAATCGATAACAACCTCTATCCGCGCTCCCGGACCTTTACGTTCGGCGCGAGCGTGTGGTTCTGAGGCTGACTGGCTATCAACGAAAAGGACTGAGCCATGAGAAACTTCAGACTCAATGCCGGCCTCGTGATCGCTGCGCTCGTGATCGGCCTCGGCATAACCTCTTGCACCGACCTGACGGTCGAGCCGAAGAGCACGGTGATCGAAGGCGAAGCCTTTACCGACCCTTCGGTCTACCGGTCGTTTCTGGCTAAGCTGTACGCGGGCCTCGCCGTGACCGGGCAGCGGGGTCCGGACTATGGTGGAGATGAAAGGGACTTGTACCTCAGGGACATCGAGGGCATCGACGAAGGATTCGGTCAGTACATCCGCGGGCTCTGGCAGCTGCAGGAGCTGCCGACGGACGAAGCCGTGATCGGTTGGGGCGACGCGGGTCTGCCCGAGCTGGTCATCTCACAATGGGCGTCGACGAACCAGTTCGTTACCGCCGCCTACTACCGCATCTTCTTCCAGATCGCGCTGGCGAACGAGTTCCTTCACCAGACTACGGACGAGAAGCTGGCGGAGCGCGGCCACCAGGGCATCGCGGAAATTCCGCAGTACCGGGCCGAGGCCCGGTTCCTGCGGGCCCTCAGCTACTGGCACGGGCTAGACCTCTTCGGTAAGATCCCCTTCGTGACGGAAACCCCCGCCATCGGCTCGCCGCCACCGGAACAGGTCACGCGCGGCGAGGTCTTCGACTTCATCGAGAGCGAGCTGACGGCCGTCCGCAGTGAGCTGCCGGGGGTCGGCGCGGCAGAGTACGGCCGGGCGGACCAGGGCGCCCTGTCCATGCTGCTGGCGAAGCTGTACATGAACGCGGAGGTGTACGGGGTCGGCGATCGCTACGCGGACGCGATGGCGGAGATCCAGAACGTGATCAGCGGGCCGTACTCGCTGGATCCCGACTACCAGGACATGTTTCTGGCTGACAACGACGGGTCGCCCGAGTTCATCTTCACGGTGCCGTTCGACGGCGAGCGGACCCAAACCTGGGGCGGCACGACGTTCCTTGCGCATGCGGCATTGGGCGGGAGCATGAACGGTGCCGACTACGGGATATCGGGCGAGTGGTGGGGCCTGCGCGTGACGCCCGAAATCGTAGGCCTTTATGAAGGCGGCGCGGGCGGTCCGGACAGCCGGGCGGACATCTTCTACACGGACGGACAGAACCTCCAGGTCAACAGCCTTTCGAACTTCAACGACGGGTACGCATTCCCGAAGTACAAGAACATCACGTCCACGGGCCAGCGGGGCTCCAACACGACCCATGTCGACATCGACTACCCCATGTTCCGCCTGGCCGATGCGTACCTGATGTACGCTGAGGCGCACCTGCGCGGCGGCGGCGGCGACGCCGGAACAGCCCTGGGTTACGTGAATGCGATCCGCCAGCGCGCCTACGGCGACAACAGCGGCGACATCACCCCTGGGGAACTCACGCTCGATTTCATGCTCGACGAGCGGGGGCGCGAGCTGATCTGGGAAGGGCACCGCCGCACCGACCTGATCCGCTACGGCCTATTCACCGGCGGTGACTACGTCTGGGCGTTCAAGGGCGGGAGTCCGGCCGGGGACGCCACGGCCGATTACCTGGCCCTTTACCCTATCCCGGCGTCGGAGCTGATCGCCAATCCGAACCTGGAACAGAACCTCGGCTACTGATCCCGACGCGCGAGTGTCGGAGGTTGCCACAACAGTGTTCAGCCCGGCCGCCAGCGGCGGCCGGGCTGAAACACAACGGAGAGCTGTCGCTGTGATGATCCCTGGTTCGCGCACCGTCGTCGCCACTTTGCTGGCGCTCGCCTGGCTCGGTTGCAGCGGTTGCGAGGAGCCGGCTTCGCCGCCCACCTCGCAGCCGCCGGCGCGCCGACCGAGCCTCGACCCCACGTATCGGGCCAGCGGTCACATGGCCGCCGGCGACGTCTTCGTCCACCTGTTCGAGTGGAAGTGGACGGATATCGCGTCGGAATGCGAGAACGTGCTGGGCCCGCTCGGGTATCGCGCCGTGCAGGTTTCGCCGCCCCAGGAGCACATCCTTCAGCCCGGCTTTCCCTGGTGGCAGCGCTATCAACCGGTGAGCTACAGCATCGAACGGAACCGCTCGGGCAGCGGCGCCGAGTTCACCCAGATGGTGCAGCGCTGCCGGACGGCGGGCGTGGACATCTACGTCGACGCCGTGATCAACCACATGACCGCGGGGTCGGGGACTGGGAGCAACGGCACCGTCTACACGAAATACAACTACCCGGGCCTCCACACCCAGAGCGATTCCCACTCGCCCTGCACGGTGAACAACTACCAGAGCCCCGCCAACGTTCAGGATTGCGAGCTTCTGGGTCTGGCCGACCTGCACACCGGGAGATCCGAGGTGCGGCAGAGGATCGCGGACTACCTGATCGGACTCGTCCGGGTCGGGTTCCGGAGTGCCGTTGCGGGAACGGGGGTCAACGATTGGTGGGACAACGGCGCGAGCGCGATCGCCTTCTCTCGAGGCGACCGTGGGTTCGTGGCGCTCAAGCTGGAGGCCGGCACGGTCACCATCGACGTCGCAACGCCCCTGCCAGCCGGCACCTACTGCGATGCGCTCACGGGCGGACCTGTGGGTGCGGCGTGTGCCGGGCGGAGCGTCGACGTCTCCGCGAGCGGGCGCGTGCAGCTGGATCTGGAGGCCGGCGCGGCGGTCGCCTTGCACGTGGGGACGCGCCTGTGAACGGGGTCGCGGCGACGTCCAACCCGGCTTCTCTCCAGTGTCATCCTCTCTGCGCACATGGATGAACGCAAAGCTCTCAGGTCGCTCGCCAAAGCGATGGGTGTCTACACCCAATACACGGACGGCCTGGGCAGGCGTGTCACCGTGGCCCCCGAAACGCTTCTTCGCGTCTGCGCCGCGCTCGGCGCCCCCGTCGCCCGACCGCGCGATGCCGCCGAAGCGTTGCGAGCTCACCAGGCGACGCAGAGCGCCCTGCTTCTTCCGCCTGTCCTCGTCGCCTGGGAAGGAGCGCTGCCTCCGCTCACGATCGCGGCAGACGGTCCCGTCCATGCGGAGATGCTTCTCGAGGAGGGCGACGTCGCGCCGCTCGAGCTCCGCGGCGCTGAGCTTCGAGGCACGCAGCCGCTTCCCTTTGGCTACCACCGCCTCACGGTCGAGGCCTTGGGGGTGACCGAGACGTGCACGGTCATCGCGGCGCCGCTACAGGCGTGGCGTCGGCCCGGGTCACACCGCAGCTGGGGGGTCAATACGCAGCTCGCCGCCCTGCGTTCGGCTCGAAGCCGCTCATTGGGCGACCTCCGGGACCTGGAGACTCTTTGCCGCTGGGTGGGCGACCGGGGCGGCGACCTGGTCATGTTCCTGCCGCTGCTACCCACCTTCAACTCAGAGCCGGCGGAGCCCAGCCCGTACTCCCCGGTGAGCCGACTCTTCTGGTCCGAGCTGATCCTCGATCTGGGAGATGCCCACCGGCCGTCGGACCCACCGACCACCCTGGACGTCACTCGGGCGGACGCCGAGGTCCGAGCGGCTCTGGCGGGGCTGCCGGTTCCCGACCCGTCCCTTCTGGACGACGAGCTGGTCCGCTACGCGCGTTTCCGTGGCGCTCAGGCCCGGCTGGGCAGGAACTGGCGCGATTGGCCGGCGCCGGCACGGGCCGGAACGCTAAAGCCCGACCAGATCGATGCGGAGGAGGAGCGTTTCCACCTGGTGGCTCAGACGCAGGTGCGCCGACAGCTCGCCGACCTTCGTCGCCGCCTGGACGCCGACGGGCTGCGCCTGGGACCCGACCTGACGGTTGGCGTCCACCCGGACGGCTACGATCCGTGGTCGCGACAGACGCTGTTCGGGGAAGGGATGTCGGTGGGCGCCCCTCCCGACGAGGGCTTCCCGAGCGGACAGGACTGGGGCTTCGCGCCGGTGCTTCCCGAGGCGTCGCGCCGCGAAGGTCACCGGTACCTGGCGGCGTCCATCGCCCATCAGATGGCGATCTCGGGGGTGCTTCGTGTGGACCACATCATGGCCTGCACGCGCCTGTACTGGATTCCCCACGGGTTCGGGTTGCACGAAGGGACGTATGTGTCGTACCCGGCCGAGGAGCGCTTCGCCATCTTCACGCTCGAGTCGAACCGGAACCGCTGCGAGGTGGTGGGCGAGAACCTGGGAACCGTTCCGCCGAAGATTAACAAGGCGCTGAAGCGCCACCGGATCTGGGGGATGTATCTGGCGCAGTTCGAGGCTATGGAGCCTGAGATCGGACCTCCCAGCGCCGCGGAAGTGGCCCTGGTGGGCACGCATGATACGCCCACCTTCGCCGGGTGGCTCGCCAGCGTGGACATCGACGAGCGGGTTCGCTGCGGCCTCCTGACCGAGGACGCCGTCCCGGGTGTCCGGCAAGTACGATCAGACTCCATCCGAAAGCTCGCTGAACTGCTGGATCGCAGCGTCGACGAGCGCCACGACTTCCTGGGCGAGCTGTTGGAGTGGCTGGGCCGGTCTGACAGCCCGCTAGTTGTCCCCTGGCTCGAGGATCTATGGCTCGAGGTCGAGGGGGTGAACCTCCCCGGGACGCGGTCTTCGGAACGCCCGAACTGGCAGCGCCCCATGCGCTGGCTTCTCGATGACATTTTCAACGACCCCGAGGTCGACGGACTGATCCGTCGCCTTCACCAGGCTCGAAACCCCGAGTGAGCAAAACGCCGGGAAACCACTAGCGAGGCCCAGGTTCACCATGGAATCACGCGTTGCCACCGCTCCCGCCGCCGTCCGGCCCAAGCCCCGGCTGTCGTTCTGGGACATCTGGAACATGAGCTTCGGCTTCCTGGGCATTCAGTTCGGCTTCGCGCTGCAGAACGCGAACGTGAGCCGGATCTTCGAGACGCTGGGGGCCAGCGTAGAAGACATCCCGATTCTGTGGATCGCCGCCCCCGTGACCGGGCTCGTGGTGCAGCCGATCGTCGGCTACTTCAGCGACCGCACCTGGAACCGCCTGGGCCGCCGGCGTCCCTACTTCCTCGGCGGCGCCATCCTCGCCTCGCTGGCCCTGATCGCCATGCCGAACTCGCCCGCCCTCTGGGTGGCGGCCGGGATGCTCTGGATCATGGACGCCTCGATCAACATCTCGATGGAGCCTTTCCGCGCCTTCGTGGGGGATAACCTGCCCACCGAGCAGCGAACCACCGGGTTCGCCATGCAGAGCTTCTTCATCGGCACCGGCGCTGTGGTGGCGTCTATGCTCCCCTGGCTCCTGACCCGGCAGTTCGGGGTGAGCAACGAAGCGCCCGCCGGCATGATCCCCGACTCGGTCCGTCTCTCCTTCTACCTCGGCGCCGCGGTCTTCTTCATCGCGGTGCTGTGGACGGTCATCAGGTCGCGGGAGTACTCGCCCGAGGAGTTGGCCTCCTTCGACGAGAGCCAGGAGCGGGAGGGCTATGCCAAGGAGCTGCGGACGGCGGAGGAGTTTGCGCTCAACGGCGGCCGGCAACTCCGCCTGGGCTGGATCCTGGTCGTGGTCGGTGCGCTGCTCAGCGTCTGGCTGGCCCGCCAGGCGGTCTACCAGGTCATGATCCTGTCGGCCGGGATCGGATTCGTCGGCGGGCTGCTCGTTGTCAGCGGGCTCATGCAGCGCAGCGGGCGCTACGATACCGGTTTTGTCACAATGCTCAACGACTTCCAGGACATGCCCCACACCATGAAGCAGCTGGCCTGGGTGCAGTTCTTCTCGTGGTTCGCCCTCTTCGCCATGTGGATCTACACGACCGCGGCGGTGACCAGCCACATCTACGGCAGCACCGACACCACCTCGGCGCTCTACAACGAGGGGGCCAACTGGGTGGGAGTGGCCTTCGCCACCTACAACGGCGTCGCCGCCGTGGTGGCTTTCGCCATTCCGCTATTGGCGAAGCGGACCAGCCGAAAGATCGCCCACGCCATCTGCCTGGTCTGCGGCGCCTTGGGGCTGGTTTCCATCTTCGTCATCGCGGACCCCCGGTTGCTGCTGGGCTCGATGGTGGGGGTGGGAATCGCCTGGGCGAGCATCCTCTCCATGCCCTACGCGATCCTGGCCGGGTCGCTGCCGCCCTCGAAGATGGGGTACTACATGGGCGTCTTTAACTTCTTCATCGTGATTCCCCAGATCGTCGCGGCGGCCATCCTCGGCCTCTTCGTCGGGCGCTTCTTCGGCGGAGAGGCCATCTACGCCCTCCTCATCGGCGGCACGTCCCTCGTGCTCGCCGCGGCGCTGACGCTGCGCGTGGAGGACCGGGACGACCCGGCGGCGGCGGTTTCGGGCTGAGAATGGGTGGTTCGAACATGAGGATCGTGATCCGTGCCGTGGCGTTCACCGGCTTCAGCGCTCTCTTCCTTTCGGCGTGCAAACCTGAACCTCCCGCCTCCGACACTCACGGCCGGGACGTCGCGTCGGCCGAGACCGCGGGTCCGGCGATGTTCTGGAACAGTGCCACGGTCTACTTCCTGCTCACCGATCGCTTCCAGAACGGCGATACCACCAACGACCGCGCCCTGGGCCGTGCGCAGGACGGAGCGGTGCTGCGCAGCTTCCAGGGTGGGGACCTCGCCGGTGTGCTCCGGAAGCTGGAGGAGGGACACTTCGATGCCCTGGGGGTCGACGCCATCTGGATGACCCCCTTCGTGGAGCAGATCCACGGCAGCGTCGACGAGGGGACCGGGAAGACTTACGGGTTCCACGGCTATTGGACCCGCGACTGGACCGCCGTCGAGCCGGCGCTGGGAACTGCGGACGACCTGCGCGCCGTGGTCGACGCGGCCCACCGGCGCCGGATCCGCGTCCTCATGGACGCCGTGATCAACCACACCGGGCCGGTCACGCCTCAGGATCCCAAGTGGCCGGACGATTGGGTCCGCACCGGTCCCCGCTGCGTCTACCGCGACTACGTCACCACGGTGGACTGCACCCTGGTCGACAACCTCCCGGATATCCTCACCGACCGGGACGATCCCGTTGAGCTTCCGCCATCGCTGATCGAGAAGTGGGAGCGGGAGGGCCGCCTGGACCGGGAGCTGGCCGAGCTGGACGCCTTCTTCGAGCGCACCGGTTACCCGCGGGCGCCGCGCTACTACATCATGAAGTGGCTCACCGACTGGGTGCGCGAGTTCGGGTTCGACGGCTATAGGGTGGACACCGCCAAGCACTTCGAAGAAGCGGTCAGCGCCGAGCTGAAACGGGAGGCCGAGCGGGCGTTCGCCGATTGGAAAGTGGCTCATCCGGATAGAGTCCTGGACGATCTGCCCTTCTATATGATGGGCGAGGTTTATAACTACGAGCTGGGTCACGGGCGGGATTTCGACTTCGGCGACCGAACCGTCGACTTCCTTGATTACGGCTACGACGGTCTCGTCAACTTCGGCTTCAAACGAGAGGCAGCCGGGTCGCTGGACGATCTGTTCACGCGTTACTCCGCGGCGCTCGGTGAAGGCGAGCTTCTAGGCGTGGCGATCCTCAACTACGTCAGCTCCCACGACGACGGATCGCCCTACGACCGGAACCGAGAGGATCCCTTCGGCGCCGGCACCCGACTGCTCCTGGCGCCGGGCGGCGCCCAGATCTACTACGGCGACGAGCTGGCCCGGCCCCTGCGGGTTGAGGGCGCGCGCGGCGATGCCAACCTCCGTTCGTTCATGAATTGGTCGGACCTGGAGCGCGGCGGATCTACGGCCGAGGTCCTCGAGCACTGGCGCAAGCTGGGACAGTTCCGCCGTGCCCACCCGGCGGTGGGGGCCGGAACGCATCGCACGCTGCAGGCCGAGCCGTTCATCTTCAGCCGCACGCTTGAGTCGGACGAGCGGGTCGATCGTGTGCTCGTGGCGATGGGTCAGCCTGCGGGTTCGAAGACGATTCCGGTCTTCGGCGTGTTTGCTGACGGGACAGAGTTGATGGACGCTTATTCGGGTAAGATGGCCACGGTCGAGAACGGAGAGATCTCGCTGGTGACGGGCTACGATCTCGTCCTTCTGAGCGAACGGCAGTAGCTATCGGGATCATGGCAGAGCTTCGACGGGTCCCTCGTCTTGCAGCTTTGATCGTCGCCGGGCTCCTGGCGCCTGACGGCGCGGATGCCCAGGAGGCGCAGTCGGCCACACGCTTGCAGGCCGAGATCCACGGGCCCACCGCCATCCGCTTCACCCTCACCGGCGCGGACCGGCCCTTGGCTGCTTCGGCCTATCGCCTGACCGACGGCCAGGGCCGGGAGATTCCCATCGCGGCGGTGCTGCCCAACACGGCGTCCGAGTCGCTCGTGGTCCCGGCGGTCGCGCTGGATCCGCTGCGGGTCCACTACCTGGAGATCCCGGGACTGGGCCTCCGGGCCCTGGTCCGGCGCGACCCGCTCTTCCGCAACCTCTACTCGTCCAAGCCGCTGGGCGCCGTGATTGCGGACGACGGCACCGCCACCACCTTCCGCATCTTCGCCCCCCGGGCGCACGCGGTGCGGCTCTATCTCTATCGCGACAAGAACGACGCGCCCGCTGACGCCCTGCGAGCCGTCGAGATGGCGATAGACGCGGACGGCGTATGGGAGGCCACCGAGGCGGGAAACCTCCACGGCACCTGGTACGACTTCACGGTTCACGGTCCGGCCGATCCCGGGAACTGGTTCTACGAGACCCACCCGGTCCATGTCTCGGATCCCTACGCCCGCGTCAATGCCGACGCCTTCGGCAAGTCGCGAGTCTGGCGCGACGGTCCGCCGCCGCCCCCCGTAGCGGGGGGCCGGCCCCGCATGGAAGACGTGGTCGCCTACGAGGTGCACGTGCAGGATTTCACCGACCTGCTGCCCGTGAGCGATGCCGAGACCGGGACGCTGCGCGCCATGGCCCGGACGGGCCTGGTGAACGTACACGGCCAGCCCATCGGCTTCGACTACCTGGTGGACCTGGGCGTGAACGTCGTCCACCTCATGCCGGTGCAGGAGTACCTGCACTACGCCGACTCTACCTGGCGGGCCGCCTTCGCCGACGACGCTTTTGCCCAGGCGATGGGGATCGATCGCGAGAACTACCAGTGGGGCTACCGCACCACACACGCTTTCGCCGTGGAGAGCCGCTTCCGTTCGCGGGGCGCCGAGCCTGGCTCGGAACGCGACCAGTTCAAGGCGCTGGTCCGCGCGTTACACGAGCGGGGCATCGCGGTCATCATCGATGTCGTGCCGAACCACACCGGCGAGAACATGGACGGCCGGCACCTGCTGTTGAACTTCAACGTCCTGGATCTGCCCTACTACTACCGCACCGACGAGAACCTCCAGCACATCGGTCCCTTCGGGAACGAGGTGAAGTCGGAAGAGCGGCCCATGGTGCAGCGCTGGATCGTCGACCAGCTGCGGCACTGGGTGGAGGAGCTGGGCGTGGACGGCTTCCGCATCGACCTGGCGGGACAGATCGACGAGCAGACGCTGCGTCGCGTGGTGCGCGAGCTTCCACCCGACCTCATCATCTACGGCGAGGCGTGGATCCCACCCAGTGATCCTGACGTCAGATCGAACCCCGACTGGAGCTGGTACAAGGCCGATGCCCCGATCACCTTCTTCCAGGACGACGCCCGCAACGCCTTCAAGGGCAGCCCTTTCGACGTGAACGACCGCGGCTGGGCCGGCGGTGACGGCGCCGCCCGGGACGCGGCGATGCGCGCGCTCGCCAACGAGTACGAGGAGGAGCCGCGGACGACGAGCGGCATCTCTTACCTGGACATCCACGACAACTGGGCGCTGGCCGACCGCTACGCGCTGAACGACGACCACAACGGCCTGCTCGGTGTCGACTTGGGCGCCATGCGCATCGCCGCCGGCCTGCTCTTCACCTCGGCGGGGCCGGTGGTGATCCACGGGGGCACCGAGATGCTGCGCTCCAAGGGGCTGGCGCCCCATGAGGAGTTCGAGGTGCGGATGGCCGGCGGACCTATCAAGTTCAAGGGCCGGGACGACACCTACAACCTGCGCGCGCCCAACCGCTTTCTCTGGGAGAGCCTCGCGCCCGGCTCCGATCACGCGGCCATGCGCGACTACTGGCGCGGGTTGCTGGCGCTGCGCAGGTCAGAGTACGGTCGGGTCTTCCGCGTCGCCGAGGTGCCGGACGGACATTACCGTTGGATCACTCCGAGTGAGAGCACTCTTCTGGGCTACGTGGTCGGGGAGCGGGTGCTGGTTCTGGCCAACAGCGGGCCGCGCGAGGGCCTTTTCCGCTTCGACCTTCCCGACGGCGTCTGGCGCCAGGTGGCCGACCGGGAGCGGGTGGATCTGGACGGTGTGCGGGGCGAGTACGCGCGGCTGGGCGGAGGGACGCAGGAGGTGCGGGTACCGGCGGGCGCGTTCCTGGTTTGGGTGTCGTCAAGATGACGGGGTCGCCTTCGGGGGCCGGACCGACCCACCGAATCGTTTGTTAAATCCTTTTGGAGGTTAGATGAGAATGCAAATGTGGATTGCTCGTTGGACTCGACGCGTGGCACTGGGGGTCGCGATCGCCATGGCGGCCCTGTCCGCGGCGGCCGTCGGCGCCCAGGCACAGGAGCCCGTGCAGGTGGCCTCTCCCGATGGACGCAACGTCGTGACGGTCACGACCCGCGCAGGCGGGCTGTACTACCGCGTGGAGCGCGACGGCCGGAATGTCATTCTGCCCTCGCGACTGGGCTTCGAGTTTCGCAACGCGCCCGCGCTGCGCGACGGTCTGACTATCAGTGGCATGGCGCGGAACGTGGTCGACGAGACCTGGGAGCAGCCCTGGGGCGAGCTGGCCCGCGTGCGGGATCACCATAACGAGCTAAGGGTGTCGGTGGCCGAGACGGCGGTGCCGCGCCGGCGGTTCGACGTCGTCTTCCGAGCCTTCGACGACGGCGTCGGCTTCCGCTACGAGCTTCCCGAGCAGCCAGATCTTCGTTCCTTCGAGATCATGGAGGAGCTCACCGAGTTCTACATGGCCGACAACGCCCGGGCGTGGTGGATCCCTGCTAACGATCGGAGCCGGTACGAGCTGCTGTACCGGTCGTCCCGAATGAGCACGCTGCCGACGGTCCACACACCCTTGACGATGGAGACCAACGACGGGCTGCACGTGGTGATCCACGAGGCGAACCTCGTCGACTACGCAGGGATGAACCTGACCAGCCGGTACGACCGCCGGCTGCATGTATCGCTTCCGGCTTGGGCGGATGGGGTGAAGGTGCGGGGCCAGACGCCGTTCGTCACGCCGTGGCGGACGATCCAGATGGCCGACCGCGCCGCCGACCTGCACCCGGCGGTCATCGGCTTGAACCTGAACCCACCGAACGTGCTCGAGGACGTGAGCTGGATCGAACCGATGAAGTACGTGGGCATCTGGTGGGGGATGCACATCGGCACGATGACCTGGAGCTCCGGGCCCAAGCACGGCGCGACCACGGAGAGAACGCGCCGTTACATCGACTTCGCGGCTGCGAACGGCTTCGGCGGCGTGCTGGTCGAGGGGTGGAACGTGGGGTGGGACGGCAACTGGATCGCCAACGCCGATCGCTTCTCGTTCACCGAGCCCTACCCGGACTACGACCTGGAGGGTGTGGCCGCCTATGCGCGGAAACGCGGCGTCCAGCTCATCGGTCATAACGAGACGTCGATGGGCGTCGAGAATTACGAGCGGCAACTGGAAGATGCCTTTGCACTCTACAACCGGCTGGGCATCGGATCGATCAAGACCGGATACGTCGGCGACCTAACGGCCGAAGGCCACGCCCACCACGGCCAGTACATGGTGCGTCACTGGCGGAAGGTCATCGAGGCCGCGGCGCGTTACGGCATTGCGGTCAACGTTCACGAGCCGATCAAAGACACGGGTGAGCGGCGAACCTATCCCAACATGCTGAGCCGGGAAGGTGCCCGGGGTCAGGAGTACAACGCCTGGGGCGGGGAAGGGGACGGAGGCAATCCGCCCGAGCACGAGCCGATCCTCTTCTTCACCCGTATGATCTCGGGGCCGATGGATTTCACTCCGGGCGTCTTCGACATCGAGATCGCGTCGGCCAAGGGAACGCCGCGTGCCCCTGAGGAGACGCGCGTGCGCACGACGCGCGCCAAACAGCTGGCGCTCTACGTGGTGCTCTACTCGCCGGTGCAGATGGCGGCGGACCTGCCCGAGAACTACGAGGGGGAGCCGGCCTTCCAGTTCATCCGCGACGTCCCGGTCGACTGGGAGCGCACCCGGGTGCTGGAGGGCAGGGTCGGCGACTACGCGGTGGTCGCGCGCCAGGAGCGTGGCGGCTCCGACTGGTACATCGGCGCGATCACCGATGAAGAGGCCCGCACGTTCGAGATCACGCTGTCGTTTCTGCCCGCGGGCGCGAGCTACGTGGCGGAGATCTACGCCGACGGACCCGGCGCGCACTGGCGGGACAACCCGTTTCCCGTGACCATCTCTCAACAGGACGTCGATGCGGCATGGACGCTGACGCTCGAGCTGGCGCCCGGCGGCGGTCAGGCGATCCGGATCCGGCCCGCGCGATGAGGGTCAGCGGAAGTATCGTTAACGGAGGCATGCTATGAGCTTGCTGGCGGGACTCGACTGGGCCGTTATCGTCGTCTACTTCGCGCTGGTCTTCGGCGTCGCTATTTGGGCGGCCATGCGCGAGCGGGCGAAACGCGGCACCACCACCGACTACTTCCTGGCCGGCCGACACGCCGGCTGGTTTCTGGTGGGCGGGTCGCTCTTCGCCTCGAACATCGGTTCGGAGCACCTAGTGGGGCTCGCCGGTACCGGTGCAGCCAGCGGCGTGGGCGTGGCGCAGTTCGAGGTCCTCGCCTCGCTCATCCTGCTGCTGCTGGGCTGGGTCTTCGTTCCGTTCTACCTGTCCAGCGGCGTCTTCACCATGCCGGAGTTCCTGGAGCGTCGTTACTCGGAGAGCGCGCGCTGGTACCTGGCCGTCATCTCGATCATCGGCTACGTGCTGACCAAGATCTCGGTGACGATCGCCGCCGGCGGCATCGTCTTCGAGGCGCTGATGGGGATCGACTTCTGGACCGGCGCGCTGGTGGTCGTGGTGATCACGGGGATCTACACCGTGTTCGGCGGCCTGCGCGCGGTGCTGTATACCGACCTGCTCCAGATGTTCGTGCTGATCGGCGGCGCCGTGGCGGTCACCGTGCTGGGGCTCTCGGCGCTCGGCGGCTGGGGCGCGATGGAGGAGACGGTGGGGCCGGCGTTCCTCGACCTCTGGAAGCCGGTGTCGGATCCGAACTTCCCCTGGACCGGCATCGCGTTCGGTGCGCCGATCCTCGGCGTCTGGTACTGGTGCACCGACCAGTTCATCGTCCAGCGCGTGCTCGCCGCCAACGACCAGGTCGACGCCCGGCGCGGGACGCTGTTCGCCGGATACCTGAAGCTGCTGCCGCTCTTCATCTTCGTGATCCCCGGCGTCATCGCCTACGCGCTGTCGCAGCGCGGGCTGCTCCAGCTGGGCGCGCCCGACCAGGCGCTGCCGACGCTGATCGGCGTGCTGCTGCCGGTGGGGCTGCGCGGCCTGGTCGTGGCCGGGCTGCTGGCGGCGCTGATGAGCTCGCTGTCGTCGGTGTTCAACTCCACCTCGACGCTGGTCACCCTGGACGTTTACAAGAAGCTGCGGCCGCGGGCCTCGGAGCGCCGGCTGGTGCTGGTCGGTCAGGTGACCACGGCGGGGCTCGTGCTGCTGGGGCTGGCCTGGATCCCGCTGATGCAGCTCATCTCGGGGCAGCTCTACCAGTACCTGCAGAGCGTGCAGGCCTACATCTCGCCGCCCATCGCCGCCGTCTTCCTGCTGGGGGTGGCGTGGCGGCGCGTCAACGCGACGGGCGCCATGGCGGCGCTGCTCAGCGGGTTCGTCCTGGGGATGGGCCGGCTCGTGGCCGAGCTCAACAAGTCGCGCCTGGAGGGGCTGCTGTTCGACTTCGCCGATATGAACTTCCTGCACTTCGCCGTGTTCCTGTTCGCGATCTGCACGTTTCTGTTGGTGACGGTGAGCCTGCTGACGGCGCCACCGCCCGAGGAGAAAGTGGCGGGCCTGACCTTCGCCACCGTCGGCGCGCGCCCCGAGGAGCGGCGGCGCGGGTTCGACGTGATGCTGAGCTTGGTGCTGGCTGGGTGCGTCGTGGCGCTGTGGCTGTACTTCTCCTGATTCGAGCCTCTCTCACGTTGCCCACTTGGGAGATACTCCTGTAGTTGCCTTCAGACGGGCAGCCCGACATATTGAGACGCGCATTTCGAATAGAGCGATCAGTCCACCGCCGACGGTGTTTCGATTCCTCGTGCGGGCGGGGTTATGTCGCGTCTCAGATACTTCATCCAAGGCATCCGGAGCTGGTTCTCGTCGCTCGGTCATTTGCCGCATGAATTGTTTCGACGGCGAGTCCCGCACTTCCTCGCAGCTTACCTCTTGGCATGTTGGGCGTTTCTCGAGTCCCTCGACTGGATCGTGCAGCGCTACGGGCTTTCAGCGCATGTTGTAGACGCAGCTCTCGTCGCGCTTCTCTCAATGGTCCCGACGGTGCTAATCATCGCGTACAACCACGGGGCGCGGGGCGGGCAGGCTTGGACGCCTGTTGAGAAGATCGGCGTCCCGGTGAACTTACTGGTGACCGTCGGGATTATCCTCGCTTTCTTTTCCGTACATAACGTGGGGGGTGTGCGATCGTCTATCGATTTTCGCGCCCGGGACTGGATACTGGTGGCAGACTTCGCGGGACCCGTTGACGTCCCGAGTCTTGGGCCGACCGTACGCGATCTAATTATTGCCGGTCTGAACCAGTCCGATTTTTTAACGACGGTGCCGCGCGACCAGATACGCCGAGCGAGGCGCGCGGCTTCGATTCCCGATTCGCTGCCGCTGGATGCGATACTTGCTCGGGATCTGGCCTACCGGACCTCCGTCCGAGTCATACTGGCTGGGAACATCAGTCGGCTCGGCACGGACACCTATTCGATCACACTACGTGTGGTCGACGTGGAGGATGGGGTTGAGTTGCACTCAAAGGCAATCCAAACAACACTGAGCGCGGACGAGCTTACAGGGAAGATTGACGAACTGGTTCAGGACATTCGTGAGAAGTTGGGGGAGAACCGTGATGCCATTCGTGCGAGCCGGCCGCTGGTCGAGGTAAGGACGCCATCGCAAGAGGGTTTCCACAAGTACGCCCAAGCCAGCGAACTGTCAGACCAGGGCGATTTTGCGGGTAGCAATGTCTTGCTGCGTGAGGCGCTGGCAATCGACACCGGCTTCGCTGCTGCGCGTGCGGTCATGGGGGGCAATTTCCTTGCCTTGAGCCACGTGGATTCGGCAAGAGTCGCATTCGAAGAAGCTTTGGCCCGCCCGGAGCGCTTGAGCGATGTGGAGAGGTACCGGTTACACGCCGATCTAGCCTACGTTAACCACGATCTTGTCGCCGCAGTTCGCTGGTACAATCTCGTGCTCAGCCAGCGCCCAAACGCCATCTCCGCGCGTAACAACCGCGCTTTCTACCTCTCGTCGCTTGGACGACACGAGGAAGCCCTGCAAGAGCTCGAGCGCGCCGTTAACATCGATCCGTTCCAGCGCGGGCCGCGCCAGATCGAGGTCATCAACCTAGTGGCTGAGCTCATAGTGGTTGGAAAGCTGGACAGCGCCCGAGCCGCCATCCGACGATTGGAAGCCCGTCCGTTCGTTGATTGGGCGGAGCTGATGGAACTGAACGCCACCAACGCCTGGATGAGGGCTGCAGAGCGGGGGCGTGAGATCGGCACTAACCCCTCAACACCCTCATATGTCAGAGTCTTTGCCCTCACAAGCTCGGCGGCGGGACTAGCCGCGCAGGGAGCTGTTGACGCTGCGCGGCGCGTCTTGGCGCTGGCGGCCGACACTTCGGCTGGACAGGAGTCACGCTGGTATCAGCGCGCCAATCTGCTGCTGGCCCGGACCGCCGGCTACACCGGTGGGCAACTGCCCCGTACCGCGAAGGCGGATAGCAGCGCTGGGGCCGATTTCATTCGTGGTCTGCTGGCGCTGGAGGCCCGCGACACCGCGGGTGCCTGGCAACGGCTAAACGCTATCAGGGCGCGAGACCCTGAGCAGCAGGTCGCCCTGGGAACGAGCCCCGCGTTCTTGGAGGCGTGCATTCATATGGCGGCTGATCGGTGGGATGAGGTTATCGCGCTTCTGGGCGCACGGGCCTGGCGAGGAGAACACCATCCGCTGCTGGAAGACCGAGTAGATAGCTTCTCGTTGCGTTGGCTGGTGGCCGAGGCTCATGCGCGCCTAGGTGCCCTCGATTCGGCGGTCGCATATCTGGAGCTTGCTGTGCGGCCGGTCTACCTGCCACCGCAAGCATACTCGCTTCGCGGTCTAGTATACCCGTTCGCCCACTATCGGATCGCTCAGTGGAAGGAGCGTTTGGCACGCACGGAGGAGGTCGGTCAACACTGGCGGTTGTTTTTGGAATCGTTCCGGCGGCCGGACGCCGAATTCGCGGATATGGTTGCCCATGCGCGAGCCCGCTCGCAAGGAGCGGACGCTTCTCATTAGTCACCTAATTAGAATCAGGAGGACCGGGCTTCACCGTCCTCCAACTGGCCATCGAGGAGATAACCGGCCGCTCGTTGGCCGACGCCGCCCGGACGAGCATCCTAATTCCAGCTGGCATGACTGCGAGTGGTTTCGAGGTGACGTCCGACATCCAGGCGGCGCTAGGCGCGCCCTTACAGCGGATCGAGCTTCTGGTCGGGCAAACCGACCGAGGTGCCGATGGTTCGCTTCACGGCCCGCGCCGCAGCCGGTATGATCAGCACGCTGGAAGACATGGTGAGCTTTGTTCAGTGGCTGGCAGATCCCGCTGAGGACGAGGACTGGAGCTGGCAGCACAATTGGGTCGAGGGTCTGCAGGAGATCGACGAAGATGAGACCATCGAGTACATCTACGGCCACCAGGTCCGGCGCTTTGCCGAGCTGGTCACCATCGGCCACGTGGGCAGCAATACCGGCTGGACGAGTCACTTTCAGATGGCCCCGAGTACCGGAGGTGCCTTCATCGTGATGACCAACAGCAGCGACGGCTTCTCGGTGCACAACGCCATCGCCTGCCACTGGTACTGGCGAGCAACGCGTGAGCTGAATCCCGAGTTCTGCTGGGTCTTCGAAGACTGACGGCGACCGCCGTGGGAAATCCCAGGGCAGACGAATAGCGACTGACGTCAGGTGTACTCTACACAGGAGTCACGGCCACGGGACCCGCAGGCGTGGAGTCGGTTCACGGTGTGGTGCGGGCTTGTAGAACACTCATCTTGCCGAGGCCGTCGCCGGTGATCGACTCGGGTGAGACACGAAACACGGCCGACCCGTCAGCTCCCCTATCGCTCGAGTGGAGCTGCTAAAGGGCCGATTGGAGCGCGAAGATGAGCCAAGAGTATGAGTATCGGTTCGTGCGCCTCGAAAAGCGCGCGATGAAGAACTACGAGCAAACTGTAAGAGAGCTGGCGCGTGATGGCTGGCGTCTCGTGCAGATATTCGCGCCCGGCGCCGGCGGGCTTTGGGCCGCGCCCGACTACATCGAGATCATCCTGGAAAGAGAACGGGCAGCGTAGCCCTGCCCGGCTTGCTCGTGATTAGTTAGCTGCTCGGTCGGCGAGGTAGGCGGAGATGATGCGCTCGACCCCGGCGAAGACCAGCTCGCCCTCCCGCGCCTCGCGCGCCCAGGAATTGACGGTCGCCGCGGCGACGATCCCGTCATCCGGCAGCACGTACAGCGAGGCCATCACGCCCTGAGTGGCGCCGCTCATCCGCAGCCGCCGCGTTCCCCAGTCGGTCTGACCCACGAACCACCCGAAGCTCCAGGGCGACTCGGGATCGGTCGAGATCGGCTGATAGAACATCTCCAGCTCCTCGGCGCTGAAAAACCCCGGCGCCAGCAACGCCTCGCCGAAGCGCGCCAGATCCCGGGCGGTCGCGATCATGCCACCCCCGGCCGGATTGAAGCTGTAATCCCAGGTCGGCACGATCTGCAGCTCATCGAGATCGGCGTACGTCCACAAGTCGTACAGTGTGTAGTTGCGCGCCAGACGCGGCGTAGGTCGCTGGACGTCGAGCAACCCGGTGTCGTCCAGCCCCAGCGGCGAAAGCAAGGTGCTGTCGAGAAAGACATCAAAGGATTGGCCGGAGACCTTCTCGAGCGCGGCCGCGATGAGGTTGTAGTTGCTGCTCGAGTACGAATAGGCCGAGCCCGGGGCGTGAACCAGCGGCATGTCTTGTATCGCTGCGGATCGCCGCCGTGGCCGTCGGGAAGTGCTGAACGTAATGCGCCTTCCGGTGCGGGTGACCGAGGTGCGGGGTGCCCGCCGTGTGCGCGGCCAGCGTGCGGAGTGTCATGCCTGGGTCACCACCGTGTGGATAATCCGGCACGTAGGTGGCGATGGGAACGTCGAGATCTACTTTGCCCGCCGCCGCGGCCTTCACCAGCGCGGCGGCGAACAGCGTAGTCACGAAATCGAACGTGCGAGTCATCGCTCCCCCTGTGCCTTGTTCAACCAGCGAGTCAAGGCGTCGTGAAACCCTCGCGTCGGGCCGCGGCTCCGAGGCGCTCATCGAAAGTCACAAAAGCCCCGGTCGGCGGTGACCCAGCCCATTCCAACGCGGCGGCGAGCTGAAGCGCGTCGGCGGCCCGGAGCGGGTGAACGCGCAAGAGTCGGAGGGCCTGCTCGCGGACCGCTTCGCCGGCCTGCATCTCGAACCAGCTTGCCCGCAGAGACGCGAGAAGCTGACGGGCCGCCACCTCCTGCTTATCCGTCAGGTTGCCCTCCCGGTGCAGCCGGGCGATGGCCGACGCGCACTCGATGAGCGACCCCCACCAAACCACGGGTTCCGAGTCGGATTCGAGCAGCTCACGCGACCGCACAGTCAGCGGCTGTTCCAGACAGAGTGGCACGAGGGCCGACGAGTCCCAGAACCTCACCAGCCCTCGCCCCGCTCCTCGAGCAGCGCGGCTACGGAACGTCCCTCGGGATCTGGAGGGTGGCGGCGAGTCCAGAAATCACGCGGGAGTCGCGCCGTCGGCGGCTTCATTTGGCCGCTTCGCAGCAGCAGATCCTGGCGGCTCTCGGCTCGCTGATCACCTTCGACGGGCGCGAGGCGCGCGATGGGGCGTCCTCGGTCCGTGACGAGAACCTCACCGCCCTGGCGGACGATGTCGAGAAAGGCGCTAAGCCGGGCCTTGAGTTCGGAGATCGAGGCGCGTGTCATATGGCTATAGTAGTCATAATAAAATGACCTGTCAAGACAACTCGTGCGACCTCCCTGCGCCCGCCCCTGCCTCCCCGGCGTTCCTTAGACGCATGCTGGGCCGGCTCATTCTCGGGTCCACACCACGGCCGTCCGGGGCGGCAACTCGGCGCTCAGCGTCCCGGCCGTCGCGTCGATCGCATCACCCCGCGGGAAAAGGGCGCGATAGCTACCCGCTTCGACTGGCAGGGCGAGGGTCTGCGGTTGGCTAGAGGTGTTGAAGGCGACCACGGCCCGCCGGTCGTCGAGGACGCGCGTGTAGGCGAGCAGGCCACGTGCGTCGTCGGTGAGGAGGTAGGTGAGGGCGCCATCGACGAACAGACGGAGGTGCCGCTTTCGCAGCGCGATTAGCTCCTTGTAGACCCGGAGAAGTGCCGTATCGGGCGCGACCGGGTCGCGGCGGCGTGTTTGCCCCAAGGGATGCGTGGTCTCGTCTTCGTACACCAGGTCGGCCCAGACCATCGGCTTGCGCGGATCGGGATCGTCGCCGCCCCACATACCTACCTCATCGCCGTAATAGATGTGCGGAGCACCGATGTAGGTGAACTGCTGCACCAGGATCATCCGCTGGATCTCACGCGTACGCTCATCCGGCCGGTCGATCTTGTAGTCGGGGTTCCCGCGCGGATCGACCCGGTACTTGTAGCGACCGGGGTTGTAGACGGATGTGGCAAAGCGGGGCGTGTCGTGGCTGGCCGTCAGGTTCATCATCGCCTTGAGATGTTCCGGCCTAAGCCGCAAAGCTACGGAGTCGAGGTGGGCGACATAACCCGAAGCGTTCAGGTTGGGCGGAGCGCCGGCGAAGAAGCTGCGTGTGGGCATGTACCAGCGGTAGTTCATAACGGCGTCGAAGACGTCGCCCCGGAGCCAGGGCCCTGGGTCGTACATCCTGTCGGGCCACGCTTCCCACCACACCTCGCCGACGAGGTAGGCATCGGGATTGATGCGGCGCACGAAGCGCCGGTATTCGCGCCAGAACCCCAACGGAACCATCTCGGC
>JABAOH010163080.1_pt1 | contig 33484 bp, 26 predicted proteins | sample 7062181 | NCBI WGS metagenome assembly JABAOH01 (sample SAMN14538630, study PRJNA623070) | marine sediment metagenome | biome: marine biome [ENVO:00000428]; feature: marine pelagic biome [ENVO:01000023]; material: deep marine sediment [ENVO:00002113]; isolation source: pool of 5 deep marine... | reverse complement strand
GCTCGAGGAAAGAGAAAAGGCCGTCTGGCCGCCCTTTTCCCGGCTGGCTTTATTGCGCGCCGCCGCGGCCAAACGGCAGGATGTCCATGACTTCTTGAACGCGGCGAGAAAGATTGCAGAGGATCAGGCTATTCCGGATGTGCGGATCCTCGGTCCGGTCAGCGCGCCGATGGAAAGAAAGGCCGGTCGCTACCGGGCACAGCTGCTGTTACAGAGTCGCGGGCGCCGCGGCTTGCACGCAATGCTGCAGGCGCTTCGTGCAGCGCTCGAGCGCAGCAAATCTGCCAGGCGCGTCAGATGGTCGATCGACGTCGATCCGATCGAGCTGTTTTAAATCGGATTTGCATGAGGCGTCGCGGCTCTTTGCTGTCGCACATCCATATTCAAAAAAGTCGCTCCTGCAAGCTGATTTCGTCTATATAATCCTCATCCCCCAAGACACTGATTTATCTCAGTTGAAATCCAGCATTTCACAACTCGTCGAAGAGGCGCTCAAAAGCTTGCCTGACCTCGCAAAGTCGCCGGAGGTTTCATCGGTCAGGGCAACGGTGGAGCGTACGCGCGATGCACGACACGGGGATTTCACCACCAACATCGCGATGCGTCTTGCGAAATCAGAGGGCAAGAACCCGCGGGATGTCGCAACTCAAATCATCGAAAAGATTCCGGATAGCGAACTCGTCGACAAAGTCGAACTGGCCGGGCCGGGTTTCATCAATTTTCATGTAAGCAAAATTGCCCTGCATCGCGAGCTGGCGAGGATCCACCAGGAAGGCGAACGTTACGGACACCAGGAGACGAGGCCGACACCCAAAATACTCCTCGAGTTTGTTTCCGCGAATCCGACCGGCCCGTTACACGTCGGACACGGACGTCACGCATCGTACGGTGCGACGCTCGGAAACCTGCTCGAGGCTGCGGGCTTCGACGTCGACCGCGAGTACTACGTCAACGATGCAGGCCGGCAAATGGACATACTCGGCGTCAGCGTGTGGCTCCGTCTCCTGGAGCAGCAAGGCGTGACAATCGGGTTTCCGGAAGCTGGTTACAAGGGCGATTACATCCGGCAGATCGCGGCCGGCCTGGATACGAGCGGCATCCCCGAGGTAAGCGCCGCCAGCCTGGCTGACGGTCTTCCGGCCGACCCGCCGGAAGGTGACAAGGAAGCGTATATCGAGGCATTGATTGCCAAAGGACATGCACTGCTCGGTATTCATCATTTCCAACGGATTCGAAAGCAGGCGCTGGATTCGATTCTCTCTGACATTGAAGCCGATCTGGCCGATTTCGGCGTGACTTTCGACCGCTGGTTTTTCGAGCAAAGCCTGACCGACGATCATCTCATTCGCGATGCGCTACTCATTCTCGAGGAGCGCGGCATGCTGTATGAGAAAGACGGCGCAACCTGGTTCAAGGCGAGCGAATTCGGCGACGAGAAAGACCGCGTCGTTGTCCGCGATAACGGCAAGACGACCTACTTTGCATCCGATATCGCGTATCACAACGACAAGCGGAAACGCGGCTACGACTATCTGCTGGACGTGCTCGGATCGGATCATCACGGCTACCAGGCAAGGGTGCGGGCCGGCCTCGAGGCGATGGGATATGACGGCGATTGCCTGGAAGTCCGGCTGATGCAGTTCGTCAGCCTGTATCGCGCGGGCGAGAAGCAGTCGATGTCGACGCGCTCCGGCGAGTTCGTTACCTTGCGCCAGTTGCGCGAGGAAGTCGGTAACGATGCCGCGAGATTCTTTTATGTGACCCGCTCGAACGACCAGCACCTCGATTTCGATCTCGAGCTCGCGAAGAGCCGCTCGGCCGATAACCCGGTCTATTACATTCAGTATGCGCACGCGCGGGTCGCCAGCGTATTCCGGCAACTCAATGAAAAATCGTTGCAATACGACGAGTCCGCCGGCCTGGAGAACCTCGGTCTGCTCGAGGAGATTCATGAAAAGTCACTGATGACGAGCCTGAGCCGTTTCCCCGAAGTGATAGAGCTCGCCGCCAACAACCGCGCGCCACAACACCTGGTGCATTACCTGCGAGAGCTCGCCAACGAGTTTCATACTTATTACAACGCGCACACATTCATCGTCGACAACGATGCGCTGCGGAATGCCAGGCTCGCGTTGATAACGGCAACGCGCATCGTCATAGCAAGCGGCCTGAAGATTATCGGGGTGTCGGCGCCGGACTCGATGTAGGCTCGCATGGCCAAACGCAAGCGAAAACGCAGCAGGAGACGCAAACAGCAGGAGTACCCCGGCTGGGTATGGATGTTGTTCGGCCTGTGCATCGGCTTGTCCGTGGCTTTCGCGATTTACATGAAAGACCGCGAGGCGAGCGGACAAGCGCAGCCGGTTGCGGCAGCGCCCGCGAGTATGGCAGGCGCAATCGACGAAAGCAGCGAAGCCGGCGCAGAAGCCCCAGCAGAAGAGCCCGACCGACGCTTCGACTTCTACGACATGCTGCCCAACTTCGAGGTTATTATTCCCGAGCAGGAGCCCGATGTCCGCCAGGACATGGGGCCGGAGCTTATCGAGCAACCCGGTACTTACGTGCTGCAGGCCGGCTCGTTTACGGAGTATGGCGACGCGGATCGCCGCAGGGCGCAACTGGCGCTGCAGGGTATCGAATCGCGCATCCAGCGCGTGACCATCGACGACACGACCTATCATCGCGTGCGCATCGGCCCGACGCGCGACCTCGACGAACTGAACTTGATGCGAGCCCGCCTGCGCGAAGCAGACATCGACGTGCTGCGCATTCGCCTCGGTGACTAGGAAAGCCCTCGTCTGTCTCGTGCTGTGCGCCGGCGGTTGCGCCATGCAAACTGTGCCGGAGGCGCCAACCCCGGAGCCGCAACCACCTTCTGCGGAAACGCCGGCACCCGAGGCAGTCACAAAGCCTGCGCGAGACCTGGCTGCCATGCGACTGCGAATAGCGGCGGTCGGCGACATGATGCTGGGAACGGACTATCCGGAGAATCATCTGCCCGACGACGATGGCGTCGGATTCCTGAGGCACGTCACGCCTTTTCTTGCCGACGCCGACATCGCCTTCGGCAATCTCGAGGGCGTACTGCTCGACGGTGGTGAACCGGGAAAGAAATGCAGTAACCCGGATGCCTGTTACCTGTTTCGTTCGCCGTCCCGTTACGTGCAGCATTTCGTCAACGCAGGCTTCGATGTGCTGAGCCTCGCAAACAACCACGCAAGAGACTTCGGAGAAGAAGGACGCCTCGCGAGCATGCAGACGCTCGCGGCAGCCGGCATTCGTCATTCCGGGCTCGAAGGCGACTTCGCATCGCTCAACGTCAACGAACTCGACGTGGCCGTGCTCGCATTCGCGGTGACGAAGAATTCCAACATGATGCTCGACTACGACATTGCTGCCAAAACGGTTGCCGATCATGCCGCTCATCACGACATCGTCATCGTTTCCTTTCATGGCGGTGCGGAGGGGCAAGACGTCACGAGGCTGCCGTTCGCAGAGGAGGAATACTTCGGCGAACCGCGCGGCGACGTCGTCAGATTTTCGAGACTGATGGTGGATGCCGGTGCGGACTTCGTCATCGGTCACGGACCGCACGTCGTCAGGGCCGTCGAGCGGTACCGGAATCGCCTCATTGCATACAGCCTCGGAAATTTCGCGACCTATTACGGTATCAGCGTGGCCGGCATCAAGGGCATCGCGCCGATCCTTGTGGCAACGCTCGACGGCGAGGGGAATTTCGTCGAGGGAAGGATCCACTCGACGATACAGCTGCGACCCGACGGGCCGTCGATCGACCGGCGAGACCGGGCGCTCAACCTGATGCGAAGCCTGAGTTTGCTCGATTTCACCACGCCCGGACTGGTGTTCAATCCCGATGGCAGCCTTGCGCCGGCGCCACGGATTTTCGGATTGCCTTGAGCGGCATTAGAATTAAACGAACGACTGAATTACGATAAAAACTGACAAACCCTCCCGGTAGACGCAATGAGAAAAATCCTCCTGATCACCGCACTGGTGACTGTTCTCCTTTTCCACATTACGGCATTCGCGGCGCCGCTCGAGATCTCGCGCGCCGAGGACGTCGGTATGTCCTCCGAGCGCCTGGCGAATTTGAAACGGCAACTACAGCGTTTGCTGGACGAGGAAGAAACTGGTGGATTCCAGGTCCTGGTGTCGCGGCGCGGCAAGGTAGTGCTGTACGAAAACCTCGGTTTAGCCAATGTCGAAGAAAACATCCCGGTCTCCGACGCAACCCTGTTCCGCATTTACTCGATGACCAAGCCGGTCATCGGCGTCGCCATGATGATGCTTTATGAGGACGGCCTGTATTCGCTTACCGACCCGCTATCCAAGCACATCCCGGAGTTTGCCGACTTGCAGGTATACGCAGGCGAAGACGAACACGGAAATCTGCAGCTGGAGCCGATGGAGCGGCAACCGACTATTCAGGATCTCCTGCAACATACCGCCGGTTTTACCTATGGCATCTTCAGCGACACCCCGGTCGACAGGCAGTATCTCGACGCCGACATGGTCAGCAACGGTCAATCACTGCAAGACTTTATCGACAAACTGGCGACTATCCCGTTGCTATACCAGCCTGGCACGCGATGGCACTACAGCGTCGCGGTCGATATACAGGGATACCTGATCGAAAAATGGAGCGACATGAAGCTCGGCGATTTTCTGAAAGAGCGTCTCTTCGATCCGCTCGGCATGGACCAGACGATGGGCTGGGTGCCGCCGGATAAGGCCGCTTTGCTCGCCGGCATTTACACCCACAACGGGAGCGGCGTCAGGGAACCGTACGTCGGCGACTCGCACCTGGACTTCTTCAGTCCGCCGAGCGCCTTCAGCGGTGGCGCCCAACTTATCTCGACCAGCGATGACTATTGGCGATTCTGCCAGATGCTTTTGAACGGCGGCGCCTTCAATGGTGAGCGCTTTCTTTCGCCTTTGACAGTCGAAATGATGTCGCAGGATCGTTTGCGGCAGCCGGCACGCATGCCGGACGGCAGGGGGTTCGGTTTTAATTTCGACGTTATTACCGATAACACACGACTCGCCTACCCAGCGAGCAACGGCGAGTTTTCATGGAACGGTCTCGCGAGCACGATCTTCTGGATCGATCCGGAGCAGGAACTGATCGCGATCATGCTGACGCAGTACATGCCTTATCGCGGCACTTTCTATGAGGAACTGCTGCATCGTCTCGTGCGCGCCGCGGTCATCGAATAGCTGATTACCGAATCAAAGCGATGTCGTTGCCGCTCATCGGACCTGAACAGAATTTTGCCATCTGGGCGGTGTTGATCGCTCTCGCCGGATTCGGCTTCTGGTGCGAGCGATATTCATGGGGCAGAAAATATTCAGGCGTGATGTTACTGATCACCGCCGCCATCGTGCTCGCCAACCTGCGCATCATTCCTACCTCGGCGCCCGTATATGACGTCGTCTGGGACTACCTCGTACCCATTGCGATTCCCTTATTACTGTTTCACGCCGACCTCAAGCGCATCGCGCGCGAGTCCGGCCCGTCACTGATCGCGTTTGCGATCGGTGCGGCAGCTGTCGTCGCTGGAGCGATCATCGGCGTATCGATTCTCGACCTCGGCCCGAAAGAAGCAGAACTCGCCGGCATATTCACCGGGACCTATATCGGCGGCGGACTCAATTTCGCCGCCGTCGCCGAGGCAACGGGCATGCAGGAAGACAGCATGCTCGCAGCCGCCGTCGCCGCCGACAACGTGATCACCAACCTGCATTTCCTCGTCATCATATTCATTCCCGGGATCGCCTGGATGGCCAGAAGGTATCCGACGCATCACATGGACAACGCGGTGCTATTCGACGCGGAATCAGACGGTAAAGTGCACCACATTGCCGATCTCGATGTTGCCGGGCTGATGGCGGCCCTGGCGCTGGCCTTCGCGCTCGCCGCAATCGGCAAGTTCATTGCCGGCATTCTCGGCATGTCCGATTACTCGATCCTCTTCATAACCGTGCTGGCGCTCATCGTTGCGACGTTCATGCCTGGCCAGGTAAAGAAACTGTCCGGCTACCACGAAGCGGGCGTCGTCATGATGTTTGTCTTCCTTGCCAGCGTCGGTGCGAGCGCCGATATCTGGGAACTAATTGAAATCGCGCCGGTACTTTTCGTATATGCCACCTTCATCGTGAGCGTACATCTCGTCATACTGTTTTCACTCGGCAAGTTTATGAAGCTCGATCTTGCCGAACTCGCCATGGCGTCCGCGGTATGTATCGGCGGACCGGCGAGTGCACCGGCACTCGCGTCAGCGAAAGGTTGGCGTGACCTGTTGATCCCCGGGCTGCTGCTTGGTTCTTTAGGATATGCCGTAGGCAGTTTTATCGGCGTTTCAGTCACCGAATGGCTGCGCTAGTCGAGTCACCAACCGAACGTCCGCTTTTACCAAAAACCGGCTTTGAGGCATCGCAAAAACCGCCAAAATTAGGGTCCGCTTTCAACCACAAGCGGACATTGCAGCAAAAGGGAACCCCGCCGAAGCGGGGTCTTTTTTTCATCGAGGTCAAAATATGCCTGACCCAGCGCAAACGTAATTCGCAGATCAGTCAGCTACAGGTACCGCGGCGGTCGCGGCAACGCGCCATTCGCCATCAACTTTTTGCCATACATGCATGCTCCAATGTGCATCGGGCGCCGGCATGCTATGAACCATCACCGCGATATCGTCGGTCAAGAATTGCACTTTATAGTCACCCGCCGCATAGGGCCCAGTCGCCGGTTCGGCGCTGTCAGCCTCCTCGAGCATCGCCCCTTTGTCGCCAGGACCATCAGCACTAACCGCAATAATGTCGTCCAGCAACATCGGCGCCAGGGCATCGGCTCCTTCAGATTCACCCCATTTCTTATCCAGCTCGATAAGTTTGTCGGTATCGTCAGCGACAGCGAGTCCCGCAGAAAACAGCAGGACTGTCGCTAAACTCAGCATCTTTATTGTTCTCATTCTTTTCTCCTAAACCGGCACGATCGTGCCGTTGCCAGGTAGTTTAGAACATTAGCCGCAAATTTCCCTCGGCTGGCCGAATGACAATGTCCGCTTTCCGCAAGAAGCGGCCGTTTCCACGACATCAGCTTATCGACCGTCGGCGCTTGCTAACGCGCGAGCGTAACCCTATTGTGCGCCCAACACCGCTTCCGCCTCACGACGCACATAGTGTCGAATCTGCAGCAACTGTTCGTCGCTGAGGTGCTCGTAGATCGGCATGCCGTTGTGCTGCCGGTTACCTGCACGAACCACGTCGGCGAACGCTTCTGTAGAGGCGAGAACCGGTGACGCCCTCAGATCAGGCGCCATGCCCGGTGAGATGGCATCGAAACCGTGACACACTGCGCAGCGTACGCCGTATTCGTAAACGCCCTGCTCGGCCATCGCAGCATCCATTTCAAACTGCGGCATCTCGATCGGCTGCGCGGCTGCGGGCGGCGGCTGCTCCGGCAGAGCCGTATCGCCGTCCAGCGAGAACGCGACCAGGCGCCGGTCGTGAACGCCATATGCCCAGCCATTGGCGACGGATATATCCCCGCCCAGGCCGGCCGGCCCACCGCCATAGCCGACGAGTACTGCGAGGTACTGTTTGCCGTCGACGGAATACGTGACCGGCGGCGCTGAAATACCAAGCCCCAGGTCATATGACCAGAGCTCCTCACCCGTCGTCGCATCGTAGGCGCGCAAGGTGCCATCTACCCGGCCCTGGAACACGAGGTTGCCGGCCGTGGTCATGGTGCCGGGATTCCCCATACCGTAAATCGGAATTTCCCACGCCACCGTATTCGTCACCGGGTCGCGCGCCTGCAGTGATCCTGCGACGTGCGAGCGATCCTCTGCCCATGACCAGGCGACGGCCGTCGTGTCGCCTTCGAACAACGCCGATTGCCAGGAGTCGGAATCGACGCCTTCGTCGTTATAGATGGCCGACATCTGGATGGTCGGGATGTAAACAAGCCCGGTCATCGGGTTGTACGACATCGCATTCCAGCTATGGCCGCCGATCGGCGATGGCGAAATGCGTTCTTCGCCATCCTCGTAGCGCGCACCCGGTCGCTCGACAGGCCGGCCGGTCTCCAGGTCGACATGGGTGGCCCAGTTGATCTCCACATAGGTTTCGGCAGACAACAGCTTGCGCTGTTCGCGGTCGTGCACGTAGAAAAAACCGTTCTTTGGCGCCTGCATCATGGCCTTGACCGTTTTGCCGTCGATCTCGAGATCGGCCAGTACGATGTCCATGTTGGAGTTGTAGTCCCAGGTCTCGCCGGGCGTGTTCTGGTAATGCCACAGGTATTCGCCAGTGTCGGGATCGAGCGCGACGATGGAATCAAGGAACAGGTTATCGCCGCCGCCGGGACTGCGGACCTTTTGATTCCAGGGTGCGCCGTTGCCCGTACCGATGTAGACGACGTCGAGATCGGCATCGTAGGTAAACCCGTGCCAGGCGTTACCGCCACCACCATACTTCCACCACTCGCCGGTCCAGGTCTTGGCCGCCATTTCCATGGCCTCGTTCTCGAAGCCTTTTGCCGGATTGCCGGGCACGATGTAAAACTTCCAGAGAAACTCGCCGGTCTCTGCATCGTGCGCCACTACATAACCGCGATTCGGCCCCGCCTCCGTGCCGCCCGAACCAATCATGACCTTGCCTTTGAAGATCTTGGGTGCGCCCGTGTTATAGAGCGGCATGCCCTGGTCATAGATGCGCTGGCTCCAGACCTGTTTACCGCTGGCACGCTCAATGGCGATCAGGCGGCCGTCCCATGTCGCCTGGTACACCTTGTCCTTCCAGATACCGATGCCGCGATTGTGCTCCCAGCCGATGCGCATATCGGAGTGCTCGTATACCTTCGGATCCCACATCCAGATCTCTTCGCCCGAGCCGGCATCTACCGCGCGGATTCGGTTCATGCTCTCGACGAAATACATGACACCGTCGACAACCAGTGGTGTCGACACGAGGCCACGCGCATCCGGCAGCTCCATATGCCAGTCAACGCCGAGACTACCGACATTGCTGTCATTCACCTGGTCGAGCGGACTGAATCGTTGCTCGGAATAGGTTCGTCCGAATGCGAGCCAGTTCTCGCCAGCCGATTCGTCACTCATGGCCGCATCGTCGACTACAGTCCCATCTGAGGTGGGTGTGACCGATGGCGCTTCTTCAGGCGCGGGCTCTCCAGAACAACCCGATACGAACAAGGAAACTGAAATTAGCCCCAGGACTACCGGTATTTTCATTCCTATTCTCCCGGTTATGTGACTGTCCGCTTGCCCTCGTTAGCGGCCATTTATAGTAAGTGTAGCCGAATATCCGCTTCGGGGATAAGAGCGCAAGTTCAGATGTGGCAAATTAACGATTTTGCCGACGAGCGGCGGGCTCGCAGTAAAAGTCAGGAAATTTCTGAGTGCAGCACAGCCATGTTAATAAAACAACCCGTCGAATTCTCGCTCGTAGATTTTTTGCATAAATTGTTCTGGCAACTGCAGGTCATCAACCAACTTGGCAAGCAGTTTCATTTCTTCCGTGTCTTTCTGATTGTCCGCTGCAATTACGCACAGAACCATGAACATTAGATCTTCTTTCTGGCTGCGCGTCAGCACTTCATTCACGGAATCCACGACCTCATCGAGTTGATCACGGCTCGGAAGCTCGCCCGCCGCACGGGTAACAAGCTCCAGCGCCTCGTCCGAACCGAGTCCGAAGCGTTTACACAGCAAATTCACTATGCGTATATTTTCTTCGGGCGAAATACCGCCATCGCTACTTGCAACCAGCGCCAGTAGCGACGCGATCAATATCTGCGTTTCATAATCGCTCACAACACTATCGCTCGCGATCCTGACGCCAGATTTCTCGATGATGAGGTCTAACAGCGACATAGCGGGGATGATATCAGCAGCAAGGGGTGATGTCCGCTTTCCGGGGCAAGGCGCCCGTTCGGTCTCCCTGGCATTGTTAGTTGCCGCACTACTGCACCTGCTCGGTAGTCCAGATCTCGACGATTTCCAGGTACTTGGGTAAATAGCCGCCAGTCAGGGCTCCGCTCCAGTGCGCCAGTGAATGTCCAAGGCCCTCGAACACGATATAGCTGATGTCCTTGTCGTATTCATCGCGCAATTCGTCGAGAAATTCGACGCAATCGGCCGTTGGAACGTTAACGTCGATCTCGCCGAACGCGTAATACATCGGCACTTCGATTTCCTTGAGGAACGGTCCGGGATCGTAAGAAGAATCAATCGCAAAACCGGTGTAGAAGTCGCGGTCATATGGTCGCAGCTCTTCGGGCAATACCTCTTTTGCATGTGGAATCGTTTGCCGAAGCATTTGCAGATCCGCATTGAGCACATCGCGTTCCGGGCTATGCGCAAGCGATGCATCGAATCCTGCTGCCTGGTAATAGCGCCACCTTCTTTCCGTGGCATCGATCAGCTTTTCCAGGTCGGCCTCGGCGATTCCGGCCTCCAGGTATTCGTTGCGCGCTTCCCAGAGAACGGTATCGATCCATGGCAATGGTGGGCCGACGCGGTTGAAGATGAATGCGATATTGCCGGCACGAAACGCGATCTCGGGTGTGAACCAGCCGCTCTCACTGTTTCCGAAAAGTCCGATGCGACTCGCATCGATATCGTAACGGGATCTCAGGTATTGAACCGCGGCAATGGCATCGCTGATGAAATTACCGTACAGGGCCGAATCGAAGTCNNGGCCGAATCGAAGTCCCCGCTGCTGTCACCGACACCGCGCTTGTCATACAGAAGCACGGCAAAGCCGCTGCGTACCAGCGTGTTCGCCGTGACCTTGTATGACGGACCGTCAAGAGACTCCGGCCCCGAGCCGTGCAGCACGATCGCCGCGGGAAACGTGCCCTCTTCGGCCGGCTTGATCAGCAGCCCCGACAGCACGATTTCGCCGTTCCGAAACGTGATCTCTTCGGTCGGCGACCAGAACATGAGGTATTGAACGACGTTATAACCCACGATCGCCACGAGCAGCGCAAAAGTCCATGCGAAGAGTGTGCCGAGCTTTCTCACGGTATCGATACCCCGATTGACCCGTTCTCCGGATCGGGCTGCGGCTTCTGCGCACCGTACAGTCAGTTCAGTGCGGGCGCGACAGGCCAGCTTGAATGGATTCCTGTAGTATCCCCGGAATTCCCGGATACGGGCAAGTTACCGACGAGGCTGCTCGATGCAAGCAATTGTTGACACCATAAACAGCTGGGTCTGGAGTTTCTGGCTCGTTGGACTCTGTCTCGGCGCGGGCCTCATGTTCTCGATTCTCACCCGTTTTCTGCAAGTCCGGCATTTTCGCGAGATGATCCGCCTTTTGTTCTCCAGCAAGGAGTCTGACAAGGGCATCTCGTCATTCCAGGCGCTGGCGGTCTCGCTGTCGGGTCGCGTAGGCACCGGCAATATTGCCGGCGTCGCCGCGGCCATCGGTTTCGGTGGGCCGGGCGCTGTCTTCTGGATGTGGGTCGTTGCATTTCTCGGCGCCTCGACGGCTTATGTAGAGGCTGCACTGGGGCAGATCTACAAGGAAGTGGATGAAGGCCAGTATCGCGGTGGGCCTGCCTTCTATATCGAGAAGGCGATGGGGCAGAAATGGTACGGCTGGCTGTTTGCGGTGACGACGATCATTGCGGTCGGATTGCTGCTGCCGACCGTACAGGCTAACGCGATTAGCACATCCGCCGAGATCGCGTTCGGCATGAACGGATCATTCGATACTGTTCTCGGAACGATCAGCGTCACCAAGCTGACCGCGGCGATCGTGGTCGTGACCATTCTCGGCATCATCATCTTCGGCGGCGTCAAGCGAATCGCGCATTTTACGCAAGTCGTCGTGCCATTTATGGCACTTGCCTACATCCTGACCGCGGTCGGTATCGTTATTCTTAACATTACGGAATTGCCGAGAGTCATCGGTCTGATCATCAATGATGCATTCACGCCCATGGCCGGCGTCGGTGCGGCTATCGGCTGGGGCGTGAAACGCGGCGTTTACTCCAATGAAGCCGGACAGGGGACGGGACCACACGCTGCCGCGGCCGCAGAGGTACAGCATCCGGCGCAGCAGGGGCTGGTGCAGGCGTTTTCGGTGTACATCGATACGCTTTTCGTCTGCTCGGCAACCGCGTTCATGATCCTGATAACAGGCGCATACAACGTGCATGGCAGCGACGGCGGTTTCATCGTGCAGAACCTGCCGGCAACCACGGACGCAAACAGCCCCGCGTTCACGCAACTGGCTGTCGACAGTGTGCTAACAGGAGTCGGCAAACCGTTCGTCGCGTTTGCGCTGTTCTTCTTTGCGTTTACGACCGTGCTTGCTTACTACTACATCGCCGAAACCAACATCGCGTACCTGAGGCGTTTCTTCCGCTTTCCCGGCGAAATGGTGTTCCTCAAGCTCATGCTGATGGCATCTGTCTTCTACGGTGCGGTCAGGACAGCGAACCTCGCCTGGGGTCTCGGCGATATCGGCGTCGGGCTCATGGCCTGGCTGAACATCGTCGCCATCCTGATCCTGTTTTTCATGGGCAAGCCGGCGCTCAAGGCGCTCGCCGACTATGAACGGCAGAAAGCCGCCGGCGTCGAAACCTACAGCTTCGATCCGGAAGCACTTGGCATCAAGAACGCTGACTTCTGGAGCCGGCCGAGGACCTAAAAACTCTTGTTAAGACCAAAGGGGGAATGATCATGCGTCGATACCTGTGCGCAATAGTTCTGTGTGTCTTCCCGTGGCTGCCGCAATACGCGGCGTTCGCGGCTGAGGCGGCCGAGCAAAAAGCGATATTGGTGACGGGTGCCAGCACCGGCATCGGCCGCAATATGGCGGAGATGCTGGCGGCGAACGGCTACTTCGTTTATGCCGGCGCCCGCAAACAGGCTGACTTGCAAGCACTGAGTGCCATGGACAATGTCCAGGGTATCCGCCTGGACGTGACCGTCCAGGAAGAGATCGACGCCGCTGTCGAGACTGTTCGCGACGCCGGCAGGGGCCTGTACGGCCTGGTCAACAACGCCGGTGTCGCTATAGTCGGGCCGATGATCGAAGTCGACGAGGGGGACATGCAATTCCAGATGGACGTCAACCTGTTCGGGCCGTACCGGGTGACCAAAGCATTTGCGCCGCTGATCATCGAAAGCCGGGGACGCATCACGACGACCGGTTCTATCTCCGGAATCCTGTCGTCCGGATTTTTGGGTTCGTACAGCATGAGCAAGCACGCCGTCGAAGCGTATACAGATTCGCTCGCCACCGAGATGCAAAAGTTCGGGGTCCACGTGAGCGTCATCGAACCGGGCAATTACAACTCGGCAATCGGTACTTCGTTGCGCCGTCGGTTGCAACACCGTGATTACACCGCCGAAGGGTCATTGTTCGCGGACGAATGGCGCGCCATCCTGGACGACACGGGCGACCGTTCGCAATTCAAGGAACCGGACGAGGTGTCGGCGGCGGCCGTGCATTTCTTTTCGGCCGACACGCCGAAACGTCGCTACATGGTAGTGCCGAACCAGGGTGAAGCCGAGAGGACGATCAAAAAGTCGATCGAGGAACTCGTGCAGTTAAATGCAGGTCACAAGCACAGCTACGATCGCGAGACATTGATCGCAATGCTCGACGAAGCATTAGCGGCTTCCGATCATTGACGCCCAGGCATCGACCTTACTCTTCGCCTCCGGAGACCGAGCGGAAATCCACGCCGAGTGACCGCAGCTTGCGATACAGGTGTGTGCGCTCCATGCCGACACGCTGCGCCAGCTTGCCGACCTTGCCGTCGCAGAGTTGCAGCTGCTGTTGCAGATAGGCCCGCTCGAATTGCTCGCGCGCCTCGCGTAACGGCAGTGACAACAGATCCTGTTTGACGAGCGGCTCGCCGGTTTCCGCGGCGCTGGTCAATTCCTTCTCGACCTCGTCGAGCGAGATCTCTTCGCCAGAGCCCGTCAGCAACAGGCGGCGCACGAGATTCTTCAGTTCCCTGACGTTGTCCGGCCAGGGGTAGTTGCGCAGTCGGTTCTGCGCCGCCACGCTGAAACGCCGGAAGGACAGATCTTCGCCGTCGATCAGCCTGTCGACGTAATAACTGAGAAGCTCCGGTACGTCTTCCGCGTAATCCCTGAGCGGCGGTACCTGCAGCGTCAATGTATTCAGGCTGGAGACGAGTTCGCGGCGAAGCGTGCCGCTGTTAATCGCGTTTTCATAATCGGCTTTAATGGTTGCCACGACCCTCGCCTGGTACTTGACCGGCTCATGACCGCCGGACCTTACGAACTCTCCCTGCTCCAGAACGCTCAACACGAGTTTCTGTGCCTGGTCGCAGAGTTCCGACAGGTCGTCGATGACCAGCGTGCCGTTCCTGGCGCGCTCGAAATATCCACTCTGCACGTCGTGACCATTCTCACGGCCCAGTAACTGCTCCTCGGCGTTACTGTCAGTCAGTGACGCGGCAAGCAGGCTGACGAGCGGCGCGTCCGAGCGATTACTCATGGCATGGATATAGCGCGCGAAAGCCCCGCGGCCTGTTCCCGGTTCGCCGATCAGCAGCACCGGCGCGTCGTGCTTCGCGATTTGCTGAATTTTTTCGCGCAGGTTCTTGATGAGCGGGCTGCGGCCGACCGGAGTCAACAACGAGGGAAACAGGCTGCGCGCGGGCACGCTCTGCTTGCGGGATTCATCGAGTGCCCGTTCCACCGTGCGCAGGAGTTTCGCCAGCGACAGCGGCTTTTCGACGTAGTCGAATGCGCCGAGGCGCGTCGCTTCGACGGCCGTGTCGACGGTGCCATGACCGGACATGATCACGACGGGACAATCGAGGTCTCCCGGCTCCGACCATTCGCGAAGCAGGCTGATGCCGTCGGTATCCGGCATCCAGATGTCGAGCAGCACAAGATCGAACTTCTCCTTGTCGCGGGCACTGCGCGCCTCCGCAGCATCCGCCGCGACCGTCACCTCATACCCTTCTTCTGACAGGATCTCGTCGATTAGCGCGCGAATATCGCCTTCGTCATCGACGACCAGCACATGTGATGTGCTCATGCTCTTTCCCTCCGTATTTCGGCGCGACCAGGCAGCTTCGTCATCATCTTTTCTCTAGCCGCCTCATCGACCGGCAATTCAATTCGGATCTCCGCACCGCCTTGTTCGCGGTTTTCCGCCCGTATCGTTCCTGCATGTTCCTCCACGAGCTTCTTGACGATCGCCAGTCCGAGCCCCGTGCCTTTCGGCTTTGTCGTCACGTACGGGTCGAACACCTGGCTCATTTGCCCGGCGTGGAAACCCGGACCGTTGTCCGCTACGACGATCTCCACGACGGCCGCGTCGTGCACTTCGCCCGCGCTGACCGAAACCTCGATGCGCCCGTCGGTCGTATTTTCCAGCGCTTCGATCGCGTTGCGGATCAGGTTGTGCAGAATCTGTCTGATGCGACCAACGTCCGCTTCGACATCGGGCAGGTCGGAACCCGTTTTGAGAGCAATCTCGATATCGCTTTCCTGGGCGCGGTACAGGTCGACGACTTCGTGTACGAGCTTGTCGATGCTGAAGAAATTGATGTCCATATCCGGCGCGCGCGCGTAATCGCTAAACGCGTTCACCATTTCCTTCATGGCCTCGACCTGCTGCACGATCGTATGCGTTGCGCGGTCGAGCACCTGTGCGTCTTCGTCGCCGAGCGTATTAAGGTATTTGCGGCGCATTCTTTCCGCGGAAAGTTGAATCGGCGTTAACGGGTTCTTGATTTCATGCGCGAGGCGCCGTGCGACTTCACCCCAGGCCGCGTCCCGCTGTGCCTGCAACAGTGCGGTTATGTCGTCGAATACCACGACGAATCCCGCGGCTTGATCATCGTCGCCGGGCAATGTCGTGCATGCACAGGTCAGGACACGCCGCCCGACTTCGCCACGCAGGACGATCTGTTCCCGCCATTCGGTTTCATTGGCTTTCAGGTGCACTTGTGCAACGTCGACGAACTGTTCCAGCAGCGGTTGTCCTTTGGCGACGTCGGGCAGGTATTCGCCTACCCTGTTTTCCAGGTCGACGTTAAGAATTGCGCCCGATGCCTGGTTCGCGGTACGGATACGGAGGTCGGATTCGAGCGCGACGACACCGGTTGACAACCTCGCGAGAATTACCTCGAGGTTGGCGCGTTCCGCTTCGACCAAGGCCTGGCTCAAGCTGGCCTCGCGCCGCGCCGATGAAAGTCGCTGCGTCATGTCATTGAATGAACTGATTAGAAAGCCGATCTCGTCGCGCGATGGCGCAGGCAAGCGCGTATCGAAATCGCCTTTGGCGACCGCGCGCGTCCCGGCAACCAGGTCCTGGATCGGGGCGACAAGCCGCCGCGACAGCACGAAGGCGCCATAGATGCTTGCGAGCAATGACAGCATGAGCACGACAGTCAGAGTGAGAGAAAACGCGCGCTTCAGCGGTTCGCGTAGATAAACCATCCGTTTGTAGTCGCTGTATGACGAGTCGACATTGTTCGCCATCGCCCCGAGGCGTTCGGGCACCGGGTAGTGCGCCAGTATTACGCCAAGAAGGTCCGGCCGGTTGACATTACCGAACGGCACTGCCGCACGAATCTCGTAGCCGCCCCTGAGCGTCGGATCGAGGCTCACGTATGGACGGTTCTGCCGAATCTGCATTAGCACGTCATCGGACAGCGGTCTCGGCAAGCTGCCGGCTGATTGATCGGAACTCGTCGCGATGATGCGGTTGTTGCGACCGTAAAGCGAAACCTCGCCGGCACCGGCTTCCCTACGCAACAGGCTCAGTTCGAAAATCAGTTGCCGCGAGCTGACATTCTGCAGTCGGCTCGCAATTTGCAGCGTTGTTTCGAGGCGCTCGCGTTTTTGCATTTCCAGGGCAGCACGACTGAGTTCGAGTGCGTCATCGAGTCCCGCCTCGACCTCGACATTGAACCAGGTGTCAATGCCACGGTTGATGAACTGCATCGAGAAATAAAACACTATCAGCAATGGCAGCACGGCAAGCCCGACAAACATTCCGACCATGCGCGCTTTCAGTTTCGAGCCCGGGACGTTGTGACGGTAATCACGCAACAGCCGCGCGAGATTGCCAACCATCAGGGCAAACAACACCACCACACCGGCGACGTTTATCAGCAGGATGACGATATGCTGGCGGTCGAACTCGGCAGAGTTCTCTGCAGTTTGACCGAGCATAAATAGCGCCATGAGTGCCAGCCCGACGCCGATCGCGCCGACTATGCCAATTGCAGCTCTTTTTATCGTTTTAGATTCCACTGGTACCAGTCGCTCTGCAATTGCCATTCGCTGCGCCAGAAAAACAGGATTCTGAGCGGCGCCGGATACTGGCGCGTGCTCAAAAGTGCGCGCAGCCGCATGCGATAGTCGCTGCCGGGCTCGAGGAGCGCGTCATCGATGACCGGCAGGTTCTGAATGCGCCCCAGGTTGTTCAGCGCGGAATAGAGGGTCGCGAATGAATCCTGATCGCCACTGTTGAGATTGCGGACGATGTAACGCTGGCTCAACGGCCGGTATTCGAGCTCGTAATTAACCGTGAGTTCTGCCTCGAGATCGTCCGGCATGAAGCGGCGCACCCGGATCACCTCTATGTTCAGTTCTATCGTCAGGGGGACGCCGCTGCCCAGCGCATCCAGCGCTTCGGCGCTCAAGATGAGTTGCAGCCGGGCTTCGAGCTCATGCACGCCCGCGACCATGGTCGTGCTCGCCGATCGCACATCGAAGAATCCTTCGTGCGGCGGCTCTATTTGCGCGCGCACAGTCGAGAGCAGCATTGCCGACGACAGCAACGCCAGCAGTGGGATCAACAACAATGTCGGTCTATGCCGCACGGCTTAATCTGTATCTTTTTCTGTTATTTGGACGTTTTCACGAGACATGCGTAATAGAAGCCGTCAAGCGCCTGGCTGCCGGGTAAAACCTGGAACCCGCATGTCTTCTCGACCATTAAATCGCGGATGTTGTAATTTGGCAACACTCGGTCTTCGCTGGCGTTGCTGTGGCGCGCCAGAAAATCGCCAATTACGGCGTCATTCTCGGCCGCCAGTACGGAACAGGTCACGTAAAGCAGCCTTCCTGAGGGCTCGAGGAGCGGCCACAGCGCCTCCAGCAATGCAGCCTGACGGCTTGCCAGGGCGTCGATGTCGGATGCTCTGCGCAGCAACTTGATGTCCGGGTGCCGCCGGATAACCCCGGTTCCGGAGCAGGGCGCATCGAGAAGAATCCGGTCGAAACGCTTCCGGTCCCACCACTCCCGCGGCTTGCTGGCGTCACCCGCTATTACTCTTGCGGTCAGGCCCAGCCGCTCGAGGTTCTCGCGGACGCCCTCGAGCCGTTCCTCGTCCACGTCTATCGCGGTTAGCGTGCTGTCCGGGCTCGCCAGTTCCAGCAAATGGCCGGTCTTGCCGCCCGGCGCGGCGCAGGCATCAAGGATTCGCATGCCGCCGTGCATCAGCAGCCAGGGCGCCGCGATCTGCGCCGCTGCGTCCTGCACCGAGACGTCGCCGTCCGCGAAGCCCGGCAGCCTGGCGACGGGTAAGGGCGAGGCCAGCCGAATCGCGTGCACGAAACCGGACACCAGCTGGTGGCCATCTTCGGGTTCGGCATAGCGCTTCAGGTAGTCGGTGGCGGTCAGGCGCTTGCGATTGACCCGCAACCACATCGGTGCTTTCTCGTTGTTTGCTTCGAGGATTTGCTGCCAGTGCTCGGGCCAGTCCTCGCGCAGAGCATCGATGAACCAAGCCGGATGGTTGAAGCGTGACTCGTCATCCTCGGGTTCGGCATTTGCGAGGTCCTGCCGCAGGTAATTGCGTAACACCGCGTTGATCAGCCCCGAGTATTTCGGGCGGCGCAGCATTCTCGCCGCGTCGACGGTTATCGACACCGCCGCATGCTGCGGGACGCGTGTATCTCTAAGTTGAAACAGGCCGATGGCCAGCAGGGACTCGATGACGCTGTCCCGCGCCTTCAGCGGCCGATCCAGTAGTTTTGCGACGTCGGCGCGCAGCCGAAAGTGGTTACGCAAAGTCCCGTAACACAACATCCGCAGCATCGGTTGGTCAGCAGGATCTACTTTGCCTTCCTGCTCTTGGAGGGCGTTATCGAGTGAACGGCCATGCACGGCAACGGCGTCCACGACTTTTGCTGCTGCCGCGCGCACGCGTGCGGCTGACCTGGGCTTCAACATAGACTCTCAATCCAGGCGTTTGCCACTCAGGTTCTTTTGCCCGGCGAGTTCCGCCGCCGCGATGCGCCGCTTGCCGGGCCGCTGAATTTCGGTGAGCCGCAATGCGCCTTCCCCACAGGTAACAATTACGCCTTCCTTGCCCGCCGCCACGACCGCACCGGGTGGTCCCTCGACTTCCTCTATCGGCTCGGCCTTCCAGCACTTCACGATTTCTCCGTCGAGCTCAAAACTGGCGCCGGGTGCCGGGTTATAGGCCCTGATCATCCTCGAGATATGCTCCGCAGTATGCCCCCAGTCGATCGCCGCATTCTGCTTGCGTATCTTTCCCGCATACGTCGCGAGTGCATCATCCTGTGCAAGCGGCTCGAGTTTGCCTTCCAGGATCTCCGGCAGTTTCTGCACCAGCAGTTCGCCGCCGAGTGCTGCGAGGCGATCCTGCAATTCTCCGGCGGTCTCGTCGGCGCCAATCTCGACGCGAGCGTGCGCCAGGACCGGGCCGGTATCAAGACCTGCTTCCATTTGCATCAGGCTTATCCCGGTAACCTGGTCGCCCTCGAGTATTGCCGCCTGCACCGGCGCTGCCCCGCGCCAGCGCGGCAGGAGTGACGCGTGGACATTCACACATCCGTGCTTCGGCAGGTCGAGCACTGCCTGCGGCAGCAACAGTCCGTACGCCGCCACTATCATGAGGTCGGCTTCCAGTGCGGCGATGTCCGCGACGATGCCGGGATCCTTGAGCGTTTCCGGTTGCCACACCGTAATGTCGTGCTCACGCGCGAATTGCTTGACCGGACTCTCGGCCATCTTGCGGCCACGGCCTGCGCGCCGATCCGGCTGTGTGAGCACCGCGGCGGGAACGAAGCCTGATTCGCAGAGCGCCCGCAACGATTGCAGCGCGAAATCCGGTGTACCGGCAAACAGGAGTTTTGCGGCAGCCATTTCCGATTATGAGATTTTCAGCCGATCAGAGAATCGCTGCCGCCTCCGGTTGCTGGCGGCGATCTTTTTGGATGCGCTTGCGAAGGCGCTGGCGCTTCGCCTCCGACAGGTAGTCCACAAACAACCTGCCCAGGAGATGATCCATTTCGTGCTGCACGCAAACGGCCAGCAGTCCCTCGAATTCACTTTCCTGCTCATTGCCGTCACGATCCAGGTAACGCACCTTGATGTGTTCGGCGCGTTCGATTTCCTCGTAGTAACCGGGCACCGACAGACAGCCTTCCTCGGTGACCGTCGTGCCGTCCTTCTCCAGAATCTCGGGATTGATCAGTACATGTGGCTCGTTCTTCTCCGGGGACACGTCGGCCACCAGCAGGCGCTTGTGCACGTCCACCTGGGTCGCGGCCAGCCCGATGCCCGGCGCCTCGTACATGGTCTCGAACATGTCGTCGATGAGCTGCCTCAGCTCATCGTCAACGAGCTCCACCGGCGCGGCCTTTTTCCGCAGCCTGGGATCGGGAAATTCGAGAATTCGGAGTTTTGTCATGTGCTCGGCCCAATACTCGTGTAAATTGCCAGTAAATACGTGTAAATTGTTGACTTTATTGAATAAGATAACGGACAATGCGACGTGAACAAGCGCCGCCAAACGCCGTTTGGAGCGTGAATTGTGACGTGTTTGGCAGCCGGAACGGCGTCGACACGACATATTATAGCAACGCTTGCCACAGGGCAGGCACCGACAACGATGCCGGAGCACCTCTCTATCATGTCTCCTGACAAGAACCGCGTGAATACCCGTCTCAAACTGACCATCCTCGCGCTCGGCGCCACGCTGGCCGGCTGCGAAACCATGAGCAAACTGAACCCGTTCGGCTCGGATGAAAGCGAAATGAGGCCGGTTTCGAGTAGCTCAAGGCCGGCGGCTCGAACCGCGTCGATGGCCTCGGATTCCGCGGGGCAGCCCGCGCAGCAGCAGTCAAACATGGTGCTGGTCAGCGAACCCGTGCCGCTGGCCCCCGGCGCTCCGGATGAATACGTCGTTCAGGTGGGCGATACGCTGTGGGACATTGCCGCCACCTTCCTCAGGGATCCGTGGTACTGGCCGGAGGTCTGGTACGTAAATCCGCAGGTCGAGAACCCGCACCTGATCTACCCGGGTGACGTTCTCGCCCTTGTTACGATCGACGGTCAGCAGCGAATCACGACCGTCCGCGGATCGACCTACCGGGTGTCTCCGACGGCGCGGGTAACGCCGCTCACCGAGGCAATTACCAGCATCCCCTACGAGCAAATCGCCGCATTCCTTTCGAAAGGGCTCGTTCTCGAAAAGGGCCAGGCCGATCAGCTACCATACATACTCACCACCCGTGGCGATCACTTGATGGCCTCCGCCGGTAACGAGATTTACATTCGTGGTGGTCAGCCATCGCCAAACGGAACGCGATTCAGCGTCGTGCACGTCGGCGATGAACTCCGCGACCCGGACAACAATGACCTCATCGGTTACCAGGGTATTTACGTCGGCGAAGGCTCGCAGTCGCGGGGCGGCGATCCTGCGACTGTCGCATTGACCGACACCAATCGCGAAGCCCTGGCGGGCGATCGCCTGATTCCGGAAACGGTGGAGATTCCGCTGAATTTCTTCCCGAAAGCGCCGGACATGCAGGTTGAGGGCCGGATCATTTCCGTCGTTGACGGCGTCTCGCTCATCGGCCAGTACCAGGTCGTTGTTCTGAACCGCGGTGCGCGCAACGGCCTTGCGCCCGGTGATGTACTGACCGTATTCCAGGCTGGTGAAAAGATTCGCGATCGCTTTGCGGGCGGCTCGTTCCTCGGCACCAGCGGGTTCATGGGCGGCGAGACCGTCACCCTGCCGGACGAAGCGGCAGGCACTGTCATGATATTCAAAGTCTATGACAGGATTGGTTACGCCCTTGTGATGGAAGCGACTAGCGACATTCACGTACTCGACGCAGTTCGCAACCCCATCTGACACAGAAAAAATAGGGTCGAACCGCAGTTTTAGCCATCGAAAATTGCGGTTCGACCCTATTTTTCTTTCTTGATGCCTGCGCGCATATTTAGGCGGGCAGGGCCGGACAAGAGGGATTAATATCGTCGCACTCGTGACGGTTAACCTCAATGACGGCAGATACACAAACCGCGGAATGGCTTGACGCGCCCGATCATCACATCGTGGAAGCGGATTCGGCCGACATGCCGGAATTGTTGCGGCAGATTCCGGGCCCACCGACTCTTTTATATGTGGTCGGTAACACGGATGCGCTGCATCTTCCGGCTCTCGCGATCGTCGGCAGCCGCAATCCGACCCGCGGCGGCATACAGAACGCCTATGAATTCTCTTATCATCTCGCCCGATCCGGTTTTTGTATCGCCAGCGGCCTGGCGCAAGGCATCGACACGGCTGCACACAGGGGCGCGCTGGATGCCGGCGGCAAGACCGTTGCTTTCCTGGGACACGGCATCGACAGGGTATATCCGGCCGAGAATCGCGAACTGGCGCATCGAATCGCGGTTGACGGCGCCTTGTGTTCGGAATATCCGCTCGGCAGCCCGCCGCGGCGCAATCACTTTCCGGCACGAAACCGCCTGATCAGCGGCCTGACTCTCGGTACCCTGGTCGTCGAGGCCGCAAGGCGCAGCGGCTCTTTGATCAGTGCACGCCACGCTGCCGAACAGGGCCGGGAAATATTTGCCATACCCGGTTCGATACATAATCCACTGTCACGCGGTTGTCACCAGCTCATAAAACAGGGGGCCAAGCTGGTCGAGAAGGCCGACGACATCGTGAGCGAGCTGAGCCCGCTCGTCGAACATCTCGTGCTAAACGCTGAAATGTCGGCACCCTCCGCTGCGGATACTGTGGAACGGGATGCCGACTACGAAACCCTGCTGGCCACATTAAGTTATGATCCCGCGAGCGCTGATCAGCTCGCCCAGCACTGCGGATTGACGATCGACCAGGTTTCATCCATGCTTCTAATCCTGGAGCTTGAGGGGAAAGTTCAGGTGCAGGCCGGCGGCCGTTATTCAAGACCGCAAGCACCAGAAATTTAATAAAACTGGAATAACGTCAACAGGGAGACGCTCCAGGCATGAAAGAAAACGTACTCGAGGTATTGATGTACCTGTTTGAGACATACATCGACGCCGACGAAGAGCCGGAACCGGATCAAAATGAATTACGCGACGAACTGTCCCGGGCGGGATTCGGCGACAGTGAAATCGATCGCGCGCTCGATTGGCTCGACGGTCTCGCCGACAGTCACGAAGGCCGTAACTACAATCCGCAAACGGCTAACGGTACGCGCATCTATAACGAGATCGAAAACGATCGTTTGAATTCCGCATGTCGTGGATTTATTACCTACCTGGAGCAAATCGGCATACTTTCTCCGCCGCAGCGCGAGATTCTCATCGATCGCCTGCTCGCGCTCGAAACTCCGGATATCGATGTAGAGCAGATCAAATGGGTCGTTTTGATGGTTTTGTTCAGCCAGCCGGGTCAGGAACTGGCTTACGCTCGCATGGAAGACCTTGTATTTGACGAAGGAGAATCTGCCGTGCACTGAATATTTTCGGCCACGGCGTGCGGCGATGAGGGCGTTTTCCTTGACACATCGCGCCGAAGCATGTAATTCAACCGCGGCATTGTCCGCGGTTTTCCTTTTTTGCGGTCAGACAACTGGAACTTCAGCTGGAATGTCACGAAATCTTGTAATTGTCGAGTCGCCTGCGAAAGCGAAGACGATCAGCAAATACCTTGGCAAGGACTTCGATGTCATGGCCTCTTACGGGCACGTGCGCGACCTCGTGCCCAAAGAAGGCGCGGTCGATCCCGAGCAAGGCTTCTCGATGAAGTACCAGGTTATCGAGAAGAATCAAAAACACGTAAACGCCATTATCAAGGCGCTCAAACAGGCCAAGGCGCTCTATCTCGCAACTGATCCGGATCGCGAAGGCGAGGCAATTTCCTGGCATCTGACCGAATTGCTCAAAGAGAAAAATGCGCTCAATAACAAGCCGGTGCATCGCGTCATATTTCACGAGATAACCAAGAACGCCATCCAGGATGCAATCGAACATCCGCGGGAAATATCGGGCGAGCTCGTGAGCGCCCAGCAGGCACGGAGAGCGCTCGACTACCTCGTCGGCTTTAATCTTTCGCCTTTGCTCTGGAAGAAGGTGCAGCGCGGATTGTCCGCCGGGCGGGTACAGAGCCCGGCGCTGCGCATGATCGTCGAGCGCGAACTCGAGATCGAAGCGTTCGAGCCGCGTGAATACTGGACGATCGAGGCCGACGTCAGTAAGGAGAAGCAGCCTTTTGTGGCGCGACTCGTTCGATACAAAGGCGAGAAAGTCGAGCAATTCAGCTTCGAGAACGAGGATGCAGCACGCGAGGTCGAGAAGACGATACTCGGGGCAGCGGACGGCAAACTGGCTACCGTCAGTGTCGAGAAAAAGCAGCGGCGCCGAAATCCGGCAGCACCTTTTACGACATCGACCTTGCAGCAGGAATCCTCGCGCAAACTCGGCTTCAACACGCAATGGACCATGCGCGTCGCGCAAAGGCTTTATGAAGGTATCGAATTGCCCGGCGAAGGCAACGTGGGCCTGATTAGCTACATGCGCACCGATTCCGTCACGCTTGCGGATGTCGCCATTGCCGAAATTCGTGAGGTCATCGAAGAGCGCTACGGCGCCGAGAACGTGCCCGCGGAGCCGCGAGTGTTCAAGACCAAATCGAAAAATGCACAGGAAGCGCACGAGGCGATTCGCCCGACATCCGTGGCGCGAACCCCGGACTCGCTGGAGGGCAAACTGGATGACGACCAACTCAAACTCTATACGCTGATCTGGCAACGCACGATGGCATGCCAGATGGTGCCGGCGGTATTTGACACGGTCACGCTCGAGTTCGAACCGGGCGAGGCGTCTTCCGGCACCGGGGAATCCGGCGGTGATCATCGCTTTAGAGCCAACGGCTCGGTACTGGTAGAGCCCGGCTTCATGGCCGTTTACCAGGAAGGACAGGATGACACGAACGATGATGATCGTGATCGCCTGTTGCCGGAGATCGCCGAAGGCGATGTCATTGATCTCGACCAGTTGCGGCCGGAACAACACTTCACGGAGCCGCCGCCGCGTTACACGGAGGCGAGCCTCGTCAAGACGCTCGAGGAGTACGGCATCGGCAGGCCGTCAACTTACGCCAGCATCATTTCCACCTTGAAAAATCGCGAATACGTGGAGATGGATGGCAAACGGTTCATTCCTACCGACGTCGGCAGGATCGTCAACGGATTTCTTACGGAACATTTTAAGCAATATGTCGATTACGACTTCACGGCTCGTCTCGAAGATGATCTCGATGCGATCTCTCTCGGTGAAGAAGATCTGGTGCCGCTACTCGAGCGTTTCTGGAAGCCGTTTTCTGATCTTGTGACTGACAAGGAACAGAGCGTGACGCGCGAACAGGTCGCGCAGGCACGCGAACTGGGCACCGACCCGAAGAGCGGTAAACCGGTGACCGTCCGCATGGGCCGCTACGGACCGTTTGTGCAAATTGGCACCAAGGACGACGAGGAAAAACCGAAGTTCGCCGGTTTGCGGCCAGGGCAAAAAATGAACGAGCTCACGATCAACGAGGCTCTTGAACTGTTCAAGTTACCGCGCAAGCTCGGAAAAACTCCGGACGGCCTCGAGGTTTCGGCCAGCGTCGGCCGGTTCGGGCCGTATGTTCGTTACGGCGACAAGTACGTTTCGATTCGCGGCGACGATGATCCATACACGATCGAATTGCCGCGTGCACTCGAGCTGATCGAGGAAAAGAAGATCGCGGATGCCAATCGCATCATTCAGGATTTCGAGGACGAAGGCATCCAGGTTCTCAATGGTCGTTACGGTCCTTATGTTACCGACAAAGCCAAGAATGCGCGGGTCCCCAAGGACCGTGATCCCAAGTCACTGACACTCGAGGAATGCAAGGAGCTGCTTGCCGCGGCACCGGCACGGGGACGGCGCGGCAAGAAGAAAACCGCAAAGAAAAAAGCGGCCAAGAAAAAGACGGCGAAAAAGAAGAAAACAAAGGCCAGCAAGAAGAAAACCGACGGCGACAGCCAGGCCGAAGTCGGCGATTCCTAATATTCCGGGCCGGGTTTGCATGTGGCCTATTCCCAGGTAATCGAAAAAGCAGCGCGCATCCTGCGCAGTGGCGGCGTTATAGCCTATCCGACCGAGGGCGTTTTCGGGCTCGGCTGCCTGCCCGATGATTTTGAGGCGGTCAGCCGCGTGCTTGCGATCAAGAGACGCGACCCCGCACTGGGGCTGGTGCTCATCGCCACGGACATCGCGCAACTCGAAGACTGGATCGATTTGCCCGCGAAGGCGCCCGCCCTCGAATCCAGCATTGACAGACCGGTTACCTGGGTTGTGCCGGCGTCTGACGAAGTGCCTTACTGGATTCGCGGGGAACACACTGGCCTGGCCGTTCGCATCACCACGCACCCGGTTGCGGCCGCCTTGTGTGATGCAGCGGACTCGGCGCTGGTGTCGACCAGCGCCAATTTACACGGCAGGCCGCCGGCGCGAAATCGCTTCGTTCTTCGCCGTCGCTTCAGAGCTCTTGTAGACTTCATTGTTCCCGGAGAATGCGGACCGGCGACCGGCCCGTCGGAAATTCGTGATTTGTCCAGCGGCAAAGTCCTGAGAAGTGGATGACTGAGATCAACCTCGCGGCTGTCGAAGAATACTTGCGATCGTTGCAAGCCAGAATCATTGCGTCGCTCGAAGATGTCGACGGTAAGCAAAAGTTCAGCCGCGACCCCTGGGACAGGCCCGGCGGTGGCGGAGGCGACAGCCGCGTGCTGGTCGGTGGTGATGTATTCGAACAGGCTGGCGTAGGATTTTCCCTCGTCTTCGGCAGCGAGATGCCGCCGTCCGCGACCAAGTCCAGGCCAGAGCTCGCCGGCCAGAGTTTCCAGGCGATGGGCGTGTCACTGGTATTGCACCCGTTGAATCCGTATGTGCCGACGACGCATGCCAATTTCAGGTTCTTTTCGACAAAGACCGACCACGGGGAGCCGGTGTGGTGGTTTGGCGGCGGTTTCGATTTGACGCCCTACTATCCGTTTTATGACGATGTGTTGCACTGGCACCGCAAGGCAAAGGAAGCCTGCGATCCTTTCGGCAAGCACATTTATGAAAAGTATAAGCAGTGGTGCGACGAATATTTTTATCTCAAGCACCGGGGCGAGACACGCGGTGTCGGTGGTCTGTTTTTTGACGACCTGAATGAGTTAGGTTTCGATAAGTCGTTTGAACTGACGCAATCGATCGCTGATCAGTTCCTGCCCGCGTACCTGCCAATCGTAAAATCTCGCATGGGACACAAGTACGGCGAACGGCAGCGGGAATTCCAACTGTATCGGCGCGGTCGCTACGTCGAATTCAACCTCATATACGATCGCGGCACCTTGTTCGGCCTGCAATCCGGCGGCCGTACTGAATCTATCCTGATGTCGCTACCGCCGCGGGTACGCTGGGAATACAACTGGCAACCCGAACCCGGTTCCCCCGAGGCCGATCTCTACGAGAACTACCTGCGCCCGCGTGACTGGCTCGGGGAACGGGCATAAGCGATCATGAATGCATCCAACAAATACGAAAAAGACCTGGGAAAGAACCCGGCTAATCACGTTCCACTTTCACCGCTGAGCTTTTGCAGACGGACGGCGGAAGTGTTTCCCGATCATGTGGCCGTCATTCATGGTGAACAGCGCCGCAGCTGGGGCGAGACGTACATAAGGTGCCGGCAACTTGCCAGTGCGTTGTCGAAACGTGGAATCGGGCGTGGCGACACGGTCGCTGTCATGGCACCCAACGTACCGGCGGCACTAGAGGCGCACTTCGGCGTTCCATTGTGTGGCGGTGTATTGAATGCCCTCAACATCCGGCTGGATGCATCCGCCATCGCGTTCATTCTCGACCATGGTGACGCCAGGGTGCTGATTACCGATCGGGAATTCTCGACCGTAATCAGCGCGGTGCTGGAGAAAATTGAAAACAGGCCGCTGGTCGTAGATATCGATGATCCACTCGCGCCTTCCGGCGAACTTCTGGGAGAACTTACTTACGAACAGCTGCTGAGCGAAGGCGACGCGGAGTATCCCTGGCGCTTGCCCGATGATGAATGGGAGGCGATCTCGCTGAATTACACATCCGGCACCACCGGAAACGCCAAAGGCGTCGTCTGTCACCATCGCGGCGCTTACCTCAATGCCATTGGTAACATTCTCGCCTGGGCGATGCCGCAACAGCCGGTGTATTTGTGGACTTTGCCAATGTTCCATTGCAATGGCTGGTGTTTTCCCTGGTCAGTGACCGCCATGGCGGGGACACACGTGTGCCTGCGACGAGTCGATCCGGATGCTATTTACGATGCCATCCGGGATCACGGCGTCACGCATCTGTGCGGCGCTCCGATCGTCATGAACATGTTGTTGAACTCGCCACGCGCTGCGACGGCCAAGTTTGCCCGGCGTGTTCAATTCATGACCGCCGCGTCCGCGCCACCGGCGGCCATTCTCGAAGCCATGGAAAGAATTGGTTTCGACGTGACCCATGCCTATGGCCTGACCGAAGTCTACGGTCCGGCGACGCTGTGCGCGTGGCACCCGCAATGGAACGAGCGGCCCGATGCGGAGAGGGCAGCTCTGAAGGCCCGCCAGGGTGTGAAATACCAGGTGCAGGAAGATTTCCTCGTCTGCGACCCGGAGACGCTCGAACCTGTTGCCGCGGACGGTGAGACCGTGGGCGAGCTGCTGTACCGCGGCAACGTTGTGATGAAAGGCTACCTCAAGAACCCCGAGGCCACGCGGGCGGCATTCGAGGGCGGGTATTTTCATACCGGGGACCTGGGCGTAACTCACCCCGATGGATACATAGAGATCCGCGACCGCTCCAAGGACATCATTATCTCTGGCGGCGAAAATATTTCCTCGATCGAGGTAGAAGGTGTGCTTTACAGGCACCCAGCCGTACTTGAAGCCGCCGTCGTCGCGAAGCCGGATGACAAATGGGGCGAAACGCCATGCGCATTCGTGACAATTAAGCCGGGCGCAACCACGAGTGAAGCCGAATTGATCGAGTTTTGTAGGGATAACATGGCGCACTTCAAATGCCCCAGGACCGTCGTATTTACCGAGTTGCCGAAAACTTCGACAGGCAAGATCCAGAAATTCGTTTTACGCGAGAAGGCCGCGTCACTGTAAGAATTTTTGGGACGACAGCCGACAACATGGGACAACCAGGGCAAGATCAAGCGATCTTGACAGTGATGACATTTACCGCTGGCGCGGCGATTGACTGCTGTGGTAAGTTCTTTGTAAAACCGGGATTTACACCCGGTTTCTTATTTAAAATCGCTACAATGCAGCGGTTTGGGCGGGATTCCGGATAAGAGCGATGGGGTCTTCGTGACGCTTTTCAGAAGCATAATTCTGCTCGCGCTGCTGTTTGCCGGAGCCGCGAGTGCAGAATATGAGTCGCGCTTGCGCGAGGGCGGCCCTGCCACCTACATTCGTCTTGCCGGCAGCGAAGCCGCGCCGAGCGATTCGAAGGTTTACATCGTTCAACTGCGCTCACCCTCCGCCAGTGAGTATCACGTTTCCTCCCTCAGCAGGGTTGCTGGCAAACCCGCACCAGGCAGATTGCTGTCGGTTCCCCGTTTCGACAAGACCGCCGCTGCGGTCGAGTCGCATGCACAGCGACTGGCGACGGAACAGGCGAACGTGATTGCAAAGATCGGACCGAACATCGAAGCGATCTACAGTTATCGCTACGCTCTGAACGGTTTTGCTGTTCGCATGACACCGGCACAGGCTGTCAAGGTCGAGCATATGCAGGAAGTGCTGCGCGTCTGGGAAGACGAGATTCGCCCTCTGACCACAAACTTCAGTGCCGATTTCCTCGAACTGTTCGACGCGTCTTCCGGTCTGCGAGGCCCTTTGGCGCTTAGTGGTGACGGCGTCGTCATCGGGGTCATCGACAGCGGCATCGCGCCGCAGCACCCGGCTTTGCAGGATACGCGCGAGGCAGATCGTCCAAGACTTTGCGAGAGCACCTGGGCAGAAGTGTCGCTGCTGGGCAGGTGGCTTTGTGGGCGCTACAACCGCATGGAAGACGTCCAGGTTTTCGATCCTCCGGAGAACTGGAACGGCATTTGCCAGACCGGACCGGAGTTTACCGAGACCGATTGCAACAACAAATTGATCGGTGCGCGTTTCTTCCTCGACGGCGCACAGGCAACGGGCCCGATCGACCCGGGGGAAATATTTTCGCCGCGGGACGTGGACGGCCATGGCACGCACACGGCGACGACCGCAGCGGGCAACAGGGTCAAGGCATCGATATTCGGCACATCTTTCGGCAGGGTCGAGGGAATGGCGCCTGGCGCCCGCCTCTCTGTGTACAAGGCATGCTGGCTGCGGCCCGGCGCAACGCGGGCAAGCTGCAATACCTCAGATCTCGCGAACGCTATCGACATGGCCGTCGCCGATGGCGTCGACGTCATCAGCTACTCTGTCGGCAGTTCGCTGTTCACGGTCACCGCGCCCGACGATATCGCGCTCCTGGCAGCTGCCAAAGCGGGCATCCTGACGGTGGTCGCGGCCGGTAACGAGGGCCCAAACTTCGACACGATTACATCGCCAGCCGGCAATCCCGCGGTTATTACGACGGGCGCCTCCAGCCGCGAGGGGCAACACTCACTCGAGGCGATGCAGGTCAATGCACCCCCGTCGATCGCTGGCAAATACGCAGTCAAGGAGGCCAGTTTCACGCCTCCCTTGATCGATCTCGGTTCGCTAGAGGGCCAGCTCGTGCTGGTCGATGATGACAGCACGGCAACAGTCGACGGCACGACCGGGACGACGTTCGACGCCTGTCAGTCGCTGATCAACAGCGGCCAGGTGTCGGGCAACATCGCCTTCATCCAGCGCGGCGGTTGCGACTTCGACGTCAAAGTCGCAAATGCGGAAAGCGCAGGCGCGATCGCCGCTGTGGTCTTCAATTTGTCGGGCGGACCGGTCGTCATGATCGGCGACCCCGTCGGCATAGATATCCCGGCAGTGATGGTCGGAGCCGCCGACGGCAACCTCTTCCTCGATGAACTGAACAATGATCAGATCGTCGATGTGGTCCTCGACAAGAGTTTTTTCCTGACCGAATCCGATACCGGCAACAACATGGCGTCATTTTCCTCGCGTGGCCCCGGGCCGGTAGCGGATATCCTCAAGCCGGACCTGACCGCACCGGGCATCAATATTCTCGCCGGGAGTACGCCTGACGCCGTTAACTCCGTCTCCGGTGAGTTCTTTGCGTTCCTGTCCGGCACCTCCATGTCCACGCCGCATGTCGCCGGCGTCGCGGCACTCATCAAGGAATCTCATCCCCAGTGGAGCCCTGCCGCAATCAAATCCGCCCTGATGACCACGGCCTACCAGGAAGTCACGCTCGCTGACGGCGAGACACAGGCAATTCCGTTCGACTTCGGCAGCGGTCATGCCGATGCCAACCGGGCGAACGATCCGGGTCTGGTCTACGATATTTCCGCGGACGAATATGACGCATTCTCTTGTGGCGTCGGCTCACCCGACGTTACACAAGCACGTTGCGACGAACTCGAGACAGCGGGCTTCTCCCTCGAACCGGCCGATCTCAACCAGCCGTCGATTTCCGTTTCCGGGCTGACCAGCACGCGTACTGTCAGGCGCAGAGTCACGAACGTCAGTGACTCGAGCGAGACGTACAACGCCGAAATCGTCTTGCCATTCGGCATCGACGTGCAGGTAACGCCCGCCAGCCTGGCCATGGGTCCCGGTGAATCGGCGAATTACGATGTGACCTTAACCTACGAAAGTGGCCCGCTCGATTTCTACCGCTTCGGCAGTCTGGCCTGGGTCAGCAGCGAACATTCCGTTCGCAGTGTGCTATCGGTGCGGCCATTGTCGGTATCCGCGCCGGGTGACGTGATTGCCTTCGGCGGCAGTGGCAGCGTCACCTTCCCGGTCGACTTCGGCTACACCGGCACCTATTCACCAGGTGTCCACGGCCTGAACCTGCCGCTTGTCATCGATGGTTTTGTTGACGAGGATCGCGACAAGACATTCACGTTCCGAACGACAAACGGCGTCACGGCACACCTGATCGATGTGCCGGCAGACCAGCTGTTCCTGCGTTTCGCGACCTTCGATGCACTGACGGACGGCGAAGACGATCTCGACATGTTTGTTTATTACTGTCCGGACGGCATCAACTGTTCGAAGATCGGTCAGAGTGGCGGCGCAACGTCAGAGGAACAGGTGGATGTCCTGCTGCCTGGTCAGGGTACCTACGCCGTCTTCATGCACGGTTTCGAAACCGACAACGTGGCCGGCGGGCCAGGCGCGTTCTATACATTGCTCGGCTGGTCCTTCGGCATCGTCGACGACCAGGGCAACATGACGGCAAGCGGCCCGCCGTTCGTCAATGCCGGCACGACAGAAGACGTCACGGTCAGCTGGAGCGGGCTCGCGCCGGACACGATTTACCTGGGTGGCATCTCCCACAATACGCCGGACGGCCTGGTCTCGCTTACCGTGATCAGCGTCGAGAACTAGACCAGAATATTGACGTCCCTTCACTGATGATCCCCGATTTGCTGCAAACTATCGCCGAGATCAGCATCGGTCTTGCCGGGTTCAGCAGCCTGATCGTCGCCCTCCGAAAAACCCCCGGACCATTGACCGATGTTCAGAAGTATCGTTTGCGCATTCTTTTCGCGCTGACCTTCGGCGCAATGTTTTTATCGCTGCTGCCCGATTTGCTGTCGAATTTCGGTATAGCGGAGCAACGGATCTGGATGCACTCGTCGTCCGCCATGTTCGCTTATTCGCTGATTTTGGTCAGCTGGATGATCACGGGCGCGCGGCGTCTGGCGAAAATCGTTCCGGAAATATTTGACTGGCTCAGATTCTGGTCGCTGAGCGCCGGTCACATTGTCGTTTTGCTATTGCAGTTCGCGGTCATTAGCGGTTTTGTCACGGAACGGGCTCCGGGCGCGTTCAGTCTCGNNGCGCGTTCAGTCTCGGCCTGGTCTGGTACCTGCTGCATGCGGCACAGCAATTCGTGCGCATGCTGTTCATTCTGCCCAGGGACCCCGAGCATGGCTGAGCACGCGGCGGACAGGTTAGGCGGCGTGCTGTGCCCGGTCATCACGCCTTTCCACGAGGACCTCAGCCCCGACCCG
>JABAOH010048251.1_pt2 | contig 33498 bp, 24 predicted proteins | sample 7062181 | NCBI WGS metagenome assembly JABAOH01 (sample SAMN14538630, study PRJNA623070) | marine sediment metagenome | biome: marine biome [ENVO:00000428]; feature: marine pelagic biome [ENVO:01000023]; material: deep marine sediment [ENVO:00002113]; isolation source: pool of 5 deep marine... | reverse complement strand
TTTATCAGCCGTATAGGAGGCATTGGTACCAAGACAAATGCAGGCATCTACCGGGTCTTTAAATACCAGGGCATGATCCGAATGGGTATGGCTGTGCAGAAGAAGTTGGCATTTTCTGAACATCTCCGTGCGGGTCTTCCCGTATTCCAGGTCTTTAAGCCAGTTAAGGGGTGAATGATGCATCAACACTACACGATTGGAGATTGCCCTTGCTTTTTTCAGCGCCGCCTTCAATTGCGAATAACCCAGTGAAATATTGAATCGGTCATTGTCACTCTCTGATGCCCACGCACTGTTAAGTCCAAGGAAAGAAACATTCTTCTCTTCAAAATTCTTCACCCAGAAGTAATCTGAAGCTTTTTTATAAAGTGAAGGGTTTAGATGTTTGGCAAATTCACGAAAAGCTTTGAACTTTAAATTAATAAAGTTTATAATATCATCTTTTCTTTCAAGAAGATCGTCAATCTGGTCATCTATTACAATTCGATGCAGAGAAAAGAGTTTATGTACTCGATCCCGATCTACATCATGATTACCAGGAATCGCCAGAAACTGGGTCTCCTCAGGTAATATTGCTTTTAATACTTCGAAGAAATCCAATGCTTCATCGTATTCGTGTTTTTTCCCAGAAAAAGCAATATCGCCAGTAACAACAACAAAATCTGGAGGTTTATGTTTTTCTGAATGAGCTTTTACAGTCTCGACTAGATTAAGCTGAAGATTCTGCTTGAAAGTTTTATTTTTCTCGTGCTGTTTCCGCCTAAAATGAATCTCTGACATATGGAGTATTGTTATCACTGTACTTGTTGCTGAAGGAGTAGACATATCCAAAGTTTCAGCTTTAATCTCTTTTGTATATTGCTGTTTATTTTCGCTCCATTTCCTTCTATCTACCTTCGGGATACTCTTTATGGCATCTATAGTTCCCTTTTTGTTTTCTGTCGCCAATATCTCATAGAGTTTTATATAAGCTTGCGATATATCTTCAGCACTTGCTTTAGAACCTTCGCCAACTGCGACAACCTCCGAATACGCGTATTTAGAGATATATGGGATGCGCATTTGCCATACATCTCTAATGTCTGTGAAGGGCATAAATTGAGCGAACTTTTCAATGAATTGTAATTTAAATTTATCAAGCTTGTCACTTTCCGCGTTTTCAATTCTAGCGGGTATAACCAAAATATTCAGCGGACGATCTGCGCGCAATCCTTTTACTTCTTCAGTTGTAAAATTTTTGGCCATATGATATGTACCATATATATTTTGTTGATTTGTGCCACATATCAATATGATTGTATCAGCTAGCTGATAGGTACAAACACCACCCATTTCGGTTAATCCAGTACGACTGTCTATCAGTATTACATCTGCCTTTTTCTCAAATTGTCGGCGAAGCCACTCAAAATAAAGTTCGCCTGCCCAATTTTCATAAAAATCTTTCCAATCAAATGTAAGAATAGTATTGGCATAATTAGAAAAATTTTCCCCTGAACGTTTTCCAGCGGGTAAAAACCAAAGTTTTCCCGCGTTATTTTTATCGGGGTAAATATCAACAAGAAAATGATCAAGTCCCTTAAATGGCAATATATCATCAGAATTTTTTCCCATGTCGGTTGGCTGCTTCATCATTTTCTCTTTATAATCTAGCAGCATGTCCACCACACCTGGTTTTTCCATTAAATTCTCAAGTGATTCACCCTTAAAGAAAAAACGTTCCAAACCTGGAGCTTCCAGATCCCAATCTACCATCAAAACCTTTTTTCCCTTCCTGAAGAATAATTCGGCAATGTTTGCCAAAGCCATTGTGCGCCCGACACCGCCTTTATATGAATAGAAAGTAATGATCATTTTGCGCCTCCCATTGATAGAACTACTTTTTGAAAACCTTTCGAATTGTATTTGAGATTTTCTTTCATTTTATTAATGTTTTCCGGCGCAGCCTGAGGAATTCTTTTTACAATATCTGGAAGTATTTTATATAGCCAGCGATTGAATGATGGGAGACTATAGGCTTCTAAAGAGCAATTATATTCAAGTTTGCGCTGATAGCGTTCATAAACCCATTCAAATTTATCCTTTATTGATTCTTCAATAATTTCACATGCGGCCATTGAGTCTTTGCTGATTGGCAATATACCAATAATAGGTTTCGTTGCAGCAAGTTGAGATTGTAAAAAACGATCCCTGATTTCCGGATTAAAAAGGGAAATGGTATCGACGATAAAAATGCAATCTCTCTGAATGAAGTAATCCCTGATTTCGCTGCGTTCTTCGAGGTTTGATGAAAAAAAAGCACTCTCATAGTAGTCTGGAATCAAATCAATATTGGCTTCTTCTTCACGAATGGGAAACAAAATTTTAATTAATTTGGGGAGTAAGTCATTAATTATATCACTTATAGTACGTGAATCTTTTTCAAAAGGTTTCCACTTATTCCTGGTTTCGGCATATCTTTCTATCAACTGACGGATAAAGTGGGTGGTTTTCCGACCTTTTGAAATACTGTCTATAAGCAGCTTAAGTTTTTCGGATTCATTATAATTTTCAAAAAGTTTTGCCGCTTCAGATTGCGTCATAGCCACTATAATAAATGGGATTTGCTTAACAACATCGTCCTGCTTTTCTCTTGAGACATTATTACAGATATCATTGAAAGAAACATTGAGTTCGAGCAATGATACACGGTTAAGTTGAGATATAATTTCGTTAAATTGGGTTTCGAATTCCTTTGGTTCCCCATGAGTGCGGCATTTTATTATATAGTGATTCAAGCGGTGTTGATAACCAAGTACCTCATGGTAACGTTTACAATCATCTTTATTGCTAAGTCGTCTAATCAACTCACAGACAGCAATCTCGTAAAGGGAGTAATTATCTTCCACTACAGTGTTCCTCCTTTTTTAACTTATTATATGCAAATTTCATTAAACGACTTTCCCAAAATAGATAGTGATAGTCTGTTCAATTGATCAAAAATTTCAGCTCGTTCTGCCCTGCGACTTTCTGGATCACCATATCGGCGAGACTTCGTGATATTTTCAAGTAACTTTCCCTGCTGAAGCAAAACTTCACTATATTTAGGATGATTTTTTCCCATGTGATGTAACAGTTTGTTTAATCCATTTTCATATTGCGAATAAATATCCGAGTAAATAGAATCATTACGTCCCAAATTTTCTACAATCCAATCACCTTCATCAGCTTTGTAAAGTAAATTATCATAATGCTGCCTGAATACCTCTTTGTGGCGATCGTACATGTGGAGGAAATCTTCCCAAAAAATGACGTCGACCGAAAATAAGCCTTTCTCCTGATTTTTTTGTGACAACTGCCTGGCAATTTGTTGGACTGTGGCATTCCGTGCGCCTGTTGTTGCAAGGATGAATCGAGCAAGGGGAGGGGTGAATTTTTTTGCCTTCATTACTTCTCTCCGGAATTCATCGGCAGTTATATTGCAGCCAGCCAACCGGCCTTTCCGTTTGCATTGAACACCATACCATTCTTTGGAGCCTTTTGGCTGGCCGTATATGTCTACACCATGCTGCGGTTGACCTTCGCGGCCGTGCATATTAGCGGCTGTCATCCATTCTGCCGAAAAGATATCGCAAGTCAAACGCTCAAAGCGTTGCCAGTCTTTCGGCGGCGGTATTTCTAAATCTGAAGGTTCAGGCATATTGGGCCTCCTAAAGTCACCTCAAAGGGATAATATTGAATTTCTATCCTCTTTACCCATAACAATTCTCGTAATTCCCATCTAAACATCGTCGTCTCCTATATATTTAAATACTTACCACAACAGAAAAAAATTTTCAACTTTTTTTAGGAAAATCTTAGAAAAACTTCAAACCTTATCGGCTTTCCTATAATAGCTCCGTCACCTCCTATTTATAATAATCTTTTTGCTTCCGTTAGCGATCATACGGTCACCTAATTAATTTAAGACCCTGGGGAAAAAAGTCACTAGGCAGTAGATTATTCTCTGCCACCACTCCCGGCGTACCGTGTTCCTCTGTATGGGCCTTTATCGCATCAACTAGCTTCTGCTGCACATCCTGGCGGAAGGCTTTATTTTCATCCGCTTTTTTCTTTTTAAAATGGATATCCGCCAGATGAAGGATAGTTATTTCGCTCATAAAGAGATACCATCATTTCTAACGTTCATGTAAAGCGGGTTGTATTGCTGTTTTTCATAACTTGCCTCTGAAACCGGGAAAGCCGAAAACACAACATTGTATCTATATAGAAAATCTCCTGCAACTTCATCGATAACATTGGTAAACTCACGTGAAACTTTATCGAANNGAAACTTTATCGAAAATAAGCAAACAATCGTAATCGGAATCAGCGTTATTATCTCCCCTGGCCCTGGAGCCGAACAGGATAATATTTTTCAGATGATTGCCAAACTTTTGACTAACTACCTCGACAAACTCATTTAAAATCCGGTCATCTTTTTTCATTTGTCTACTATTATAATATCAATTGCTTATTTAATCAACAAGAATAAAGAATAGCACCTTATTTGCATCTTATTTTATGGATATGCTCAAGCAATTGATCTGGATTACAAATTTTCTTTTTTGTCTATTTCATAATACTTCTTTGTATCGGTAATTATCTTATCAATAGAAGGCGGATTACAATGAATATGCTCGGATGGATTTTTATAGGGATGGTAATGCCATTCTTTCAAATTATCATACCCGAAAATACGCTGACTATCCTTTATAAGCGCAACATCTATTCTATTATTTCTTACGTTGTGCCAGATAGCAATAAAATAATTTTCTTTGAGATGTACTCTTGCTTTTAACGACTTTGGCGTCTTGATTAGAAATTCAATTCGATATCCCGGGAAGTTTTTTTCCAGGGACTTCTCGATTTTATCCAGGAAATCATCCATTTCAGCTTATCACTCTTTCCGGTCTATGTTCTTTGAGTTTTGATAATGCTGTCAGCAAATCCTTCTTCTCCATCTCCATCATCTCCCAATCCATAAAATCCCCCTCTATCTCATAACTATGCTTGTTTTCAATTATTCCTTCATCCCACATTTTTTCAAATTCGTTGAACGAGGTGCCATACTTTTTTTCAAACTTCAAAATCTCACCGGTGTATTTTTCCAACTGTGTCTCTATGGCGGATATAAGAAATGTATTGATCTTTTCCTTCAGCACTTCCTGTCCGAATGACTCAACAAGCGCTTTATAAAGATCATTATCTATCTCGATAACATTTGCCATTTTGTCCTCCTTGGATATTATACCATCTTAATTAACGAAAGTTAATGGTATAATCGTTGTAATCGTCATTTTTTTCTGCTCTATCCCTCCTATTTAGCTTTGATGGAGTTTTAATCGATGTTCTGACCACAGATACCAGGTAATTTATTTCCACCACGAAGACACGAAGGACACGAAGTTAGTTGGCAGTTGGCAAAAAAAGAAGCAAAGAAGCCAGGGAAGGGGGGGGTGAAGGAAGCGAAGCTTCCTTCACCCTTTTACTTCTTACTTCTTACTTCTTACTTCCTACTGGATAATAACGGCGTAGTCTTCGACTTCACCCCAACCGCTGTTGGTGGCACAGACATCTCGATAAGAGCTGATCTTAAAGGAGACCCTCATTCCTACTTTTTGACCCGTTACCACACCGGATGAAGGAACTGTGAAAGAACCGTTAAGTGGTTGTCCGTTTTGATCTTTCATCCAATTCTCAAATACCAATTCACCGGCATCATTAAAGTCACCGTCCCGGTTGTAATCGATCCAGATTCTCCAGTAACCATCCCAGATATAGCTGCTGGTATACGGCGTTAAGGAGACCGATGCCGTTTGACCTTTTGTCATATTAACGGTCATATTGGTAAAGTCGGAATATTTCGCTGCTCCTGAGGAATTGGAAAAGCTGTCGATGACCACCTGGGTGATGTACCCGGGATTGGTGCTGATAGAACTGGAGGCACAGTATGTAGGTATTCCACCGCCGTCGGAAACTGTCACCTGTTTCGATGTGGAATCGGTGGCACCGTCGTTGTCAGTGACGGTCAAGGTCACGGTATAGGTACCGGCAGCCCCATAGGTATGGCTGGGATTCTGCACTGTAGAACTTCCTCCATCACCAAAATTCCAGGACCAATTGGTAATCGTGCCGTCAGGATCGCTGCTCTGATCGGTGAAGTTGGCGGTCAGACCATCGGTGGTGTAGGTGAAATCAGCGGTGGGCGGTTGGTTCTGCGGCGTGGTGACAGTGACATTTTTAGATACAGAGTCCGTGGCACCCTCATTGTCAGTGACGGTTAATGTCACGGTATAGGTACCGGCAGCCCCATAGGTATGGCTGGGATTCTGCGCTGTAGACGTTCCACCGTCACCGAAATTCCATGACCAACCCTGGATCGTGCCGTCAGGATCGGAGCTTTGATCCGTGAAATTGGCGGTCAGGCCATCGGTGGTGTAGGTAAAATCAGCGGTGGGCGGCTGGTTGGCGCTGCTGACAGTGACATTTTTAGATACAGAGTCCGTGGCACCGTCATTGTCGGTGACGGTTAATGTCACGTTATAGGTACCGGCAGCCCCATAGGTATGGCTGGGATTCTGCGCTGTAGAGGTTCCACCGTCACCGAAATTCCATGACCAACTCTGAATCGTGCCGTCGGGATCAGAACTTTGATCAGTAAAATTGACGGTCAGGTTATTGGTAGTATAGGTAAAATCAGCGGTAGGCGGCTGGTTAGGACTGCTGACAGTCACATCCTTGGAAACAGAATCCGTGGCACCCTCGTTGTCCGTTACGGTTAATGTCACGGTATAGGTTCCGGCAGCCCCATAGGTATGGCTGGGGTTCTGGGCTGTAGATGTTCCACCATCACCGAAATCCCAGGACCAACTATCAATAGTGCCGTCAGGATCAGAGCTCTGGTCGGTGAAATCAACGGTCAGGGCATTGGTGGTGTAAGTAAAATCAGCGGTGGGCGGTTGGTTGCCGGTGCTGTCGAAAATGATGGTATAATCTTCCACTTCACCCCAACCACTACTGTCATCGCAGGGACCCCGGTAACTGCTGGTTTTGGCGGAAACCCTCATTCCTAATTTCCGGTCCGTCACGACACCGGAGGAGGGAATGGTTATGGTCCCGGTATATGATGTATCGATAACTTGTTCAAGGGCAATTTCATTGGCATCATTAAAATCGCCGTCCAGGTTGTAATCGATATATATCCGGGTGTAACATGTCCAGAAATCATCGTCCAGGGTGATAGTCACATCATAGGTTTGTCCTGTATTCAGGTTGAGAGTCATATGCATAAAGTCGGAATACGTGCTTTTACCGGATGAATTGGAGAAGGTGCCGATTTCCACCATTGAAATGGCCACAGGGTTGGCGGTGAGGCTGGAGGAGGCACAATAAGACAATGGGACCGCTACGGTTTTGGTAATCGAATCGGTACCCCCTTCATCGTCGGTTACTGTCAGGGTGACGGTGTAGGTACCGGGGTATTGATATTGATGGCTGGGGTTCTGTTGGCTGGACGTATTGCCGTCGCCAAAATCCCAGTTCCAGCCTGCGATAGTGCCGTCAATATCCGTACTTTGATCGCTGAAGTTGACCACAAATCCACCGGGGGTGGAATAAGTAAAGTTTGCGGTAGGACTCAGGTTGGGACCGGCCCAAACCGTTTTGGTTTTGGAATCCGAAGCACCGGTATCCGCGGTCACGGTAAGAGTTACATTGAACCAATCGGCAGAAGAATACGTGTGCGTGGGGTTCTGCTGGGTAGAGGTATTGCCATCGCCGAAATCCCAGTTCCAGCCCGTGATGGTACAGTAATTGGCAGTACTTTGATCGGTAAATATACGGGTGAAATCACCGTCTTTACTCCATTCGAAGTCCGCCACTACAAAGGGATCGGATTGGACCGCTTTAAAGACATTGAGGCGCCCGCCGGAGACACATTTTCCCGACATGGCCGGGATGGGGTCTACAAAATTAAGTATCCGGTCTTTTCGCTGCTGGGGAGTATCATTGGAGAAAACCGAAGCCAGTAATGCCACGGCACCGCTCACGTGGGGAGTGGCCATGGAGGTCCCGCTCTTCTGACCGAAATCATTGCCGGTATGGACACAACTGAGAACATTCACCCCCGGTGCAGACAGGTCAACCGATACGGCGCCCCAATTGGAAAATGAAGCCAACGCATCGTTATGATCCGTGGCAGCAACCGATATCACATAGACAGAATCGTAGCAAGCCGGGTAAATGGGAGTTTGATCGTTATCTCTGCTGTTGTTACCGGCGGCACAAACAGAAAGAATGCCCTCCTGTCCGGCGATATTAATGACATCCACCAGGTCTTGAACGTAACTGCTGCCTGACCAGGAATTACTGACAGCGACGATATTCTGTCCCCGTTGTTTTTGGTCGATCAAATATTCGTAACAGGTTACCGAATCGGACGTATAACCGGAGCCCCCGGAATTAAACGACTTTAATGCCATGAATTTCACATTCCAGTTGACACCCACAACACCGAAGCCGTCATTACCTTTGGCCCCAATGGTTCCGGCACAGTGTGAACCGTGGCCGTTATCATCGATGGGGTTTGTGTCATCGTTCACCGTATCGATGCCGTAAATATCATCGATGTAACCATTGCCGTCATCGTCCTGTCCATTGCCGGCAATTTCGCCCGGATTTTTCCACATATTGGGTGCCAGGTCCGTATGATTGTAATTGATCCCAGTATCCACTACCGCAACAATAACATCCGCAGAACCGGTAGCCAGGTCCCAGGCTTCGGGCGCATCGATGTCAGCATCCGCTGTCCCACCGGTTTGACCGGTGTTGTGCATGCCCCAGAGTTCGGAAAATCGCGGGTCATTGGGAGTGGCAGCAATAGTAAAAATATGGTCAAATTCAACACGGCGAATTCCACGGGTATTCCTGAGAGTCTGGACAATTTCCTCGATGGACGCGTTGTTTTTCTTTTCTTTTACCAATACACCGACCCAGTGACCTCGCAACCGGGAAAGTTCTTTGAATTTCCTGTACACCTTGAGATTGTTTTCTTTAGCAATTTGTTTGGCATCTTTTTCACTGTCGGCTTCCACGATGATTCGGTCGGTTCGGTACTTCATTTTTTCCGCCGGTTGGGACAGACCCGCTTCATCCGCTTTGTACTCCGCCCGGATCAGGCCCAGGGCACCTCCAAACCCCAGCAGACATAAGGTTAAAACCAAAACAACCGCTTTAAAACCAAAAACTTTTTGATTCCTCATAAATAGCCCTCCTATATTTTAAAATTTTTTTTCTTCCTTTACAGTTGTGTCAAGTGAGTCTCTAACATGGAAGCGGCTGATTTTACACCGCTATTGAAATTCATTATTTGAAATTTATGTGTATAATGGAATTTAAGAATATAAGAAATGGAATGAAAAATCAAGTCACCTAATTAGGTGTTTACTCAATTATCAAAAAGTGGGCGGCGCCCACACCCTATAGGATCCTTCATAACGTTTGAAATGTTCCAACCGGAAAAACCTTAACCTCAACCTTTAATACATGTTGATTTATACTTCGAAGGTGTCATACCGGTGTGCCGTTTAAAGGCCCGGTTGAAAGATACACCGGAATTAAATCCCACTTCATAAGCCACCTGCAAAATACTAAGATTTTTTTTCCCAGGATGGGATAATAATTTTTTGGCCTCATTGATACGGTATTCATTGACGAAATTCCAGAAGGTTTGTTTCAGTTTGAGGTTTAAGATTTGGGAAATATAGTGACGTTGAATCCCAACCGCTTTGGAAAGAGAGGATAAGCATAATTCATTATCAAGATACGGTTTTTGGGTTTCCATGAAATGAAGAAGCTTTTTTTTATATTCTTCGGTTTTTTGCGGGTCTAAATGGCACTTTTCATATTTTCGCTGTTCTTGAAGGATGGCGTGTTTGAGGTGCTGGCGATGAGCGGCATAAGCTAAAATAATAATGATCAGCAAACCGATCCCATACCCGATATAGGCAAAAATCGTCCGCTGCCAGGGGGGAGAAACGGAAAAATTAAACACCGCTGCCTTACTTTCATGTTCAAAAATGTTTTTGGCTTTCACCTTAAAGCAATAATTCCCTTCCGGTAAATTAGTATATACTGTTTTTGTATCAACGGTCCAGCCGCTCCATTCCTTATCGAAACCTTCCAGGATATAATTGAATCGATTGGCTTCTGCATGTTCATAAAAGGGAGCCGCATATTCAAACATAATTGAATTGTCTTTATATTTGAAAACAGGTCCGGACGCATCCGGCTGTTGGTTTATCCCTTTGCTGGTGTTTGTGTTGGCGTCGTAAAAAATAACAGGATCGTTATTATGAAGGCTCACCTTACGAATGAGCGCCTGATAATCGGCTTCATAGTTCTTCTTAACAGAAGAATCATAACGAAATAGGCCATCGCTGGTACATATCCAGGCGATTCCCTTGTCTTCCACCCAGATCTTTTGAATTTCTCCTTCTATTTTTTTAAAGGGATTTCTAGTCCATTGGAACGTCCCCTTTTGATCCGGGCTTAAAATACCCAAACCTTCATCAGCTACTATCCAGACTCTGCCCTGGTTATCAAAATAAATATGTTCAACGGCAGGGGATACATCATTAATTGGTTTGGCAAACGTACTTTCAGGGATAAATCGCAGTGTTCCCGGGTCAAAACCCGGATCGGTGGGAATATCCACCTTGTAAATCCCCTTCTGCGTCGCCGCAATGATTTGCTTGTTTGCAGGGAGTAAATACACCCAATTCCAATCCATCCGGGGCAGGCCATGTTTTGTCCCCAACCGGCACATCCGGAAGTTTGTAATATCCTTCCCGGTAAATCTTAAATATATGATACCATTGTATTGAGTGGTCAACCATAAGTTTCCATGATTATCCTCGATGATTTTTCGGATTTTTCCATGAACATCTTTAAACTTATCTTTTGAAATATGTTTTATCTCCAGGTTCCTTTCGTTTCTTTTAGTTCCTTTCATCACTTCGGCATCCTGGGGTTTAATCTCCAGGGCTGCCAGTCCGTTTCTATGTCCCAGGAAGATATGGCGGGGAAACGTTCTGGAGTGACCGAAACAGTATACCAATTCTTTTACATAAACCCGCTTATCCAGTGGATCATCGATGCGAATGACCCCGAAGTTTCCTCCGGCAAATAATGCCCTTTTTGTTTTGACAAAGGCCCAACAGCCGCTGTTGATATTTTTTACCCGTAAAAAGCAGTGATTGTCATTCAATGGCTCCGATTTATACGCCGGAAGATAATAAAGGCCGTCAATGGCTCCTACATATAGCTGTCCCCGGTGCCTGGTAATGCATAGAACGGTCTCTTCAAGACCGTTCTTTTCATTAAAAAGGGTAATGGGGGAGTTGAGCTCAATATAAGAAATACCGTTATTTAATGCTGCCCACAGGTTTTGATGACGGTCCACAAAGATATCATGGACCATATTTTTTTGTAATCCGCGGTTTTTGTTGATGATCCGCACCAGTTTCCCTTTATCGTCCATAATGACAATTCCACCGTTTAACGTAGAAAACGCATAACGGTGAGGTGAAATTTTTTTACTAAGATACAGGAGGTTATAAAGGATATAGTCATCGATCTCCGTGGGAAACCTTTTTAAGATGGAAGGTGGGGGAGCAAGGTTGTAAATATAAAATCCTTTGTTTTGGGTGGCAATTAAAATCTGGTCGTCCTTATAAGGCAAAATAAAAAGTAAACGGGTTACATCCTTTGAGAGTTCCTTTGTGTGGAGCAATAACCGGGGTTCTTTTTCTTTCAAAACATAGAGGCCATCGCTATGGATAATGATTTCATTCATTACTGCAAAAGCAAAGGGGTTTGAAGCCACCGGGATTACATTGATTTTTCCGTTATAGTAGTGAAATATTTTAGGGGTGGTTTTAAAATAAATGCCGCGGGTGGTGACATGGATGCTCCACACATCGGTAAAATTTTTATCTTCATCTTTCAAGTGATGGGTCAAGGAAATATAGTTTAATTGTCCAGCAGTGTCAGGGGCAAGGCAGCCGAATTCCCCCACTGCCCCGGCATAGATGGTTCCTTCGGCATCGATGGCCAGAGACCGCACCAGCGAATGATTGGAAACTCTTATCAGTCTCCAGTAATGACCGTCAAATTCCAGGACACCATCCCCATTTCCAATGTACATTACTCCACGCTTATCCTGGACCACTGCCCAGTTCTGATGGTGGGCATTATATTCTTTGTGGGTGTAGTTTCGTATAAAGGGATTCCCCGCTTCATTACTTTTGGGAGTCTGACCGTTTAGTCCCGGGGATAATAGGATAAAAACGGAAGGAATAATAAATTTCAGAACCCGTTTAATGGCTGAGTTCATTTTTATCTCACTGGTAAGAATAATGGTTTTAATTTTTAACCACAATGCTATTTTAAAGGAAATGGTTCTATTTTTCAATAAGTAAGCAGTAAGAAGTAGGCAGTTGGCATCCTTATATAGTCCTTTACCCCTGGAAATTCAATAGAATTTCATAAAAAATTATTTTGAAACTTTTTATGGTTTTCAAACGTTATCTATTTCCTAGGAGGTATTGAAATGAAAATGAAAAAACTATCATTTGCAATCGTGTTTTTATTGACCATAGGAATACTTCAACTTTATGGAGGCAAGACAGATGTAACGAAAAAACGGTTTGAAGTGGATCCGTCCAAACAAGCGGTGATCAATTTTATCGATATCGACGGCAATGTTACTGTTGAAACTCACAACAGAAATGAAATCCTGTTCACATTTGAAAAAGAATTGAAAGGCGGCGAATCCCGGGGGCGCCTGGAATACTTTGAAAACGTTCAACCGGAGATCGAATTTGAAAACAACCGGTTGGACATTGAAATCAATTATCCCAAACGGAAACCCAAAATTTTCGGTATTATTTCCCTCCCCAGTGTAAAAGTAAACTCCAGGTTGGTAGTTCCGGTCAATACGGATATTAAGATTAAAGTTGTAGATGGAAATATCGATGTCTCCGGTCTCAAGGGAAATGTTGCCCTGCGAAGTGTAGACGGAGATTTAACAGTAAAACAATGCCGCGGACCAATAAAATTACGCACCGTGGATGGCGGAATAGATGTAAACCGGTGCAGCGGTACCCTCAGTACCGGGACCACAGACGGCGATGTGACCGCATCCGGTGTTTTTACCAGTGTTTATTTTAGAAGCGTGGACGGCGAAGGCACCTTTACATTCCAGGAAGGAAGCCGGTTAAAAGACGACTGCCTGTTTCGAACCGTGGATGGAGATATCCGGTTGGTTTTCACTAAGGAATTGGGTTTTAAGTTGCAGGTGAAAACCGGTGACGGCCGGATTGATATGGAAGGTATGGAATTTAAAAATGTAACTATGAAAAAAAGGAACCGCTTCGGAGCAGAGCATGGAGATGCACAGTATACCATGGAAATAAAAACAGTAGACGGCGATGTCTCGTTAGAAAAGCTGTAATAAAGATTGTACGGGCACGGCATGCGCAATTACGTGCCTCTATTGCCAACTGCCAACTGCCAACTGCCAACTGCCAACTGCCAACTAATACCCAATAGCGCATCCGTCTTTGCGGGATTCGCTGGCGCCGATTAAAACACCCCGTTCATGATCGATCCATATGCCCTGGTACCCGCCGTAACCGCCCCGGTCAAACGTAATTCTATGCTCCATGGATATCAGTTCGCGTATCACCTGGGGAGAGATACCGCTTTCCAGGTTCACCCGGCCGCCGTCGGTCATTTTGCCAAAATCCGGCTGCGACGAACCGGAATGACGGAACCGTGCCGCGTCACCCGCTTCCTGGATGTTCATACCGAATTCAAGGATGTTCAATAACACCTGCACATGCCCCTGGGGCTGCATGGCACCCCCCATTACTCCAAAAGTAAACACGGGTTTGCCGCCCTTAGTGACAAAAGCAGGAATAATCGTATGAAAGGGCCGCTTACCCGGTTCAATTACATTGGGGTGCCCGGGTTCCAGGCTGAACAGCGCGCCCCGGTCCTGAATACAGAATCCCAACCCATCCGGCACCATCCCGGAACCAAAACCGGCATAGTTACTCTGGATAAGTGAAATAGCATTGCGGTCTTTGTCCACCACAGTCAGGTAAATCGTGTCGCCCTGTTCCAATTTCAAATCGCCGTGAGGTATTTTTCGTCTGGCCCGCTTCGGATTAAACTGTTTTAATCGCTCCCTGGTATACGCCTCTGAAATTAATTTTTTGATGGGTATTTTAGAGAATTTAGGGTCTGCATAAAACCACGCCCGGTCTTCGTATACAATCTTCTTGATCTCGATGAGGGTGTGTAAATATTGGGCTGAATTGTGGCCCATAGATTTCAAATCAAAGGTTTTCAGCATATTAAGCATCTGCAGCGCCGCAATGCCCTGCCCATTGGGGGGAAGCTCCCAAACCTCATAACCTTTGTAATTAACGCTCAATGGCTGAACCCACTCCGGTTTAAAATTGGCAAAATCCGTTAATTGGAAAAAGCCACCCACCCGTTGAGAATAATTCACCATGGTTTTAGCGATTTCTCCCTTGTAATAGACATCACGTCCTTTTTTTGCCAACAATCGATAGGTGTTTGCCAGTTCCCGGTTCTTAAAGATATCCCCTTTTTTCAGTAATTTTCCCTCGGGGGCGTAGAGTTTTTGGAAGTTTTCGTATTTTCTAAACCGCAGAACCGATCGCTGCCAGTAATAGGCAATCAATTCAGAAAGAGGAAACCCGTTCTCAGCATAACCAATAGCTGGTACCAGGATGGTCTTCATGGGCAGCTTGCCGAATTTTCTATGCAATTCAAACCATCCCCCCACACATCCGGGAACGGTCCACGGCAAAGGTCCGTAGTACGGGACCCTCTCCAGACCTTGCTTTTTAAAGTGCTCCAGGGTTAATGCCATGGGAGCCGGTCCACTGGCGTTTAAACCATACAGTTTTTTCTCTTTGTTGTCCCAGACGATGGCAAAGAGGTCACCCCCAATACCGCAGCCAGTGGGTTCCATTAAACCCAGGGCTGCATTGACCGCAATGGCTGCATCCACTGCTGTGCCGCCTTTTTTTAAGATATCAATGCCGATTTGGGCGGCCAACGGCTGACTGGCTGCCACCATCCCCTCAAGAGCATAAACTTCCGAGCGGGTGGCAAACATCTTCCCGGTAATCCGGTCCGCAGCCGTTAATGTTAATGTAAAAACCAATCCCAAAATCAAAACCATAAAAATCCACTTAAGTTTCATTTTCACTCCTTACGCTCGATTGTACATTATACACAATCTTTTCAATTTTTGCATAATCTCAGGAGTCAGCCGGTCCGGGGTTAATTTCCAACGCCAGTTGCTCTGGATTTTACCCGGGGTGTTCATCCGGAACTTACCCGCATACCCCAATATATCCTGGGTGGGGAAAATGCTTAACTGCGCAATAGTGCTTAATGCCAGGCTGATAAACTCCCAATGGAACGCATCCCGGTGATTGAGCCGGAGATATTTCATCACATAGTTCCTGGTATTCTCATCAATGTCTTGTTCGTAAAACCATCCATTGGTGGTGTTGTTATCGTGGGTACCCGTATAAACAATACAATTGGTAGTGGTATAATTGTTGGGCAGGTATGGGTTTTTATTGTTAAAATCAAAAGCGAACTGAAGAACCTTCATACCCGGTACGTTTAACTGATCTCTTAACTTCTCCACTTTAGGAGTAATCACCCCCAGGTCTTCAGCAATGATGGGTAATTTCTCTAGTTTCTTTTTCATGTATTTAAAAAACTCAATTCCCGGTCCTTTTTCCCATTTTCCATTGACAGCAGTCACTTCAGAAGCCGGTATTGCCCAGAACGATTCAAAGCCGCGGAAATGGTCCAGGCGGGTAATATCGAAAAACGTAAATACGTGTTTAAAACGCGTCACCCACCAGTCCAGGGTTTCCTGTTTCAATCGATCCCCTTCCCACCAGATGTAGAGGGGATTTCCCCATCGTTGACCTGTGGGGCTGAAATAATCGGGCGGCACACCCGACACGTTTATCGGCATATAGGTTTGGGGGTCCAATTGAAAGATGCCCGGGTTGGCCCAGGCTTCTGCACTGTCAAAATTGACATATATCGGAATATCCCCAATGATTTGTATCCCTTTGTTATTCGCATAGGCCTTCAATGATATCCACTGCTTGTAAAAAATGAACTGGACAAATTTATGAAAATCTACCTCCGGTTTCAATTCCTGGGAATATTTTTTAATGGCATCGGGTTTTCGCAGCCGAATCTCTTCATCCCAGGTTAACCAGTTAAAATTGTTGTAATGTTCGGCAATAGGAACAAACAGGGCATAATCCTCCAGCCAGTATTTGGAGAATTCGCAAAATTCATCGAATTCTTCCCGCGCTTTTCCTTCTGCATACTTGAAAAAATTCTCCGCTGCTTTTCTCAACAAAGGAAGCTTAAATGCCACAATCTTGTCGAAGTCCACGAAATCGTTGTATTCGTTAACCGGCAAGCCTGACATAATATAATTACGCATCCACTCTTCTTTTTGAAGCATCTCCAGATTGATAAAGAGATAATTTCCCGCAAAAATGGACAGCGGTGAATAAGGAGAGTATCCAAAGGTAGGGGATACCGGACTCAAAGGAAGTGTCTGCCAATATCTCTGTCCGCCTTCTCTCAGCAAATCCACAAATTCATGGGCTTCTTTTCCCAACGTACCGATCCCATGCTTTCCCGGAAGCGATGTAATGTGCATCAACATGCCGCTGCTTCGCTTTATCTTCATCTTAACTCCTTTTTTCCTTTTACTTATTACAGTAACATTAAAACTGCCATTGCCAACGTAACAGTAACAAAAAAAACAAAGAGCATATTTTAATCATTTTTCTTTCATAAATCCATAGTTCGGCACATTTTTTATTTTTTTTCTCAACCTCTTAACTTCTTCTTTTCCCTGCCTCTAAAACTCCAGCATCTTTCTTCCGGCCTTTAATCCATGACCGGTAAATACCAATACAATCAACTCATCACCACCTGATCCCTGTTGGTGATGATGCAGATATTTCTTAACTCCGGCAATGGCAGCTGCAGCAGTGGGCTCTATATAATAACCTCTTCGACACATCTCTTTTAATGACTCTTTGATTTCATCCTCACTGACCACGATAAAATGTCCACCGGTATTTCTCACCGCCTCTATGATTTGATTCCCCCGGATGGGCGCAGCAATAGCAATCCCCTCGGCAATGGTCTTCTTGCCTTTTATTTCCGGCACTTTTTTTAAATTTTCCCGGAAAGCATGGTACAGGGGAGCGCAATTCTCAGTCTGAACCCCGATAAGCCGGGGGATTTTATCGATGATTCCCGCATCGTAGAGTTCCTTGAAACCAATGTATGCACCCAATATCAAACTCCCATTGCCCACGGCTAATATAAGAGTATCCGGCGATTTCCATCCCAGTTGTTCGGCCACCTCAAAGGCAAAGGTTTTGGTACCGTGAAAGAAAAAGGGATTCCAGTAATGACTGGCGTAATAAACCGTTTCTGCGGCTTTAAGCACGGCCGCGGCTGTGTCTTCCCGGGTACCTGGAATTTTATTTAGATTCGCACCGAAAAGTTGAATCTGGGCTAATTTTCCCTCAGACGTATCTGCCGGTACATAGATGTCGCAAGCAATCCCTGCGGCAGCACAATAGGCGGCAATGGCAGAACCGGCATTGCCAGAGGAATCTTCAACAACTTTCGAGATACCCAGCTCTTTGATTTTGCTGATCAAAACCGAAGCGCCGCGGTCTTTAAATGAGCCGGTGGGAAATAGATGTTCTTGTTTAATCAAAACCTTTTTCCCGGCAATGACCACTTCGCTCAACGGTGTGAATCCTTCATCAAAGGAGACGATATGGGCATCGTTTTCAATAGGAATCGCTTCCCTGTACCGCCACATCAGGGGTTTTCTTTGTTTTATTTTCTCCAGGGGAAAGGCCGGTACGAAGGAAATGTCCAGGAGGCCGCCGCAGTCGCATTGCCACCGGGGATCATTCATTGAATATACCGTACTGCAAGCCTGACAAATTAGTTCACTCATTTTTTTCCTTTACATTGACATGGTATTTTAATAGAAAGCTGAAATTTAAGCGTTATGTTTAAGAAGGTATTTATTACTAATGACTTTGAAGGAAATTATTTCCCTGCCGATGGATTCCAGGGATTTTAAAACAATACCTTCCCGGCCAATATCTTTATTAAGGAGAGATTTACCAACGGCAAAATCCAGGAGTTCCTGCATGGTTTTATATTTTTCAAAAACTTTTATTTCGGATGATATGACCGGTACATGTCTAATGGGTACTCTTTTTTCAAAAGAATCAAAGATCTCCATTCTTTCTTCGGGAGTAAGATGTTGTCTTTTCTCTATATCCCAGATATTAAACAGGAATAAATGCTGGCCTTTGATTTTTAAGGGGTTTTTTTGAATTCCTTCTCCTGCGATTTCGCCTTGAAGTGCCAGGTTTTTATTCAATTCCTTTAAAAGCTTATGTAATTCAAGTTGTTTGGCTATTTTCCACAACGTGTTTTGTTCATCTTCCTTTAAATTAAGATTTCTGCTGCATACCCCCTGGTCATCCTCGGTGGAATATACGGTCATGGATGAACCGTCGATTTTTTCAGTGCATTCGAATGAAATGTTTTTATAATTTTCGAAATACTCCGGCAGATTTTGAATTCTTTCTTCATCGGTTTTCTTGAGGAAACCCGGCAGTTTACCCCGCACCTGACCTGCGAGATTGGCGGGAACCGGAGGTTCGTACAATTCAACATTCAGCGATTCCGTGACATCGCTTCCCGGGGAAGTTGTCTTTAATTCGGGAAACATATCAAGAGGTAACATCAATCCCTGTGATATCTGGCCGCGGAGTTTTACGGTTTTCAGTCTAAATCCTTCTGCGCGTTGCCCCTGGAGCTGGTCCGGGATTTTTTTATATGATGATTTTCTCAGGAATTCATAGCGTTCCTCAATCGGAAGATATGAGTCTATTTCAAAATAGACCCCCAAATCACCCGGTTTAAATTCACCTTTCTTAACCACACACTGCCAACCGTCAACAATAGCCAACTCAATCATATCAGCGTTTTCAATGGGCTTGATTTCATTCACTTTTCTTATTGTCGCCAATTTTCTTTCCATGATTTTTTTTCATCCTTATGTTTTAGTTTTTCAAAACCGGTTATACCATAAATGGAGGAAACGATCAAGGCCCGGGAAAGCGACCAGCAATTCTAAATTTGGAGTAATGGAGTAGATGGGACCGCGTCTCAAAATTGAACATTTCTAATAACTAATGTCCAAATATTGAGATGCAGCACCATTCATCATTCATGATCGCGCATGCTCTTGAAGCAGCAAATTTACCATTGTTTCAATAGATACACCTTGAGCTCTGGCCTTTTTGTGAACCGCTCCAAATATTGACTCTGCTACAGGCACTAAAAAGATCCGACGCTCAATGTTTACCTTAAAATCAACATCTTCCATCATATCTTCATAGTCTGCAGAATCATGGGTATCCCAAAAAGCAGCCGCTTCAGAAATTGAATCAAACGATTCCGGCAAAGGATCATGTGTCTTGGGTGTCTTACTTTTTTCTTTTTGCATAATACTTCCTCTCACGTTCTGACATATCGCGAGCCGATATAACTAAGGCCTCACGAGTCGTCTTATAGATAAAAAAAACAGCAAGATATCTTCCTGACTGGTCTTGACCTAAAGCTCGATATAGATTTTCACCTATTATACGACCTTTTTCTATTATCCTGAAAACTGGCTTTCTTGCAAATAAGCTTTCAACTTCAAATATTGATACGTTGTGTTTACTTTCAAGCTTATCAACTATATCAGGCAGCCAGATAAATCCTTCAATAATCATTTAAAAAGTTCCTAACTTCTTTTTAACCATTTTAAATTTTCACCGTCTAATATAATTCAATCAACGATCATTGTCAACAAAAAATGTGGATTTTATTATTGTAAGATGAAAGATGTTATTTTTTAATTTTTTCTCTTCTACTTTAACGCATCGTAGAAAAAAGGATGGAGCAGCCGGTAATGCCCTACAATTTTGGGGTAATCGCCGTTTAAGAGCTCCATTTCGTTTAACTGACACCCGATTGTCCATAGATTTACCACCAATGGGATCCCTTCCCTGGTTTTTCGTGAACTGACAATTCCTATATGATCATAAATGGTCCCATTGGGAATACCCGTATCCATGATTACGATATCCCCCGGCAGCCACTCGTTTGGTTTTTTTGCCGGTGGTTCTATGGTTAAAATCTCGGCATGATAATCGAAAAATCGTTTTAAATTCCGTGTCCTGCGATGATCGATATTGGGATTGGGTTTTGATATGTTAGGATACCTGCGGGGATGGAGAATGATGTCTTCATAGAGAAGCGCCTGGAGATCGATGCCCAGCCCCCTTAATGCTCGAATGGCCACATCGGTACAAACCCCGATGGACTTATCAAAATCACCCAGGGGATAGGATATGGGGATAATTGCCGTGGCTTTTCTTGTATAAGAACATCCCTGTTTTATCAGTTTTTGGGATTCTTCCAGGGTGCGGCGATTTACATACCCGTTTCCATTATATTTCTGTTCCTGCTGCCGGCTGCGGTAAATATCCACCATAACCAGCTTTTTGGGAATTCTACTAAATAATTGTTTAATATCAGGGTTTTTCATGGCAACACATCCCAGTGTCCAATCATGGGACACGCCGGGATCACCCCCGTGGATTTTAATTGAGCTTCCCAGGGGTGTATTTTGCGGCGGCATCCGGCCGTGGTGTATGGCTTTCACAATCGCCAGGTATTGGGTTTCTGTTATTAATTTATCTTTCAATCCTCTCCTGGCATCTTCTATATTGGGATAAGAAATCCTTAAACTCACCGGACCATACGTTGCCGCGGTCTTTGGTTTCTCAATGATTTGACATATATAGAAACGGCCTTCCGGCGTACAACCATCCCCTTGTTTGATTTTATCATCCCGGGGATTAAAACCCAATGCTGCAGGATATTGCTGTTGTACCTTATTTCCTTTCATGAGCAGCAAACGCCGTTCATCTTTCAGGACCTTAACCCGGAAATCGGTTACCAGTTTTGTAAAAACATAGCCATTTTTGCCATTGGGCATTTTGATCTTCAACCATTCATCGCCTTTGCTAATCACGTCCACCCATCTTCCATGCCGCAAAAACTCGATGATCTTTGAATTGGTCGATGGTTTTTCTCTAACATTTAACAAAGGCACAATTGAATAGACCCGGTCGCTCCATGCTGCCCGGGAGATAACTGAAACCAGTAAAACGAATAATAGACCCTTAATTAATTGGCTTTTCATTATGCCTCCTTAAAAATTTATTTTACCACAAAAGGAAAAAAGGGGCCAGGCGAAAAAATATTTCACACCAATGTCATGAAAAGGAATAAGTAAGATCTAAAAGGTTTGATTGCGTCTACTCCTTCAATTCCTACTCGGGATTGAATCAATTCCTACTAGGAATTGTCAATGCACATTCCTATTACATTCGGTTTTGATTATATTGTCTTTCACCGAAAGAGGTGGTTTCCCCGGCTTTTTAAGCCTATTTCTTTTCGGTTTCTTGCCCGGTTTCTTACCTGTCCCCTTTCCCTTTATCATATTCACTATACAAGTAAACAGTTGAAAAAAGAAAATATTCAAATTTTTTTTGTGAACTTTTTTTGTTTAAATGTCGTCTAACTAATAATGATAATATAAAAAGGAGAAGACTATGATCAAGAATTACTTAAAAATTGCTTTAAGAAACATGATGAGACACAAGGGTTATTCATCGATTAACATTTTCGGATTGGCAATAGGAATGGCATGCTGTATTTTGATTCTATTGTGGGTCCAGGATGAATTGAGCTATGATAAGTTTCATCAGAATTACCACAGGTTGTACAGGGTTGAGCAGGACATTGATTTAGGGGGCGGTAAAACAGTTTGGGTATACACCGCGGCAGCGGCTGTGGGTCCTGCGTTAAAAAATGAATTCCCTGAAATTTTGAATTCGGCGCGATGTTTCTTTATTCCCAGACGAGTGCCGGTGGCTTACGGCGAAAACATATTTAATGAAGTAATAAGATTTGCCGATGCCTCTATTTTTGAGATTTTTACTTTTCCCTTGAAAAAAGGACACCCCCAATCACCCTTCAAAGGGCCCAATTCCATCGTTATCTCGGAAAAGATTGCTTATAAATATTTTGGAAATGAAGAACCCCTGGGAAAAACCCTGGAAATCACCAAAGATACCTTTATGGTCACTGCGGTTATGGAAGACATTCCCCTAAACTCTTCCCTCCGGTTTGATATACTCCTTCCCATTGATTATCTTAAAAAAGGTGGCAGAGATCTTAATGATTGGGAAAGTAATGATTTTCTCACCTATGTGCTGCTCCGGGAAAATACCCGCAGCCAGGAGGTGAGCGCTAAAATATCCGACCGTCAAAGCCGTGAGGCGGACTATACTTCCAGGATGTTTCTTAATCCTTTTTCCAGGATTTACCTGTATTCCACCAGGGGGGGATACGCCAGCAGGATACAGAATATATATATCTTTTTAATCGTGGCTTTTGCCATTTTAATTATTGCTTGTATCAATTTTATGAACCTCACTACAGCCCGTTACGGACACCGGGCCAAAGAAGTGGGATTGAGAAAAGTAGTGGGCGCAGGAAAAAAAGAGATGATCTGGCAGTTCTTCGGAGAATCTTTTGTTATGGTTTTTTTGGCTCTTGCCCTGGGAATTCTAATGGTACAACTTCTTTTACCCCTGTTTAATAACCTGGTGGCAAAGCAATTAACATTAAATATCACTGAAAACCTGCAAACCTTGATGGGACTCGTGGGCATCCTCCTGGTCACCGGTCTTATCTCCGGCTCTTACCCGGCCCTGTTTCTTTCCTCTTTCCAACCGGTAACCGTATTAAAAGAATCGATAAAATCAGGTTCCAGGGGCGCTTTATTCAGGAAAATCCTGGTTATCTTTCAATTTTCCCTGTCAATTATTTTGATAATAAGTACAATTTTAATATTCCGTCAACTGGGGTTTATGCGAAATAGGGACCTGGGGCTGGATAAAGATAATGTGATTTGTCTGCAGGCTGGCTCCGAAACCAGCGCCATCTATGAATCCATGAAAAATGAATGGCTAAAAAATCCCAATGTTTTAAATGTAACCACTTCTTTCAATAAACCATCGAGAATAGGCATGTTTGATGGGAGCTGGGAATGGGAAGGGAAACCACCCGATACCAAAGTGGAGATAAATAAAACCTGGGTGGGATATGATTTTCTCGATACCTTTAAAATTAAATTGCTTGATGGAAGATTCTATTCAAAAAAATTTCCTGGGGATGTTTCCAATTCCATTGTCATCAATGAACAACTGGCAAAAATAATCGGCCCTGGTTCCCCTGTGGGAAAACGGTTCTGGCGAGGCGATGATAAAAAGACCATTATCGGTGTGATTAAGGAGTTTCATTACCTGCCCTTGCATAGAAAGATCGGTCCCATGATGTTACATCTCAGGCCCAATTATTTCCGTTATATTTTTGTCAGGGTTGCCCCGGGGAATTTTGGGAAAACACTGGGATATCTAGAAAAAGTATTTAAACGACTCAATCCCGGTTCCCCCTTTGAATTCAGCTTCATGGATGAAGAGTATGATAAATTGTACAGGAATGAAGAGCGAATGGGGAAGATATTTAACTATTTTGCCCTGTTGGCCATTTTTATTTCCTGCCTGGGTTTATTGGGGCTGGCCTCTTTTACTACTGAACAGCGCACCAAAGAGATAGGGATTCGAAAAGTCCTGGGTTCTACAGTCAGCGGGGTTGTTTTGTTATTATCTAAAGATTTTGCCAGGTGGGTGCTGGCAGCAAACCTGGTGGCCTGGCCTATTGCTTATTATGTAATGAAAAACTGGCTCCAGGGATTTGCTTATAAAACCGGTTTTGGGATATGGATTTTTGTACTTTCCGGTGTGATTGCTTTGACGGTGGCATTGGTGACCGTGAGCTATCAGGCCATCAAAACGGCCATGAAAGACCCGGTAAACGCCTTAAAATATGAATGATGCAGCGGGATTTTGGGCAAAGACGGCACCGACATATTCGCCGGAAGCCAAAACAAAAACCAATTCCTAGAAAGAGATTAGTGGCTTTCTTTTGACTGTAACCTTCCTCGCTCTTATCCTCCTACCAATGTGAATTTTGAATGACTTTTGCAACCTAAACTTTTTCATTTTTCTTTAGATTGCAAATCTTCCCCTTCCTCAAAATCTATCCAACCCCTCTTTTCATCAAAGATTATACGAAATTTGTCAAATATATCCATCCTTCCCATTAACATTGGAACTTCTTCTACTAATGCCCAGGCAATTCTAGCTTTCAACTTTCTACCGTTTAAAATAAGAGTAATTTCTTTGATAGAATAGGGAATGCCTGCACCAGAAATGCCCTTTACTTCTCGAATAATATCATTTTTTTCTTGCTTAAGCCCAAGAGCCTTACCGAATCGATAGGGAATCATCGAAATATCCGCGCCGGAATCTATATACATTAATATCTCTACTTTAAATTCATCTCGTTCTAAAACCACATCAGCTACCGGACGCAAGATTCTTCCTATACTGCTTTCTTCCTCCTTAAATTCATATCGAATCATAGAACTAACATCCTCTCATCAGGAATCTTAGCGACAAAAGGCATCTTACCAGGATATTTTTTTTTTACTTTTTCAAGCATTTTTTCTATATCCTCTCCCTTAGCTGCAACCTTCCCATTTACAATAATTACATACTTGTTCTGAAGTCCTGTTTTGTCAAGATTAAGATATGCTTCAAAATTCTTAGTCATTCTATTGCCTCCTCTGGTACTGTTGGGGCTAGATTTAGACTATAGCATAATAGTAAAGAAATCGCAAGATTTAAAGATAAAAATTTGATAAAAAAAGGGCCAAGCGAAAAAATTTCGCTGTTTGATGAGAACAACGATCGTTACGGTGGAATTGTGGATTCAGGAAAGTGGGATTCTGTGAATGATGGTCATTAGTAATTAGGGAAAGCGGAGAGCGTAGAGCAGAGAGCGCAGTGCGCAAAGCCAACTCCTAACTGCCAACTGCCTTCTCGTGCCTTCGCGGTTAACTTAACTGTTACAGCTATTGAAAAAGAATAGACGTCTATACATCCTTTTATAGCCAGCTATTAAAAAAGAATAGCCATCTCATCATCCATGACCCGTTATCTGCTAAAAAAGAGTTGTTAACGCCTTCGTAATAGTTAAACTCCAGTCACTCCATCTCTCGTACCGCACGGATGGGGAAGCCTTCAACTTACCTTCTTCTCTTCTCGCTTGCCGACTGCCAAATGCCAATTGCCAACTGTCTTTATCTATGCCCTCCGTGCGGATCTACTAACCCATATTAGGATGGGCAGAAATAGAAAAAACTTATAAAACCTTTTGCCTGCCCATCCTGAACTCATTTGCCTCCGGCGGCCAAGAACCTTTTTGAAAAAAGGTTCCTGGACCTCCAAAAACTTTTCATACACGGTCAGCCTGTGTTACAGGGTTTCAGCCTTCCTACCCCATCGGAATCATTTCCCTTTGCTCCGATGTTTACCTTCCTCTTACTTCCTACTTCTTACTTCCTACTGCCAACTACCAACTGACTTCGTGTTCCTTTGTGTCCTTCGTGGCTAATTTTTCTTGAATGTCCCCTTTTCCTCCTTTTCCTGCCTATTGCAATAATAGCCTATTTCATATACAATAGACTTTATTTTTAACCGCTAATAATACGTTCACCCGGTTGAAATAAGGAATAAGAAAAGGATAGACTTATATGGCATCGGAACATTCATATGATATCGAGGTTTGCAATTCATTAAGAGAAACATTTTATAACCAAAAATTGCACCGCCCCATGCGGATAGGGCGTTACGACCCTGGTACGCGGTTGACCTACGAAGTAACCGGTGTGGCCCCCCCTGATAAGGCAAAGGTACACCTGGAAATCGAAAAATTCGTGGGCGGCGGTTTTGCCGGTCAGGTATACAAAATCAAGGTCCTGGATTGCGAAAACGAGGGAAACGGGAATGGTGTGCCTTTACAGAAAGGCCACAGTTATGCCATGAAAATATTAATCCCACCTTCGGGATTTTCCCGGTTCTTTCGCAGCCTGTTGTACCACATTGGCTTCCAGGGACCGTTTCAGCTCCAGGTGAATCCTGCGGCGGCAAGGGCAGGTGCCTTGTGGCAAAAATTTATCCGCCGCGGTGCCAAAATTCGTTTCGGTGATGAAACCGCTGTCAATGATATCCATGCCACTTTTGTGGACAATACCCTGGGAAGCTGCGGAGAAATCAGCGACTGGGTAGAGGGACGCACCTGGCTATTGGAAGTGGATGACCGCATGGACCTGCTAAAGCTCTATAACCGAAAGAAACCCGTGAACCCCAATTCCCTGGGTTCCCCGGAATACCGGGCCAAAAAAGAATTCATGAAGAATTTTGTCAAGCTCCTTCATGACATGGGCGCCCATGAATTTGCCCGGCAGTATGAATGGTCCACATGTAAAAGCCAACCCAACTGCCTGAAACGTAAGGACACGGAAAGTGACCCCTCCGGCGGTTTAATGGCCGTGGATTTCCGCGCCGGCCTTACCCTGCTGCCGTTCCTGCCCATGAGCCCGGGGGATGTTATACTCATCTTTACAGGAATCGCCAGGGGCAGCCTGGTTCAGTTCGACAGGGGAAACCTCAAACACCTGGAGAAATTCGTCAACGCCCACAAAAAGGATTTCGCAGATATGCTGGTTATGCTGGAAGAACTGAAGAACTGCGAAAAAATATACAGGAATTCAATCCCGGATATCACCCACAACCATTTGCGGCTGTTTTTCAGTAAGCGATTGTGGTCCTTCATCTTGGCAAGTGCCCGTACTGGCTGGCGGGTAAAAAACACCATCGATGATAAAACCGAAAAACGGCTGCACAAAAGCACACTGTTGACGCTGTTGTTTTATCTCTTAGGCATTATTCCCATCCTGGGACCATTTATCAGGAGACTCTGGGGACGACCGGATTGGCGAAAACATTATGGTAAAATTTTGACCAGCTGGAGATATCTAAAACGGACTGTTCGTGCCAAATGCGCGGAAAAAGCCATTTTCTGGCACCGGGATGGCCGGGTAACCAGCCCCAAAGCCCAACGGATTGGCGGCTCGTTCTGGCGGTATTTCCGGCACCTGCCGTTATCCATACTGCCCGCAGGTCTGCACCGGTTTTTTACCAATTGGGAATACTTTAAAGAACGGTTATACCACTTTTTTGTACGACCTATAAAGTTGTATTTCAGTGCGCCGCTGCGGGAACAGTGGCTGCAGGACATGATATCGCAGGGGCAAGATAAACACATGCTTTCCAATGAAGATGCCAAAGTAATTCATTCCCAGCTCAAAGAACCCTTTATCCAGAAATACCTGAAAAGCCTGGCCGTGCATGTGTGCACCCTGCCGGTTACCCAGATTGTATCTGTTCTGGTTAGCTGGATTTATGTGAGAGCACACCCGGAAATGTCTACTGCCGAAGCCATGGCAGCGGTGACTGCCATCCTGGTGTTGTTCCAGATTACACCCATCTCCCCTGGTTCATTGGTGCGAGGATTATACGTGGTTTACATGATGATAAAAGATAGGAGCTTCAAAGACTACAACATTGCGGTGTTCCTGGGATTTTTTAAATACATCGGTTACCTGGCTTTTCCCATTCAAATGACCTATCGTTACCCGGAGCTTGCCCGGTTCATGGCCGGCCATTGGGCCACAGAAGCGGTTCATATCGTGCCGGTATTTGGTGAGAGAGGTGCGCTGCTTGAACACTGGGTATACCGTTTATTTTACAACTGGCCGTTGACCATTCGCCGGCACATGCTTAAACGCGCAGAAATAAGGGCCTTACAAAAACCTCGCTACTGGCACGTGGTTGTTTATGCTATTGGAGCAGCAGTGGTTTTGGGTGCTGCTGATCTTCTATTTCTAAAATACATCGGGTTCATGCCCACGTTAAAAAACACCTGGTGGTTTGCCTTGTTAATCATTGTGCTGTGCGGCGCAGCTATAACACTGGGCTGCGGAGGTGCACCGCTGTCCAAACGTTTTATATCTGCTGCCCTGTGGGGAGTGTTGACCGCCCTGCTGTATACAGGAGTATCCGCAGCAATTATCTTCTGGGTACAGCATGAAACAGTCATCGTGGGTGATGTGCTCACCAATGGCGCCTGGCGGGTGTTTATTTTTACCCTTTTCGCTGCCATTGCCGCAGCCTTTACAGAATTACGCCCCCCTCGAGGACAATACTGTTGACTTAAGAAAGAAGTTAAGAAGATGAGAAGTTAAGAAGGTAAGAAAGCAGCAAAAAGGAAACAATTGGGCAAAATTTAAAGAAGCGGGGTACAATGATTGTCCGCATATGAAAAGTTTTTGGGAGTCCAGAACCCTTTTTACAAAAAGGGTTTTGGCCGTCGGAGACAAAAAAAAGTAAGGAATACCGACGGATTAAAATTATTTGGTTTTTTATTTTGTAATTTTATTTTAAATAGGAGGTGAATGAAATGAAAAAGAGGTTGTGGTTTATTGTGGTTTTGGTTTTTATGATCTTCGCCCTGGTGCCGGCATATATTCATTTGTCGGCGGCGGGTGATACTCCCAAAACAAAGACAGCGCTGTTGATTATTGATGTTCAATATTTTTATTTTCCCGGCAGCGACTATGCCCTGGTGAACCCAGAAGCTGCCAGCCTCAATGCTAAAAAATTGCTGAAAAAATTTCGCGAAAAAAAATCATTGGTCATCCATGTCCGCCACAATGCCAAAAAGGGAGCGGAAATTCATGAAAACGTCAAACCCATCATGGGTGAAAAAGTCATTTCTAAAAACAGTGTGAATAGTTTCAAAGATACGGATTTATTGAAGTACTTAAAGGAGCACCAGGTCAAACGTCTGGTGATTTGCGGTATGATGACCCATATGTGTGTGGAAGCTGCCACCCGTGCGGCCCATGATTTTGGTTTTGAATGCATCCTGGTGCACGATGCCTGTGCCACGCGGGCGTTGAAATTCAAAGACAAAGTCATCGGTGCCGAAGATGTGCACGATTCCACGTTAAGTTCACTCTCCGGTTATTATGCCAGAGTCATCGATACCGAAACATTCTTAAAAGAGTATTAATTTTCCCCTGGTCTCTGTGTGCCCTGGGGTAAAAAATTCAATGAAAATTGTCTCAATTGTTGAAATGCAACTCGATTTCTTTTAAAATACCATCTTCGCCGGAAAAACAAAAAAAGTATAAGACGATTAATTCTACTCCTGGTATGTGTGTTAATGTCTGTTTTCAGCCTGGCATTGGACCCGGGGAAGAAGAACACCCAGTATATGCACGAAGTTTGGGAAATTGAACAGGGTCTGCCGCAGAACGCGGTATATACCATTGTCCAAACCCGGGAGGGTTACCTGTGGTTGGGAACGGAAGAGGGCCTGGTTCGCTTTGACGGGGTTCATTTTGAGATTTATGATAAGAGGAAGGTAAAACAACTAACAAATAATAAGATTTACGCACTTTGTGAGGACCGGGAAGGAAATCTCTGGATAGGTACGTATGGCGGTGGTTTAACCCGCCTGGACACAAAAAATGGGAAATTCACCACCTTTACTGAAAAACAAAATTTATTATCCAATAACCAGGTAACAAAGCTGTGTGAAGATAATGAGGGGAACCTGTGGATCGGAACCGAAAGCGGATTGAACCGCATGAAAGCAGGTAAAATCACCGGTTAACAACCCGGGACGGTTTATCCGAAAACAAAATAAAGGCCATTTGTAAAGATAGGGAGGGGAACCTGTGGATCGGAACAGACTGGGGGTTGAACCGGATGAAGGATGGCAAATTCGTCACCTTTACCACCCAACAGGGTTTATCCGATAACCGGGTAAGGTCCCTTTGTGAAGATCAAACGGGTAACCTGTGGGTTGGAACCGAGGATGGGCTCAACTGGCTGCAAGATGGTAAATTCACCGTATTTACAAAAGGACAGGGGCTGTCCAGTAATCGAATCAAAGCCATCCATGAAGACCGGGAAAGGAACCTGTGGATTGGTACAGAAGGCGGGGGACTGAACCGTCTGAATCCCAGGGATGGGAAATTTACCGCATTTACAACAAAAGAGGGGTTATCCGATGACGAAATAAGGGCCATCTATGAAGATAAAGAGGGACTCCTGTGGATCGGCACCAATGGTGGCGGGCTAAACTGCCTGAAGGATGGGAAATTCACCCCATACACAACAAGAGAAGGTTTATCCAATGACGATACCGGCCCCATTTATGAAGATAAGGAAGGAAGTCTGTGGATTGGAACGGAAGGTGGACTGAACCGTCTGAATCCCAAGGAGGGGAAATTCAAACGTGTTACCTTTCGGGAAGGTCTCTTTGACGACACGGTACACCAGGTATTTGAAGATGATAACGGGTACTTGTGGATGAGCTGCAATAAAGGAATTTTCCGGGTCCGTAAAAAAGAAGTGGAGGAATTTTTTGAGGGAAATGTACCGGGTATTCACTGCGTTTCCTATGATGAGAATGATGGGATGAAAAGCAGGGAATGTAATGGAACCCGCCAACCCACGGGGTGGAAAAGCCGTGATGGAAAACTCTGGTTCCCCACCATCAAAGGAGTGGTAATGATCGATCCCAACGATATCAAGACCAATTCGCATCTCCCCCCGGTAAAAATCGAGGAAATTATCGTGGACAACAAAAAAATCTTGCCCCCTTTCCCTGGCAATAAAGATAAACTTGTTATATCTCCCGGTTACGAACGGTTTGAAATCAAATATACAGGATTGAGTTTCCTGGTGGTAAAACGAGTTCGCTTCAAATACAAACTGGAAGGATTTAATAAAGAGTGGATCGAAGTCGGTACCCGGAGAACCGCCTATTACAACAAAATCCCCTCGGGGGATTATACCTTCCGGGTCCTGGCCTGCAACAATGACGGCATATGGAATGAAAGCGGTGCTTCCATTCCTCTTTATATAAAACCTTATTTTTACCAGACCTGGTGGTTTTACCTGGTCTGCGGATTGGCGGTTATTTTCCTGGTATACGGCGGTTATTGCTGGCGGGTGAGGCGATTAAAAAAACGGGAAGTGGAGTTGGAAACACTAGTGGCCCAACGCACGGCTCAGCTTCAAAAAGCCAATGAAAAGGCCCGGGAGGAACGGGAAATTGCGGATGCTGCCAACCGTTCCAAAAGCCTATTCCTGGCCCGGATGAGCCACGAAATCCGCACCCCCATGAACAGTGTAATCGGTTTTGCCGAAATGCTCATGGATTCCGGTTTGAATGAGGAACAGTTGGATTATGCTGCCACCATCAGCCGGAGCGGTGAAGCGTTACTTTCTGTCATCGACGATATCCTGGATTTTTCCAAAATCGAGGCAGGGAAATTAGCCTTTGACCCCATTGATTTTTCCCCTGAAGAAATTGCTTTTGATGTATGTGAATTAGTCCTTCCCAGGATTGAGAATCGACCCATTGAAATGTTTTGCCGGGTGAGCGACCAGGTACCCGCCTATGTAAAACAGGATCCCGGTAGATTCCGGCAGGTGCTGGTCAACTTAATGGGAAACGCGGTTAAATTTACCCGGGAAGGGGAAATTGATCTCTCCATCGATGTTGAAGAAGAGAGCCAAAACCGGTTGATGCTCCACTCTAAGGTTCGTGATACAGGCATTGGCATCTCAGTGGACAGGCTGAATACTATTTTTGAGGTTTTCCAGCAGGAAGATGGTTCCACCACCAGGAAATTTGGAGGAACTGGTCTTGGGTTAACCATATGCAAGCAAATTGCCAGACATATGGGCGGCGATATCCAGGTGGAGAGCACACCTGGAAAAGGCAGTACCTTTCATTTTTATGCCTGGGTGGAAAAATCAGGAAAAAAACCCGAGCCAAAACCCGTTATGGTGAACCTGGTGGGGAAGCGAGTTCTTATTGTCGATGATAACAGGAATAACCTGGATATCCTGGAACATATATTAAAAAAGCACGGCATGTCTGTGGAGAAGCAGTTGGGAGGGAAGGGGGTGATTTCCATCATTCAAGAAAATGTTGAGAAAGGAATGCCTATTGATCTTGGTATCCTGGACCTGATCATGCCTAGCATGAGCGGTTACGAACTGGCTGCACAAATCCGCAAGCTTGATCCCCCCATTTCCAATATCCCATTACTGGCATTATCCTCTTCTGTTAGCAGACGGTCGAACAAATACCGGGAAGCCGGGTTTGACGGTTTTTTAACAAAGCCTGTGCAATCCCAAAGACTTATACCGATGATCGAACGATTACTGGCTTCTGAAGTACCGAAAGCAGCGAAAGTACAACATGTACAGGAAGAAATCGCAAAGCAGCAGCAGCTTGTCTTTGATGATGTTAAACATGATGTTCATATTTTATTAGTAGAAGATAATCCCATCAACAGGAAGCTGGTCAGTTCCATGTTAACCAAAGCAGGTTACCGGTTGGATACGGCAGAGAACGGAAAGGAAGCCGTGGAAAAGTATTTATCGAGTCCTGGGAAATACAACTTGATCTTCATGGATATCCAGATGCCTGAGATGGATGGAATTGCAGCCACCCGGATGATCCGGGAGAAAGGATTTGCCGGTATCCCCATCATTGCTATGACAGCCCAGAGTATGAAAGGAGATTATGAAAAGTGTCTTGAGGCGGGTATGAATGATTATATATCCAAACCCATTCGCAAGAAAGTTGTTTTGGAAATGGTAGAAAAGTGGGTAAAGCAGTGCCCTTCACCCCCTTCGGGGGAAATTACAAATCCCAAATAACAAATCACAAACAGAGAGGTGTCCTTCGGACCTATTTAAAACGCCTGACGGCGCTAAACTGTTTTTCTTTTCTAAACAAAAAGTTTTGTGGGGTCCAGGGGCGGTTTTTCAAAAGAGCCCCTGGCCGTCGGAGACATAGTAATTTCAGGATGGACATTTTTAAATTTTTTAAGTTTTTATGTCCATCATGTAGATATGCGTATTGGTCAGTATATCCGCACGGAGGGCAGAAGTTTTTTAGAGTGTCCGTGCGGTAGGAGAGAAAGGCGCCCTTCGACCCAATTTAATAAGCCTTTCACCACTTTCAGGGGAAATTCCAGGTACCAAGTACCAAATCCCAAATTACAAACACCTCAAAGAACTCAATAGAACCATTCGCTTCTATGTCTGCTGCGAAAGCTTATATAAACTGATATCAGGGATAAATTGAAAATCTTTCAAATTG
>JABAOH010090455.1_pt1 | contig 33576 bp, 37 predicted proteins | sample 7062181 | NCBI WGS metagenome assembly JABAOH01 (sample SAMN14538630, study PRJNA623070) | marine sediment metagenome | biome: marine biome [ENVO:00000428]; feature: marine pelagic biome [ENVO:01000023]; material: deep marine sediment [ENVO:00002113]; isolation source: pool of 5 deep marine... | reverse complement strand
TTGGTTTTTCAAATTTCATTTGTGAAAACCAGAAATGAGAATAGGCCTTTGATGTAATAAAGACAGTTTGTTTAGGAAAAATGTTGACTTATGCAGATAAAGCTGGAATAGGCGTAGCTATAGCAATTACAGCTATAGCGGTGGCATTTACAGCAACAGGTGGATTATCTCAATACGATAACCCACAAAGAAATGATATATCAATGGAATCGGTTTCAGAATTAGAACTTGAAATGAGAGTAGCTCAAAAAGCTTCTGAAGATATACAACAACTCACAAAAGAGATGGAACAAAAAACAGAAAAAGTTGAAGAGCTAACTAAAGAGGCAGTTGGTGCAAAACTTCCAGCTAAATTTGTAAGTATTCCAAAAGGAACCTCAGTACCAGGATGTGAAAAAGCAAATCTATGTTATGATCCTCCGGATGTGACAATTTTTGTTGGTGGAGAAATTTTATGGCGAAATGATGACTTGTCTCCACATACTGTTACCAGTGGAACTGCATTATCTGGTCCTGATAATAATTTTAATAGTGGTCTCATATCTGGAGGAGAAACATTTTCACATATGTTTAATGAGCAAGGGGAATTTCGCTATTTTTGTATGATACATCCTTGGGCTGAAGGTTCGGTAACAGTAGAATAGTACCGGAAATAGTTAGTTTTTATTATCCTTGATTACTTTTCGAAAATATGCTTATTCCAGTTAGATGTTTTACCTGTGGAAATCTTATTGCAGACAAATTTGAAGATTATCAAAATAGAATAAAGTCAGGTGAAGAACCAGCTAAAGTCTTAACCTCTTTAGGTATTGAAAGATACTGTTGCAGAAGAATGTTGTTAACTTCAGTTGAAACAATTCAACAAGTTGTTCCATTTTATGAAGCAATAAGAAGGCGACACTTAGAAGTTCAATCTGAGTTAGAATAGTTTGCCAAAAATTACATCTGTTAAGGCTAGATTAATTTACAATAGCAGAGGTACAAAAACAATCGAAGTAGATGTCACTTCTGATAACAAGTTTCAAGGAAGAGTGTGTGCACCTTCGGGAGCTAGTGTAGGAAAACATGAAGCGGTAAATTTTCCTGACGGTGATCCTCAAAAAAGTTTTCAAATATTAACAAAAAATTCAGAAAAATTTGTGGGATTAGAATCAACGGACCTTAAATCCATTCATGATACAATCCGTTCATTAGATCAAAGTCCAGTTTATTCTAATATTGGAGGTGCAGTTGCATTTGCAATAACAATTGCTTCTCTAGAATCAGCTGCCAAAGCACAAGATGAACCCCTATTCAAATTAATTTCAAAAGATCAAGATTATAGATTTCCTTTACCTTTAGGAAATATTTTGGGAGGAGGGGCTCATGCAGGGCCAGGCACTCCTGACATTCAAGAGATTCTAATTTGTGCAGTAGGAGCAAAAACAATTCGAGAGGCTGTAGAAACTAATCTTGCAGTTCATAAAGAATTACGAAATGTTTTGCAAAAAGATGATCCTGGTTTTACTAATGGTAGGGGAGACGAGGGAGGATGGGCTCCAAAGGCAGATAATGATAAAGCTTTAGAACTATCAGCAAAAGCATGTGAGAATTTAGGATTTACTTTAGGGAAAGAAGTTGCTTTGGGAGTTGACTTTGCATCATCAACGCAATGGAATGAAGAGAAGAAAAAATATCTTTACGATAGAGCAGGATACGAACATTCTCCAGAAAAACAAATTGAGTTCGCATCAAAAATAATTGAAAAATACAAACTAGCTTATGCTGAAGACGCAGTTCATGAAGAAGCATTTGAGGATATGGCTGAACTTACTGCAAAATTTCCTAGTACTTTGATTACAGGTGATGATCTAATTGTAACAAACACTGAGATTCTAAAAAATGCTATAAACAAAAAAGCATGTAATGCTGCAATTCTCAAAGTAAATCAAGCAGGTAGTCTTTATGATGCATTAGAATTTGCAGATGTTGCAAATTCTAATAACATTAGATTGATTACTTCTCATCGTTCTGGTGAATCAATTGATTCCCACATTTCTCATATTGGCATTGGAACAAAGTCAAAAATGCTGAAAGTCGGAGTTGTGGGGGGAGAAAGAATAGCAAAATTGAATGAGCTTATTCGATTATCAGAGCATGATTTAATACGCGGTATGGCACAAATTTAAAAACGCAGAATGAGTCAACAAAGCGAAATTTCAACCATAAAGACAAAGATTCTCTCAACAGGAATAAGAGTCGGAACGGCAGTTAAGACAAAATTCATGGCACCATTCATTACAAAAGCTAGCCCTGAAGGTCTTTACCTAATTGATCTTGATGTCACTATTCAAAGAATTCAGACTGCTGCAAAATTCATCAATAGACAAAATATTGAAGATGTAATAGTTTGTTCTGGAAGAGAATATGCAAATACTCCTATAGAAAAATTCTGTGAGCTAACTGGAGCTGTTAAGAAATTGGGCAGATTTATGCCTGGAACTCTAACTAATCCTTCTTTACCATATTACATTGAACCAAAATTAGTTTTAATTTCTGATCCTCAAGTTGATGAACAAGCAATAACAGAAGCAACAAATGCAGGAATACCAGTAGTTGGGATTTCAAATACAGACAATGTTACTTCAAAAGTAGATCTAGTAATTCCTGCAAACAATAGAGGTAGAAAAGCATTAGCAACAACTTATTGGTTATTAGCTCGCGAAATTCTAATTCAGAAAGGCGAATTAAAAGAAGGCGAGCAAATGAAATACGAAATCGATGATTTCGAAACAAAAATTCTGGAAGAGGAAATAGAATAATGCAAATTAGAACACCGGCTGTAGCCGGAATGTTCTATCCCAAAGAAACTGAACAATTGAAGGGTCTTGTACATGATTGTTTTTTACACAGTTCTGGTCCAGGAAAAATTCCTCCCAGTGAGCTTAAAAAAAAAATTTATGGTGTGATTTGTCCACATGCTGGTTACGTTTATTCCGGACCAGTTGCTTGTCATTCATTTTATGCAATTTCATCTAATCCAAGCCAATTGTTCATAATCGTTGGTCCAAATCATTGGGGAATTGGCTGCAATATTGCAGCTATGAAAGATTGTTCATGGGAAACACCGTTAGGAAGTGTAGAGGTTGATTCAGAAGCAGCTGATGAGCTTTCAAGCCTTTCTAAATTAATTGAGATTGATTTTTTTTCTCATACTAAAGAGCACAGTTTGGAAGTACAAGTTCCAATTTTACAAGAAACATTTTCAAATAAATTTAAAATTTTACCAATCGCAATGATTGATCAAAGCAAAAACACTGCAATAGAGATTGGAAAGTGTATTGCAAAGATTTCAAAAAAGAATCAAGCAATGATTATTGGTTCATCTGATTTTACTCATTATGAAGAAAATAGTTTTGCACATTCACAAGATAAGGCCTTAATTGAGCCTATTTTAGAATTAGATTTAGAAAAATTCTACGAAGTATTAGAAGAAAAAAAAGTTACAGCATGTGGATATGGTGCAATGGCAGCTACAATGGTTGCTTGCAAGGAACTCGGTGCAACAAAAGGAGAACTACTAAAGTATGCAACAAGTGGAGATATTTCAGGAGATAAGAGCTCAGTAGTAGGCTACGGCTCTATAGTATTTAGTTGAAATCAATAGCATCTGCTCCAGCAAAGGTAATCTTGTTTGGAGAACATTTTGTAGTGTATGGTCAAAAAGCCATACTTTGTTCTATAAACAAAAGAGTCAAAATTACTTCTGAAAAAACTGATGAACCTATAATTAATGTAAAATCAAATCTAGGTCAGATTAGCGTTCCTGCTTCAAAACCAATCGATGAAATAAACTCCACATTGATTCCATTCGTTTACATTGCAAAAAAAATGATTGAAGAATTTTCGCATGATGGAGGAATAAACATTATAATTGAATCAGAAATTCCATCTGGTGTAGGATTAGGATCGTCTTCTGCATGCTGTGTAGCAGCTGCGGGTTCAGTTTCTAAACTATTTACAAATTATTCTAAAGAAGATGTTCTCAATTTAGCAATAGAAGCTGAAAAGACAATTTTCAAAGAAACTTCTGGAGCAGATTGTACTGTATCAACTTTTGGAGGAATTATTGAATACGACAAACAAAGTGGATTTAGAAAAATGGATACAAAGACAGATCTACATCTTGTAATAGTTAATACAAAAATTCCCCATACAACAAAAAAAGTTGTAACTAAAGTTAAGGAATTCATTGATAATAACAAAGAAACTTTTTCTCAGTTATGCGATAAAGAATCAAAAATAATTGAAAAAGTAACATCAGCCTTGAATTCAGGAGATTTGAAGTTAATTGGAGAGGCAATGATTGAGAACCAAAAGTATCTTGAACAAATTGGAGTATCTAATGAGGATCTCAATAATCTAACTCAAGAAGCAAACAAGACCTCGTTTGGTTCAAAGATCACAGGCGCAGGAGATGGTGGATGTATTATTGCTATAGTAGATGAATCAAACCTTGATAGTACTTTGAAAAATCTTCAGAGTAAAAATTATGAGTGTTTTTCAGTGCAAATTGATTCAAAGGGAATGGATACTTTTTAACTCCCTTTTTTGCGAAAATTAACATGCTTTTAATCAAACTTGGTGGTTCAATAATTACCAATAAGAAAAAGCCATTATCACCTAAGAAAAAATTAATCGATAAAATTGTTAAGAGTTTAAAAAAAATCAATGAAGATTATGTAATTGTTCATGGAGGAGGTTCTTTTGGACATTATTGGTCTGTAAAATACGACATGCATACAAAACCTCAAAGATATAGTCTCAAAGGAGTCTCTGTTGTTAAAAATTCTATGATTGAATTAAATAAAATTATTTTAGATTCTTTTATTAAAAATAAATTAAATCCATATTGCCTTCCACCAACAGACTTTGTTAGTGGCAATAAACCAATTAACAAAAAAATCTTAGAAATTAAAAAAATTGCAAGCTCTGGATTAATTCCAATTACTTATGGTGACGCATTATGGTATGGAAACAAAAAATCATACATTTTATCTGGCGATAAAATTATGTCAATGCTAGCACATGTACTTAAACCAAGATTATCCATTTTTGTATTAAATGAAGATGGCGTGTATTCAGATTTGAAAACTAGAAAATTAATTTATGAATTTAAAAATGAAAAAATCTTAGAAAAGAAAAATAAGATGGATGTAACAGGAGGAATGACTAGAAAAGTTACGGAGGCTTCAAAAATTTCTAAAATGGGATTAAAGGTTTTTTTTGTTAACGGAAACAAGCCAGAAAGAATTGTCAATGCAGTAAACAGAAAAAAGTTTGAAGGAACTTTGTTTAGGTGAAAACTAAATGGCTGACGAATATGTTATTTTAGTAGATGAAAACGATAATCCAATTGGCAAAGAAGAAAAAGTAAAATGTCATTTGCCAAATGGAAAACTTCACAGAGCTTTTACTGCATTAATTTTTGATAAAGAAGGAAGATTAAGCATTACAAGAAGAAGTCATAGCAAAATGCTCTGGCCAGGAGATTGGGATGGAACAGTTGCAAGTCATCCAAGAGAAGGCGAAACTTATGTGTCATCAGCTGAGCGTAGAATGCCTGAAGAGATTGGAATTTCCTGTAAATTTGATTATCTAATGAAGTTTGAATATCATGTTCCATACAAGGATGTAGGTTCAGAAAATGAGATTTGTGGAACCTTATTGGGAGTAATCGATAATTCAACAAAATTGAATCTAGTTGAAGATGAAATTAGTGAGGCAAAATGGATTACTGCAGATGAATTAATTAAAGAATTACAAGAAAAACCAGAAATTTATTGTCCATGGATGATAATTGCTTTATACTTAATTCCAAAATCAGAAGAATCAGTGTTATCTAAATACAAATCAATTATTTCTGAATGGATCAAACCGGAAATAGTAAAACCCTTAGAGGATTCAATAAAATATCATTTACCAGATAACAATTGGAGATTAGTTAACTGATGAAATCTAACTCGCTCTCAAAGAATGCAAAAGAAGTAAATCGTTACCTAGGAACTAAACTAAAAGGAAATCCTACACAATTGTATGATGCAGCATCTCATCTAATAGTAAATGGAGGAAAACGTTTGCGACCATTTATGGTAATGAAAAGCTGTGAAATTTTAGGTGGAAAAGTAAAAGATGCAATGCCAGCTGCTAGCGCAGTAGAAATGATTCACAACTTCACTTTGGTTCATGATGATATAATGGACAATGATGAAATGCGTCATGGTGTCCCAACAACTCATAAAAAATATGGACTTCCAATTGCAATTTTAGCTGGAGATGTATTATTTTCAAAAGCTTATCAAATTCTTTCAGGAATTAATCTTCCACCAAAGTCATCAAACCAACTTGTATCTAGATTAGCAAAAGCATGTGTTGATGTTTGTGAAGGACAGTTATTTGATATCAAAATGGCAGAAGCAAAAAAAATTCCTTCTCAAGTAAATTATATAAAGATGATTGAAAAGAAAACTGCTGCTTTGTTTGATGTGTCTTGTTCAATGGGCGCAATTTGCGCCAAAGCAAAACAAAGTGATATAGTAAAACTATCAACTTTTGGAAAAAATCTTGGAATTGCTTTTCAAATAACTGATGACTTGATTGGAGTTATGGGAGATCCAAAAATGACAAAAAAACCAGTAGGAAATGACTTGAGAGAAGGAAAAAAGTCCCTCCCAATTGTTCTAGCAATTACAAAATCAAAAGGAAATAACAAAAAAACAATCTTGAAAGCATTTGGAAATTCAAAGGCTACAAAAAAAGACATTGAAAAGGCAGTTCAAGCAATTCGTGCCTTAGGAATTGAAAAAATAGTTAGAAAACAGGCATTACAATACGCAGAAAAAGCAGAAAAATCCCTCAGCAATTATTCTAGTCCTGCAAAAAAAGAATTACTTAATCTTCTTAATTTTGTTGTAAAAAGGAGTTTGTAGCTTGGATGACGAAATAAAAAAAGAAATTAGAAAATATGCTTTACAAAATGCTGTAGAACATGACGGCAAAACAAATGATAAAATAGTTTTATCAAAAATTCTTGGAAGTAGAGCAGAGCTACGCAAAAATATCAAAGAAGTCATTGGTGAGTGCTCCAAAATTGTTGCAGAAGTAAATTCTATTCCATTAAGTGAGCAAGAATCTGAGATTAAGAAGAATTATCCTGAATTATTAGAAACCAAAAAAACAATTGAAGAACGAGAAGGTCTTCCACCATTAGAAGGTGCAGAACAAGGAAAAGTTGTTACAAGATTTCCACCAGAACCAAATGGATATCCTCACATTGGACATGCAAAGGCTGCAATAATCAATGAAGAATATGCAAAGATGTACAATGGAAAAGCAATTCTTAGAATGGATGATACAAATCCAGAAAATGAAAGACTGGAATTTTATGCAGCAATTAAAGTTGGACTTGAATGGCTTGGAATAAAATATGATAAAATAAAAAACACTTCAGATGATTTAGAAATTCTTTATGAAAAAGGAAAAGAAATTATCAGTTTAAACAAAGCCTATGTTTGCACTTGTAAGCGAGATGTAATTAGTAAGAACAGACGTGAGATGAAATCATGCAAATGCAGTCAACTAGATGTTAACCAAAATGAAGATAGATGGACAAAACTTTTTGAAGAATATTCTTCTGGTGAAGCAATTGTTAGATTTAGAGGAGATATGAAATCACAAAACACTGTAATGCGTGATCCTGTTTTGTTTAGAATTATTGAAGATCGTCATCCACTTCTTGCAGGAAAGTACAAAGTTTGGCCTAGTTATGACTTTGCGGTTGCAATAGAAGATAGTTTAGATGGTGTAACTCATGCTTTTAGATCAAAAGAGTATGAATTAAGAAATGAATTGTACTATGCAATTTTAGATGCATTAAACATGAGAAAACCCAAGGTTTTGGAGTTTTCTAGGCTCGAATTTAAGGGAATGCCAGTCTCAAAAAGGATCATAAAACCACTCATAGAAAATGGAAAAATTGCTTGGTATGATGACCCAAGACTACCTACTTTAGAGGCATTAAAAAAACGAGGAATAACTCCTGAAGCAATTAGAAAGTTTACAATTTCTCTTAGTTTTACAAAAGCTGATACTCTTGCACCATTTGATTCTCTTGAATCATTTAACAGAAAAGAAGTAGATGCAACAAGTATTCGACTTTATCTTGTAAAAAATCCACGCAAACTTTCCATAAATAATTTGCCTTCTAACCAAATAGAATTACCAAATCATCCTGCAAATTACATGGGAAAAAGAACAATTCAAGTAGATGGAAATGTTTTTCTGTCTTCCGAAGATGTTGAAAATGTTTCTGAAGGTTCTCAGTTAAGATTAATGGGATTAGGTAATGTCAAAATCAACAAAGCTGGAAATGATTTAGAAGGAGAATACATTGGAGATGATGTTAAAGTGGATTATCCAAAAATGCAGTGGGTTCCACAAAAAAATTCTCATAGATTAAAAATTATTATTCCCAAGCAATTATTCATTGATGATAACTTTAACGAGAATAGCTTAGAAGAATTAGAAGTAATGACTGAACCGCATTATCTAGAATTAAAAGATGGCTCTGAAATTCAATTTGTAAGGTTTGGATATTGTAGAAAAGATTCTGCTAACCAAGCAATTTACACACACAAGTGATTAAACATGAAGATAGGACGATTTCAGGAATCTGGAAAAGAAACTTTTGGAATAGTAAAAGATGGTCAAGTTGCGACTAGAGAGGAAATAATCTACACAACGGGGGTTCCATTGCCATTTAGCATAAAGGATTTTCTTTTTGATGGATGGTTTGAAGAAATTTTGAAAAAATCTCCTAATCTCTCATACAAAGAAGAGTTATCAAAATACAATGTACTTGCACCAATAGCTAATCCTCCAAAAATTCTATGCCTTGCATTCAATTACGTTGATCATGCTAAAGAACAAAAAACTAATCCACCAGATAATCCCGTAGTTGTAATGAAACCAAGAACTACACTAACTGGAACAAATTCAGAAATTCGCAGTCCATCCTTTGTAGAAAAGCTAGATTACGAGGTAGAATTGGCTTTGATAATAGGTAAAAATTGTAAAAACATAGACGAATCTGAGGCTAAAAAAGCAATTTTTGGTTATATGATATTGAATGATATTTCTGCTCGAACAATTCAGTTTCAAGACAAACAATTCACGCGAGCAAAAGGATTTGATACTTTTGCACCATGTGGACCTTGGATAACAACTGCAGACGAAGTACCAGAGCCACAAAATCTCAAAATGACTACAAAAATTAATGGAGAGCTAAGACAAGATTCAACTACAGCAAACATGTTTCTAAAAATTCCTGAAATTGTTTCAAAGCTAAGTAAAGTAATGACATTAGAAAAAGGAGATATCATTTCAACAGGAACGCCTGAAGGAGTTGCTTTGAATAATCCTAATGTAGAATTTTTAAAAACAGGTGACAAAATAGAAATGGAAATTGAAAAATTAGGAAAGCTAGAAAACACTGTAAAATTTTTTGATTAAATAAACTTTGTAACTAAACAAAATCCAAATCTTTTTTCCAAGTTTTTTATTCGTGGTAAAGATTTTGCTTTAGTTAAAATTTGAATTCTTTTAATTTTATTTTTAATAGCGTAATCTTGAATATATGTTAAAATTTCTTTAACATTATCTTTTGAACCAGGAATTAGTGTAACCATTAATGTTTTATCAAAGTGTTCAGATTCTATAAAAACAAGCATTGTATCAATTACAGATTTGCGTGAAGTGTAAAGAATTCTTTTTTGATTCATTAATTTTTTAGTTATTTTTTTTGTTAATGGAATCCATCTCCAAGATTTTACATAAGACGATAAATTAGATAAAAGATAATTTCTAATTTTTTTATTATCATTTGCAATCAAAACATTTGATTTTTTATCTGATTTTCTAGGAAGTAAAGAGTAAAAATTCCAAATTGATTCTTTTTTATATTTTAAATTCTTTGCAAGATTAAGTGATTTTTTATTATTAGTGGCAATTAACATTTTTGAAACATTACATTTTTTTCTTTTTGCACGTAATTCAGACTCTAGTACAAGACTTTTTGCAAATCCTTTTTTCCTAAATTTTTTATTTACACGAATTCCTTCTATCCAAACTTGTTTTTCAAAAAAGGAACTATGACATATTGCAAGTGGGACTTTGTTTTCTCTTAAAACTAGCAATTTTCCTTCTAAAATCCAGTAATCCCAGACATCTTCAATGTAATCTCCCCAAGAAAAAGTGTTTTTACAAAAATCCAGAACCTTCTTTTTGTCTGATGATTTGGCCTTTGAAATTCTCACATGTATCACAAATCAGAAAAACTATTAAGAATAATCATTAGAAATGAGTCATGGCCAAAGTATCTGTAGGAAAAGTTTCTGATATTTCCCCTGGAGCAATGAAAAAGGTTTCAGTTGATGGAAAAGAAATTCTTGTTGTAAATAATGAAGGAAATTTCTATGCAATTGATGATACATGCACTCATTCAGGTGCAAGTCTTTCAGAAGGTCAACTAGAAGATACAACAGTTACATGTGGATGGCATGGAGCTCAATTTGACTGCAAAACCGGAAAATTATCTAAATTTCCTGCAAAAATTAATGATTTGAAATCTTATAATGTAATTTTAGAATCTGACGAAGTTTTCATCGAGGCATAAATTAAAAACTGGATGATGTTTTGATAAAGTGGTTGGGATATGTCAGATACAAATCAAAATAAAGAATATTTGCAAAACTCTCTTGATACATTAAATCAAGTAGCAGCTAATCCATCTACTCCAAAAAACATTAGAAAAAATATTCAAGATTTGGTAAATGATCTAAAATCTGAAGAATATTCTTTGTCTGTTCGTGCATCAAATGCAATTAGCACGTTAGATGACATAACACAAGATCCCAACGTGCCTTCGTATGTTAGAGTAACTTTATGGCAGGCGGTTTCAACCCTTGAAAACATCAGGGAATAGTAATCCACCAATTGTAAAATTAGAAGATTATCTATCATCATTACCTAATGGAATAATCTCCGGTGAAGAAGTTCAGCTACCTGAGCGTTCGTTTAGAGATATTTTTGAATTTGCAAATTTGAGTAAAAATGATATTTTCTATCATTTAGGATGCGGTGACGGTACAGGAGTTGCCATCGCTGCTCAAGAATTTAGTGTAAAAAAAGCAGTTGGTATAGATATTGATTCAAAAAAAATCCAAGATGCTAAAAAATTACTAGACCCAAAGAAATTATCAAATTATGCGTTAGTAAATGAAGACATCATCAATTCTCATCTAGACGACGCTACTGTCATACTATTTTGGTTTACTGATGCAAAAATTATCGAAGTGATGATGGAAAAATTTGAAAAGTTACCAAAAGATTGTAAAATAATTACTATTTGGGGGCCATTACCTGATTGTCTTCCTGACAAAATTGATTTTCCTTACATCATTAATCTAGTTCCGTTTACGCAAGCCAAAGATCTTAAAGAACAGCTCTTAGCTGTTTTTGGTGCAAAATGTATTGATTTTGTTAACGCATGGGAATTTGCAGAAAGATATACCAAAGCTATAGGAACAACTGAAGCTGGAAATGATCGGTTCCTAACTATCATTCAGTCATTGGTAATTTGGATAAATGCTAAAAATCTTGGAGTAGCATGCACAGAAGAGCCGCCTCCTGCCATTAAAAATTACATGGGAATTTTAAGAAATTTTTTCAATATTGAAGTTGAACATCTACTTAAGGACTAATTCCTAGTCACCCTTTTATCTAGTAAAAGAGTAATTACATTATGCAAGATCGTGTAAACATCAACGTATCAGCAATTGATTACGATAAGACAAGTGAAGCTATCAAATCAACTCTTACTCTACTTGAACAGATGGTACATTCTGAAGAAGGATTCATTATTACTGATTCAGAATTTGCATTTGGCTGGCATTTTTACGTAGTTGTTGTTAACAAAGATCTTATTCAAAAGTTATCAGATCAAATGGGTCCTGACTTTGAAAAATTAAAAGGAAAAGGATTAGAAAAAAAGTTTCTAACTTGGTTAACAAAAAAAGTAGAAGAAAAAGATCTAAAAATTAAACTTGCAATAAAAGAAGAAATGGAATCAAGTAAGTATGGAATTTTTTAAATTTTAATGGGCCTTCGGGGGGAATCGAACTCCCGCCCGGGGATCCACAGTCCCCTATACTACCACTATACTACGAAGGCCACGAAGACGTTTGTTTTTACTTCCACTATTAATCTTAACAAATTTTTGAAAAGCTATACTGAAAATCTACCTTTAGATTTATTATTATCCTAAAAAATACTAACTGCATGAAGGGGAAAGGATGATTTATTTCTATGGCGATAACTATAGCCATAGTTTGGGCCGGAGTGAATTACTTTTTTCCATTCAAATAGAATTCTAAATTCTAGGTAGTTTACACTATTTTTTCATAATCACCTTTAAATTTGTAAAAATTCAGAAAATTTTGAAATGAAAGGAAATTCATTTGTTAGCAAATTAAGACCAGGAAGAAAAGCTGCCTTTGAAGAAATAGGTATTGAAAGACACTTTGAAACAATCAAGGGTGATGATTTTTCTTGGATTGATTTAGTTAATCCAATTCGTAGTGATGTAGAAGTATTAGCAAAAAAGTATAACTTTAATGCACTAAACATAGAAGATTGTCTAGCAAAGTTTGAGCTTCCAAAGCTTGATAGCTATGATGATCACGTATTCATTATCTTACATTTTCCTCCTTTAGCTTCAAGAAGAATAATGCCAAAGGTAAGTCAGCTTGCAATCTTTATTGGAAGAGACTTTCTTGTTACAATTCATCAAGGAGACTTGAAACCACTAGTAGACATGGTAAATGTTTGCAAAGAAAATTCAGATCCTGAACGCAAAAAACGCCTTATGGGAAAATCAACTGCATACTTGCTTCATGAGATTATTGATGTTCTAGTTGATGATCTGCTTCACACATCAAGAAGAATTGATGGAAATCTAGCAGATATTGAAGATAGTGTCTTTGATGAAAACAAGTCAGCTGCTAGAAAAATTTCCTTGCTTAGAAGAGAAATTACTACTTTGAAAAGACTAGTAAATCCACTAAAAAGAATTGTTTTAGAGACTGCAAAAAGCATTCAAAGATTCTCAAAAACTACTGAAGAGTTAACTCTGTATTTTGATGACGTAATAGATCACATTGACAAAGTTTTAGAAACCTTAGAAGAATCTCGAGAAACAATGGAAATTTACAAGGATACAGACTTTATGTTAAGTTCAGAAAAATCAAACAAAATACTTGCCGTATTAACAATAATCTTTACTCTTGCAATACCTGCAACAGTAATTGGAACATTTTATGGAATGAACATTAACTTGCCTGGAGGAATGGAAGCAGGAAGTGTTAGTGTTTTTGGTCCATATACGGCACTGATAGTAATTTTATTGGCTTCTGCAATTCCTGCGTTGTTAATGTTAGTATACTTTAGACGACGCGGATGGATTGGAAACTGAATTTGGTCACGAGTATATTTATTAAAAATAACCTGAGATAATTTGTATGAGTTGTTCAGGCGAAGTAATTAGTGCAGATGAGGAGCTAATCCAAATTAGGCCAAAAATTGTTCAACAATTAAAAAAAGCCAAGTACGGAGTAGCAGACCATTCTACAGTTGATTTATGCCACTGGACTAGAAAATCCTTCAAAAATGAGGGTGACTGTTACAAGCACAAATTCTATGGAATTTCCACCCATCAGTGCATGGAGTTTTCTCCGGCAGGGATGTATTGTGAAAATAGGTGTGTGTATTGCTGGCGTCCTATGGAATTTTATGATTCAATGAAGATGGAACCAGAAAAAGTTGCAGAGCCTGAACAAATTGTAACGAAGCTTATGGCAGAGCGAAGAAAATTAATCATGGGTCATTACGGCGATGCAAGACATGAAAAAAAGAAACTAGATGAATCATTGCTGCCAGCTCATTATGCAATTTCACTTTCAGGAGAACCTACAATGTATCCAAAGTTACCAGATTTAATAAAATATTTGAGAACACTTCCTGAAACAAAATCAATTTTTCTCGTAACTAATGGTCAAGAACCAGATATGCTACAAAAACTTCAAGATGAAGATGCATTACCAACACAATTGTATCTATCAACTAATGCTGCAGATTATGATTCATTTTTGAAAATTAACAGACCAAAATATGATGATTCTTGGAAAAGATGGAACAGATCACTTAAGATGCTAGCTAAACTTGATACCAGAACAGTTCTTCGAGTTACTCTGATTAGAGATTATAATGATAATGAAGAAATGATTCCAGCCTTTGCATCAATGATTAAAGATGCTAGTCCAAACTTTATTGAGATAAAATCATACATGCACATTGGTCGTTCTACTAATAGATTAGAGCATGAAAACATGCTTGATATGGATGAAGTAAGGAATTTTGCAACAAAATTAGCAGAACAAAGTGAAATATTTTCAGTAATGGATGAAAGTTATGTTTCTAGAATTGTAGTTTTACAAAATAAACAACGATTCATTGATCGTTTTATTCCTACTTATGCACAAACCAATTAGAAAATTTCTTTAGTGCTTTGTATCTGTGAGAAATTTCATTTTTGTTTGAAATCATTGCATAAGTTTTAGTTTCTCCTTTTGGAATGAAAATTGGATCATACCCCCAACCTTTTCCTTTGGAAGCTTTAGCGATTTTTCCTTCAACTTTAGCATCAAACAAAACAATTCCATATTTGTTATCACAGTAAGCAACTACTGATTGAAATTTTGCTTTTCTATTTGCTTTGACAAGACGTAAAATTCCCGAATTTCCTATTGTTTTAAACACAAATGCTGAAAATGGTCCTGGAAATCCATTAAGGGAATCGATGAAAAGACCTGCATCTTCTACAATTACTGGCTTGTGTATTCGTCTAAAGGCTTCATCTGCTTTTTGTGTAGCAATTTCTTTTAGAGAATCAGTTTGTATTTCTTGTAGTGACCCTTTATAGAATCCTAAATTGATTTTATTTTTAGAAAGAATGTTTTTTGCTTCATAGAATTTATGCTTGTTAGATGAGACAAATAATACATCATACGACATTTGCGTATCTTCCACGACTTTCAATTACCTTAACTAAATTCGTTACCTTGTTAAAACGAGATGCGCCAACAGATGATTTGTAACCTTTTAAAAAATTAGACCAGGCTTTGTCCATAATTTTTGCATGTGCGCTGTTTAGAATTTCTTTTAATAATCTAAGATCCACTGCATGATCTTCTGGTTTGTTAGTTTTGTTCGCTAGACCAAAGTCTAAAACAACTATTTTTCCTTTTGAAACGATAAAGTTTGATGTAGTCAGATCCCCATGCATTACCCCATTTTTGTGCATCAATCCAACAATTTTTCCAATTTCTTTACAACTTTGAATTAATTTTGTTTCTGAAAGCTCATTTACTAAAGTTCCAGAAACATACTGCATTACTATAGTACAATTTTTGGTATCCATGTTGTAAATTAAAGGAGTGCTAACTCCAAAAGATTTTACTTCAGAAATTATTTCACATTCACGAATTGTTCTTTGTTTTCTAATTCTTTGATCAAGTGTTGTGTTTCGATAATTTTTTTTCTTTCTTTCTTTACGAATGGCTTTTAGATTATTCCATGAAGTAAGAAAAATATCTCCTTCGGCACCTTTTTTTAGTAACTTCATTGACATTTTCAAAATCCTTATGGTTTCATTAAGATTTTTCCAAAGAGCCCTTTTCCATTGAGCATTTTGTTATGAGCATCTACTGCATTATCTAAGGAAAACTCTGAATCAATAATTGCCTTAATTTTTCCTTTAGACATCCAATGAAGTCCTAATTCTAATTCTGCGCGTGTTCCTTGTGTTGAACCTAAAACGTTAATTCCTTTAAAGAAAATCTGTCGCAAATCAGTTGGTGCCATATATCCAGTAGTTGCACCAGTTGTTACAACTGTAGAACCATACTTTAGAAGAGTTAGCTCTTTGTTCCAGTGTGAGCCTCCAATGTGCTCAAAAATTACATCAACTCCAGATGGTTTACCACTGTTTTTTCCAATTTCTTTTGTAAGTTTTCTAACTTCTTTGTGCCAATCTTCTTGTCTATGATCAACTGCATAGTCTGCACCAAGTTCTTTGCATTTTTCTAATTTGTCTGGACTTGCTGTAGCAATTACCTCACAGTTATACAGTTTAGCAATTTGAATTCCAAAAATTCCCATACCAGAACCTCCACCCATTACAAGAACTGTTTGTCCTGGAATAATTTGTGCTCTACCAACTAGCATGTGCCAAGAAGTCATTAATGTCATAGAAGCTGCAGCTGCTTCTTCATAGCTTAGATTATCTGGAATTTTAATTACATTAGTTTCTGGAAGATGGGCAATTTCACAAAAACCTCCCCACAAAGGACCTGTTTGAAAGCCCCAAATCTTTCTTTTACGACAATCAAATTCTCTACCACTTGTACACAGCTCACAAATTCCACAAGTAAGATTTCCATTTGAAACTACTCTATCGCCAACTTGAATTACTTTAACATCATCACCTACAGCAATTACTTCACCAGCTGCATCTGTTCCAGAAATGTGGGGCATTGGAATTTCAATTGGCTTTCCACGCATTCCCCAAATGTCATCATAGTTTAGTGCAGCTGCTTTTACTTTGAATAATACTTCATTTGGTTTTGGTTTTGGATCATCAATATCTTTGATTTTTAAAATTCGTTGAAAATCATTATCTGGAGCATATTCTTCGTAAACTAGGGCTTTCATTGAAGAATAAAATGAATATTTTTTCTTTTTTTAATGTAGTCCTGCTAGAGTATATGACGCAGTAAATCCATCAGAGTTCATTGTATGTAGTGCTAGTGCATTACCACTAAATGTATTCCAGACTCCCATGTTAGAGCCTTCAATTAATGTAAGTGCATAATGAGTTTCACCATCAGCAGTCCAAGTTGGTTGCCCAAGAATTTCATCATCACCCAGTGGTCCTACAAGTGCAACTAACTGAACATCTTCAGATGCAGAATATGAGATAACTCCTCCAGTATATGGGGTATCACGTGGAGGTAAGATTAAAGCAATAGAATGATCTTCATGACCAATTCCTGGGTCTTGCATCGAATGAACTGTTCCAGTTCCTACTGTTCCTTGTGAATATTCACCAGGAGCAACTTCTGCATAAGCTACAGAGTATGATGCGCTGAATTCAGTTGGATTCATTGTATGTAATGCTAATGCATTACCAGCAAAGAACCATCCTCCAGAAGCTAATTCCATATCAACTAGTGTTAAAGCATAATGTGTTTCACCGTCAGTAGTCCAAGTTGGTTGTCCTCCAATATCTTCATCTGCTAATGGACCAGTTAATGTAACATATTGTACTGGTTCAGATGCAGAGTATGTAATTTTACCAACATAGACATTTTCTGATGGAGGTAAGAGAATAGCTAGTTGATGAGATTCATGTCCAAGTCCAGGATCTTGCATTGATGTAATTGTACCAGAGATATGCTTACCAAAACTTGCAGTTCCTTGTGGATCAGTTGTTCCTTGAGGATAAGTTTCTTGTTTTGTCTCTTCTGCAGCTTCTTCCATTGCAGCTTTCTTTAACATTTGAATTTCTCCAGCAGAAAGTTCTTCACCATTTTCTATCTTTTCTAAAATTTTTGCAATAGTTGGATCATCGGTCATTGCTTCTTCCATAGATTCATCCATGGTTTCTTCCATTGTTTCTTCTTCCATCATTGCATCTTTAGTCTGATCAACTCTTTCTGCAATACCAAGTGCTTCCCATCTATCAGCTGTTGATTCTGATACACAAACATAGTTGTTAGAATTTATTCTAAAAACTAAAACTTGTCCGTCTCTACATATTGTTTCAGCATCTTTTTCATCAGCAGCATCTACAAATGAAATGCCTGGAATGATTCCTATTGAAAGAATTATTGGAATTAAGGTTAATGAAGCAATTAATGAAATTCTGGAATTCACAAAAAAAAGGATTTTTTCTCCCTATTTATTTTTAGATATTCTTAGCTGTTCCTAGTGCCAGTAGACAGTAAAATTATAACCAATTATTCTTAATTCCAACTTATTCATGGAAGAGGGAGAAAAGAAAATCAGACAAGAGGACTGTCATGAAGATGAATTAGGAGCAGGAATACTAACTGTCACAAACAAGAGAGTCGCCTTTGATAAAACCCGTGGAAGAATTATGGATTTTTCTAAAAAATTCGATAAAACTGTAATTGATACCCCCCTAAATGAAATAATCAAAGTTTGGAAGGAAGGCTGGTTAATGAAAAAAGTCTGTATCAGAGTCAAAGTTGATGGAGAACAAAAAGACTACAAGTTTGGAGTTTTTAATAATGGAAGCTGGCTTGAAACCTTACAAGACGCAATAGAGGATTTTAAAAATCAATAATCTACCTGGACGGTATCTAATCTCCAAGACTGTCTAACAAACGTATTTTCAATGTGTGAGCTCTTTTTGATAGTAGATTCTAGTAGTCCAGTCCATGCAATTTGGGAACCACAATCTCCTGAAAATTTTAGTGGAACTACAAAAAATTTGCAATTTTGTCTTTTACATACGCTTTTTAGCATTTCAGATAGTCTTTTGTTTGCAGCAACACCACCTACTATCATTAGTTCTTTTTTCTTTGTAAATGAAAGTGCACGTTCTGTAGCTTCAGCAATCATTGCAAATGCTGTTTCTTGTAATGAGAAACATGCATCTTCTAGTCCTTGTGGGATCAAAGACTTTGCTGCAGAAAATAATCCTGAAAATGAAACATCGTTTCCTTTTACAGTATATGGTAATGGTAAATAGTTTGTACTTTTTCCAGCCAAGACTTCAATTTGTTTTCCACATGGTGATGCAAATCCTGCAGCACGACCAAACTGATCAAGTAGTTGACCAAGTGTTACATCTAATGTTTCACCAAAAACTCTCCACTTGTTCATCATAAATGCAAGTAACATTGTGTGTCCACCTGAAACTAAAAGAACCAACGGATTCTTTGCACCAGTTAGTAATTTTCCTAATTCAATATGACCAATTGCATGATTTACAGGATAAATTGGAATTTGATAATAAGTTGACAATGATCTTGCAACAACTGCACCAACTCTAAGACATGGTCCTAGACCTGGACCAGCTGCATATGAAATAAGATCTAAATCATTTATTTTCACTTTGGCTTCTTCTAAACAGTCAGTAAGTACTTGAGCACTAGATTCAATGTGATGTCTTGATGCTTCTCTAGGATGAATTCCTTCTCCGTCTGGTGGACGATATATTTTACGAATATCAGAATGAATTTTTCCTGTTTTTCCCTTCTTTTCTAGTATTGCACATGAAAAGGTGTGTGCAGTACTTTCAATTCCTAAACACAGCATTTTATCCCCTACTCATACTTGAGACGATTTTAATAACATCTCCGTTTTTTAGTTGATGATCTGCCCCAATTCTTTGTTTTGTTTTTACATCAATTGCATGTAAGAAACCTTTAGCCAAGTCTGCATGTACTGTTTCTGCTAAATCTTTTGCAGTAGAGTTTATTGGTAATAGTCTTGCATCTGGTAAAACTTGTCCATCTTTATTTGTAAGTTTAGTGTCATCTTCAACAGGATACACAACAATTAATTTTAAAACATCAAAAACTATAGAATTTAGCACTTGTTGAATTCCTGTCGATTTTATTTTTGAAAAAACTGACTTTACTAAATCTAATGCTTTTTGTTGTTGTAGAGAAACTTCAACTCCTTCTTTTACTTTAAAATCGACATCTCCTGGAGTATAATCAACCAAACCAGCCTTTGTAGCTTTTCTTAAAAGTAATTCAGTTTCAGCACTACACGGAACCACTTGAGAGTCTTTTTTCATTTTATCAATGATTTCAAGATCTTTGCAGAGATCTGCTTTGTTAGCTGCAATCAAAATTGGTTTTGTTTTTTTTCTTAGCTCTTTTGAAAATAAAGTAATGTCTGAATCCTTCCACTCTGGAGGATTTTTTGTTAGTAGATCAAGTTGTTGCAAAACTTCGTGAACTTGATAATCCTTAATTGCTAAACCACTGAATCTATTTGCAATTCCTTCAATAATTTTAGTTCTTTTTTGTTCAATTTCTTTTGTAAGCTTTGGCCATTCGCGTTCTAAAATTGCTTTAAACCACAAATCAAATTCATCAACGACAAACTCTACGTCTTCAATTGGATCGTGTGTTCCAAGAGGAACTGGTTGTCCTTGAATATCTGTAGCACCTGCTGCATCAACTACATGAATTAGAGCTTCGGCTTGTCTTGCGTCATCTAAGAATTTTATTCCAAGTCCTTTTCCTTCATGAGCTCCAGGAACAAGACCTGCAACATCAATTAGTTTAATGGCGATAAATCTAGTGCCATTTTTGCAAAGTGGATTATCATGTTTTATTTGAAAATGCTTACAGGCACAGTCAGTCATAACGTATGCAACTCCAACATTAGGCTCTATAGTAGTAAAAGGAAAATTGCCAATTGAGACTGGTGCCTCAGTTGCTGCTGAAAAAAATGTTGATTTTCCAACGTTAGTTTTTCCTAAAAGTCCAATTTGCATGCCAAACAAGAACTTCGTTCTAATATTAGTATTGCAGAAATCGTTTAATCTAATTCATTTTGAATCATATTATGGCAATAATAATTACCGGAAATCCTGGAGTAGGAAAACACACTATTGCAAAAAGTATTTCTAAAATTTTAAAACAAAAAATTTTAGATATTAATAAAATTGCTTTAGATTCTGGGCTATATGAAAAAAATGATGAATCAAATGATGTTGATGTAAAAAAACTAAAAACTATTTTAAAAAATAAAATAAAAAAGAATTCTATTGTAGTAGGACATTTAGCTCCTTATGTATTAACAAAAAAACAAGCTACATTAACTATCATTCTTCGAAAAAATCCATACAAGTTAATTCCAATTTATAAAAAAAGAAAATATTCTACTAAAAAAATAGCCGAAAATATTGGTAGTGAGATTTTAGGAATTACAGCATATGATGCAATGAAAAAATTTGGCAAAAGCAAATGCCATCAGATTGATACTAGCTCAAAAACAGTTTCAAAAACTTCAAAGGCAGTAATTAAAGCAATTAATGGTAAATTTGAAAGTGATGCAGTAGATTGGCTAACTCTAATTTCAAATAAAAATGATTTACAAAAATTCTTTTCCTATTAATTAAATAACACATCAAATGGGTGTATACAGATTGTTTGAAATAACAAAAACAGATTTAGCTGGAAGAATAGGTATTTTACATACAAATCATGGAAAAATTGAAACTCCTGCATTTGTTCCAGTAATTCATCCTGTTAAACAATCAATTCCGACAAAAAAAATTGGTCAACTAGGTTTTGATTTAGTGATTACCAATGCATACATTACACTGAAAAATTATGGTGCTGAAGCTACTAAGAAAGGGATTCATAAAATTATTAATTTTGATGGTGCAGTAATGACTGATTCAGGTGGCTATCAAGTTTTAGAATATGGTGATGTCGATGTTTCTCATGATGAAATGTGGGATTTTGAAAACAAAATTGGTTCGGATATTGCAATTCCTCTTGACAAACCAACAGGTTACGGCTTGTCAAAAAAGAAAGCAAATTCGTTTGTAGAACACACCTTAAAAATTTCTAAGCAAGTTCTAAAAAAACAAAATAATCCTGGTGCAATTTGGGTTGGCCCTATTCAGGGAGGTGAACATATGGATTTGGTAAAAAAATCTACCAAAGCATTAGTAGACTATGGATTTGATATGTTAGCCCTAGGTAGTCCAGTTGAATTTATGGAGTCTTATGAATACAAATTACTTGCAGAAATGATTGTTTCTGCCAAAAAACAAATTCCTTCATCAATTCCATTACATCTTTTTGGAGCAGGTCATCCTCTAACAATTCCTCTTGCTGTTGCACTAGGTTGTGACACATTTGATTCTGCATCTTACATGCTTTATGCAAAACATGAAAGATACATTACTGAAGATCGTACTTTACACTTGTCAAAAATTCAAAGCTTCTCATGCATGTGTGAAGTTTGCTCAAAATACAATCCAAAAGAAATCCTTGCACTAAATACAGATGAGAAAATAAACCAAATCGCACTTCATAACCTATTTGCAATAAAAGGCGAAGTTGATAGGGTAAAGAATGCAATTCATGAAGGAAGATTATGGGAATATGTGATGAAAAAGGCTCGCTCACATCCAAAACTCTTTGAAGCATTAGATGTTTTTGCCAAAAATCCAAATTACTTTGTAAAAACCTCCCCAAAATTCAAAGATTCAGCAATATTCCTTTTTTCAGAAATTGACCAATTTAGACCCGAAATCATATCTTATCATGATATGGTTAGAAGGTTTAGAACCAAAAAGAAAATTCTTGCAATCGTGGGGGATTCTTCTAGAAAGCCATTTTATCTATCAAGTGAATATTTCTCTCTGAAAAAGAAATTTTCAGATTCTGATTCTGTTCAATATTGTCAATACAACCCATTCTTAGGATTAATCCCTCTAGAAATTTCTGATATTTTTCCTGCATCTCACTATGTGATGTCTAGACTTGATTTTAATCCAAATAATTTTCCTGTGTTTGCAAAAACATGGGAAACATTTTTTCAAAAAAATCATTTCACCCAAATCTACTGCGATAAAAAAGATGAATTTCTAAAATTTTTCTTAAAGAAAATACCTAAAAAAACAAAAACAAAATCTCTTAGTTAAGAAAAAGAAAGAAAAAAGAGTGCGAAAAGATACCGACTATAAAGCGGCGTCTTCTGCCCAGCCTTTTACGAAAACTCCGTTCTTGTGAAGAGGTACTGGTTGTCCTGCAGTGTAATTCATTGGTCTCATCCAAAAGATTGATTTTGTTGGACAAACTCCAATGCATGCACCGTCAGAGATACATCTCTCTGGATAAAAGACAAATGCTTTTCCTCTCTTCCAACCTTCAACAGGCTTTACACGAAGTACGTCTGGACCAAGAGAAGTACAGATTTCAACACATAGTGCGCATCCAATACATCTCTGTTCATCTATGTCTGGAAGTATTGCTATTGGCATTTATTTCACTTAATGTAATAAGTGCTCGGTTGCTATTTAAACGATGATTAAAATCCATAACAGGGTTATAGAAAAAAGCTGATCGGTAGAAAAATTGAATCTAATATTACGTCGTTATGAAATGCTTTCAATAGAATCTTAATTAGTTAAAGCTAAGACAGATTGTTAATGATTAGAACCTTTGAAGAATGGTGGCAGTCATTATCTGGCGAAATTAAGGAAAAATATTTTCAAAATTCCAATGAAGTTCCTAAGCTAAATCATGTAAATTACATCTGGGTTACAAATTTGATAAATAATTCATCTGAAAATTCCAATCCAACTGTTGAAGAATTAGTAGAATGGATAAAAACTGGACAAGTAAATGCAAAAAATAACTAATTTACATTAGAAAAATTAGAAAAAAACAAAAAAGAATAACGTGATGTTCACGTTTACTTTCTCATAGCGTCGATTTGTCCTGAGGTTACCCAGTCCAAAAGTTCCGCTGATGTTGGATTAAGATCAGCTTTTTTATCCATTAGATTTTTGACCCATATCCAGTTAATTTGGTTCAGAAGTGGCTTGTTAGCTTCGTCTCCTGCACGAACCTTTGCCACAACAGACTGGTCTTGAGAATTAAGCCAATCTTGAAAACTTCTACCCATGGGGATCGGATCTTAGCTAGCACTAATTAAAGCTTTTGAAGATTATATTCCCAGAAGAATCAAAATTCAAAAAGTAACAAGGTTTTAAGGTAGATCTTAAAGCAGTTGAATTCTTGGATGTAAAAATTCTTGGTGCAGCTAGAGAAGTTGGCAGATCGGCCTTTTTAGTAAATTGTGATGGTGCTAATTTTCTTTTAGATTATGGTGTAATGTTTGGAAGACGTGGCACACCTCCACAATATCCACAGCATGTTAAACCAAAAGATATTGATGGAATAATTATCACTCATGCACATTTAGATCACTCAGGTTATGTTCCTTCATTATTTGTGAGTGGGCATAGCAGGGTATATGCTACGCCCCCAACTTTGGACTTGAGCACTCTATTAATTGAAGATATGTTAAAGATAGAAAAAACATTTCACCCATTTGATATTCCCGAAGTATACAATATGATTCGAAATTCTCAAAAAATTGGTTATCGTGAGAAGATTAAGAAGGGAAATGCTTCATTTGAGCTTCGCTCTTCTGGGCATGTTTTAGGTGGGGGTACTGTTTTAGTGGAATCAAATAACAAGCGATTGTTCTATACTGGAGATATTAACCCTCGAGGCTCTAGAATGCTTCCAAAAGCTGATCTAGACATAGGTGAAATAGACTTGCTAATTACTGAAAGTACATACTCACAAACAGAACAAATTCCTAGAATAGAATCAGAAAGAGGTTTGATTGATTTTGCAAATGAAGTAATGGATAGAAAAGGTGTGTTGTTTGTTCCAGCATTTTCAGTTGAGCGTTCTCAAGAAATAGCATGTGTTTTTAGAAGTGCAAACTTTAAACACAAAATTATCATGGATGGGATGGCCCTTAAGGTAAATGAGATAATGTTTCGTTATCCAGAATATCTAAGAGATCCAAAAGTATTTGCTGAAGCAATTAATCATTCAGTAGCAATCAAAAATGATCGTGAAAGGAAAAACGCATTAGATGAACCTTGTGTGGTTATTTCTCCAGCTGGCATGTTAGTTGGTGGAAATGCAGTTTTCTATCTTCAGCATTTAGCATTTGATAGCAAAAATGGTATTGCACTAGTTTCATATCAAGGAGAAGGAACACCAGGAAAAAAACTTCTTGAAACTGGTAAAGTGTCTTCAAGAGGACATGATCTTAAAGTAGAAGCAGAGGTTCGACAATTTCAATTTTCAGGACATGCTGATAGAAACGATCTATTTGATTTTATAAAAAATATGAAAGGAAATCCTAAAGTATTAACGGTTCATGGTGATGATGAGTCTTGTACAAAGTTTGCAGAAGAAATTCATGAAAAGTTTGGGCTAGAAGCTTATTCACCCAAAATAGATGAAACAATTTCGGTTTAAGATGAATAAAGTTTCTGAAATTAATTTAGAGTATAGTATTAACAGTGGACAGGTCTTTTTATGGGAAAAATTAGATAAAAGTTGGTATGGAATTAATGGTTCTGATGTAATCTCAATCTCAGAATCATCAAATCAATTAAGAACCTATACAAAAAAACCTACAAATCTATTTAGAAATGAAGATGATTCTAAAAAAATCATTCAAAGTATATCTAAAGATAAGGTTGTAAAATCAGCAGTAAAACAATTCAGTGGGCTCAGATTGTTAAGGCAAGATCCTTTTCAGTGCTATATTTCATTTATTGCTTCATCAAATTCTAATATTCAGAAAATTAGATTTGTTTTGCAAAACTTATGCAAAAAATTTGGAACCAAAATAACATTTGAAGATAAAGATTTCAATTTATTTCCAGAACCAGCTGTACTTGCTAATGCACAAAAGAAAGATTTGTTAAAATGTGGTTTAGGGTATCGTGCAAAAGCAGTAAAAGAAGCAGCTTCTGCAGTAATTTCTGGAAACATTGACTTTGAGTATTTGAAAAAAAGTAATTATTTTCAAGCAAAAGAATCTCTTGTTAAAATTTTTGGTGTTGGAAATAAGATAGCAGATTGCATAATGCTATTTTCACTTGATAAATTAGATGCATTTCCTTTAGATAGATGGATGATTAGAGTTTTACAGAAATATTATTCAAATAAATTTTCTATGATAAATAAAACAATTACAGAAAAAACTTATGAAAATCTTCATAATGAAATTGTAGAACATTTTGGTCCTTATGCAGGATATTCACAACAATTTCTTTTCAAAATGGAACGTGATCTAAATGATAAGAAGTGGTTGTAAACCCTTAAAATGGTAAATAATTTCAAAATTCTTGGGCCTGTAGCTCAGCATGGATAGAGTGTTGGACTTCTAATCCAATGGTCAAGGGATCGAAGCCCTTTGGGCCCGCCATTTACTCAAAAATTATTTATTTTCAAATCATTGTGAATTTATCGTGAAAGACATCGAATTAAAATTAGATGAGGAAAACATCAAACCACATTCTGAAATTACAGGTCACATTACGGTAAATTATTCTGGAAGATATGATGGAGTTGTAATTAATACTCAAATTCTTGGCTCAAATGAGCTTGTAGTTTACAGATCTTCTAATGAAAAAAAAATTTCTCAAAATGTTTCAAGGCTTTTTATTAGTAAAGACAACATGCCAGAGAATAAAGCTGATTTTTCTATATCAATAGAGTTTGAACCAAAAGAAACTCACGAAGTAAAATTTCGAGTTTCTATAATAGAGCAACATAAAGAAATTGAAAGTGTAGTTTTATTTGTAAAATATTCTGCCTAGAATCTTTGCTTGGTAATCTCTAGTGTACCAGTCATCCATGGATGAGGCTGACAAAAATAGCTAATACTATGAGGTTCTGTNNTCATCTTCGTTAACCCAAACAACATGATTATCAATTCCTAATTGAATATTAACTAATTTAGGAACAAAGTTATCTTGCTGGTCTTCAAATGCAGAACCAGGGATCATGTTGATGATATTTTCTGGATTTGTAGGATATAAAATATGTTCAGAAACTGAAGGTTTTGCACTTTGTTCTGGAAGATAAAACATTTGATAATACCCAATTGAAACGGATAGACCAACAATTAATGTAATAATTCCAATACCATAACCATGGCTTGTTTTTGTTTGGCTCATTAATTTGATGGGTTTCTAAAAGTCTTATAAAGCTTGTTTAGATTTATTTAATCTATTATTTTGCTTTTGGTGTTTCTTTAGCAGGTTCAGCTAGTTTTTTTTCTGCTAATGCATCAGGTAACTCCTTGACATCTACAGCTTGATCTTCTAATGCCTTTGGTTTTTCTTCTGGAATAGGAGTTGGTAGAGGTGGTGGGGTACTTGCTTCATTCATTCCGTATCGGTACACATGGAATAATCCTGCAAATACCATTAGTATTAGTCCTACAAAGAACAATGACAGATTATTCAATCCAGTAAGTGCCGCATTGTAAGCTGCAATGTTTAGGAATACCATAAATGCAATTAATGCAATAATCACCCAGTTAATCCATTTTTCAGAAAGTTCAATGGTTGCAACTTTTTTAGGTCCTTTGTCTTTTGCAAGTTTTGCTTTTCGTTCTGCGTCCCTTGCAAGATGAATCATCATATAGCTAAATCCAAAGCTTAGCGGAACCATCAGTATCATAACAGTGTAAAGATAGACTGGATCTATGACTAGCCTGTCTACTAGAGCCAATGTGGTATCTGCTGGGATGTAGAATCCCCAATAGGTAGTAACCATGATTTGCGCAATGCCAGTTATTCCAAAAGCCGTAATCATAGGACGGTCCTTCCAAGAGAATTTTTTGTATCTATCAATGAATGGAATAAGCAGCAACGACAAAATGAATAATCCTGGCCATAAGACACCTGTCACAAATTTATCATACTGTGTACGCAAAAATGCATAAAGTCCCGTCAGATACCATTCAGGAACTGTAATCCCCGGCGGTACAGTTGGTTCAAATTTGAATCCAAGATCAATTGGGAACACTCCTCCAGTAATCAGAATAGCTCCTGAAATTGCCATTACCATTGGTACATCAAAGACTAAGAAACGTGGAAAGTGTACTGCCATTAATCCTAACATTACAACTGGTAAGATGAACACATGTTGAGCATAAAATCGAAGTACAAAGTCGTGAAAACCAGACCCAAACATTGCATCACGTATAGTCGGCCCCACTACCGGTATAGAATTAGTTAACGATGCGGCAATACTAATTGCAAGCTCGGCTCGTTCACTAAATATTACATCATAACCTGTAAAGGCTTCAAGAATCGTTACAGTACCAAGAATAATTCCTGTTACCCATAGTATTTCGTTTCTAATTTTGTATCGTCCACTAAAGAATTGGTAGTACATGTGTAAAATTGCAAGTAATACCATAGCGTTAGAGCCATGATAGTGAATGTTTCGAATATGGAATCCAAAAGGAACTTCATCATTGATAAATTGAACACTATCCCATGCTCTATCTATGATTGGTTCGTAATAGAACATCAATAGTGCGCCAGAAATTCCTAGAATGACAAATACAACAAATGTAAGCATTCCCAAAAATCCAAATGGACTTACAAATCTTGCAGGAAATGAAAACTTGATTGCAGTAAAAATTGTTCTGTCTAATCCATCCCAAACCCAATAGATGAATTGCATTAAACCTGTACGTCTACTTAACGAAACGGCCATACCCTACAACTCCATTATCATTTACTCCCCATTTTACAGGTGAAATATACAAAAATCCATCAGCATCAGTTTCAAAATCAAGTTTTGGAAGAGTGTTAGAAGGTGGTGCTTGTAATGATGCAGGTCCTAATATTGCAGTACCTTCAAGTGGTTCATAGATACTACCATGACATGGACACTCTCCACGTTTTTTAGTTTCATCTGGCCAATATTTCCATAAACACCACAAATGAAGACAAACCATACTGAAACTACGAAATGCGCTAGGTTCATTTTTAGCTCCACCCAGTTCTTCTGGTAATCTAATGAATTGCCATTTTCTAAAAGCTTCTTCATCTAAAACTCTATCACCAGTTTTAGGATAAGTAATTACTTCAGCGTGATTAACTGGAAAAGTGTTAACATTTGCTTGAGAACCATCAGGTAAGATTACAGGAGCTCGCTCAAGTGAAGCTGATGATGGGTTTGGCATAAAGTTTCCCCATGGAACAAACGGAGCAAATGCGACTGCAGTACCACCTGCCCCTAATAATTTCAAAAAATCTCGTCTGGATAGTGGTTTAATTTTTTTACTATCCTGATCTGACATGCAAGCTCCGTACTCGCCAAATTATTTATAAACCTTGTTTCAGTTTGAGACAGAAATTTTGATTTTCTTTGTAGCAATTAAAACTGAGAAAACACCGATCGCCAAACCAATTCCAATTCCGATAATTAAAAGATAGTTTTGGTCACTAGGTAATGGTTCTTCATCAATAATAGGTTGTGTTGGGTTGGTATGATCAACATTAAAAGAAATCTTTTTGACAGCCAAGTTTCCCGCTTTGTCTTCAGCGTGAATTTGAATTTTATAATCTCCTTCTTCAAATTGGCTTGTGTCAAACTTGAGATGTGTTTGATCTCGGATTTCTCCGTTTGGTAAAATTATTCTAAAAGCACCAGTATCTGCAAAATTAGCATCATTTGCTTCAAAGTCAATTAACAGGGTTTCAGATACAGTAACACCATCTAAAGGTGAATTAACAAGAAGAGAAGGGCTTGTATTATCAACTTTTAATGTAAATGACTTAGTTGTGTTAAATCCTACAACATCTGTTGCAAATATTTTTAATTCATAAGTTCCATCTTCAATTGATTTTGATTCAATGAAATTAGAAGTAAAGTTAAATTCTTCATTATTAAGGAAATATTTTACCTCATCTAGATTTTCATCAATTATTTGAGGCATTACTGCAATGTGTTTGTTAATTACTTCAGGAAGTGTTAATCTGATTTCAGGTTCTTTGTCATCATGTAAAATTGTTGTAAATTTGGCTGCAACAGTAATTGGTTCAGTAGGCATATCACCTTCAAACAAAGTTGAATGCACTAACAATGTGTAAGTTCCAGTTTGATTAATTGGAGCATACATTACAGTTGATGTGTCATCTTTGTTTTTTACAGGGAAAAATCCTCCACCTTGACTAAATGGAGTAGTTCCAAGCCAATCATTTGTAGGCCAATTCATAAACTCTCCAAAAACTCCTGATGGAACATTTGTTTGAACAATTCTTCCTTTTGGATCAATCATAAATGCAGATACATTAGTATCATCATTTATCCAAGAAATATCTATGGAAGCTGCATTAATTGATTCATCAGCAATTTCAAAATAATATTGTCTCCAGTCTCCAGACATGTAACGATTCACCATATCAAAAGCGCCCTTAACAAATCCGTTTCTATAGATAATGTCTTCATCTTCTGAACTAGTAATTAATACAGTTCTGTCTTTTTTATCCACTAATTGTTTTACCGCAAAAGAAATTGGTACATTAGCTGTATGTTTATCGCCTTCAAATGTTAGAAAACCTTGGTAGATTCCTGATTGATAGTTTGTTGGTACAACTAGTGTTGCAGTTATTTCACTTGAATTGTTTGGAGGAACTTGTACTCTAGTACTGTCAAGCCAAATTAAATCCCAATTATCTTTTTTGTAAAAGTTAGACGTTAATGTAAAGTCCATTGATGTTGAATTTTTTAGTGTGTTACCTAACCAATACGAATGTCTTGTTGGAACTGGATAAATTCCCACTACAGGAGTGTCTTCAAATTTTGAATTTGGTTCAGTTACTCTAAGTTCTTGAACTGTTCCCCATGAACCTCCTCTATTAACCATAGATATTTCATCAGTGTTGATTTTTGTATCGTTGTTTTTATCACTCCAATCATACAAGTAAAGAGATGATATTTTCAAATCATTTCCAAAAATCAAATCTGTTTTGTTCATAAAATCATCAAATGGAAAGTTAACATTTAGAATCATTAGGGAAGCATCTTCAGGGATTGGATTTGATACATCAAAATAAGAAGAAAGTGTTGTGTGTTCTTTAGCATCAACTAGTCGATAATAATTAGGAATGTACGTTCCTGATTTGTTAACAATTGAATCTTGTAAATGAACAGAAGTTGTTTCATTAAATTGTGTTTTTTTAATTAGATTAAGTGTTTGAGGAGTTATCGTAATATCTAGCAAATTATCTGACGGATTCTCAATGGTAAATACTGCAGTGCTTCTCTCACCTGGTGCAAGTCTACCAGCAAACCAACTTGTATGAGGTAGTTTTTTTCCAACTAGTTCAAATTCTTCAATTCCAAATGCAGAAGAATTTAGAGAATTAATTGGAACTTGCATAACTTCTTTGATATTTGCATATGAAGCATCATTATGTACGATAAATACATCATCGGCACCATTTACAAATTGGACTGCGTCGTATACATTGACTATTCCAGAACCTTGAGTAAGGGGATCATTATACAAATCCGTAGCAGTAGACATTAAGATATTTTTAATTCGTAGAGGATCATAGTTCTGTAGATTTTCTCTCATACTTTCCATTAACACTGCTGCACTTCCTGAAACAATTGGTGCAGCCATACTAGTTCCTCCAAAAAGCGAAAATGCGTTTTGAGATGGATCTTTTTCATCTTTTGAAACTGTAGCTGGAGTAAAACTGTATGCACCTATACTCATGATATCCGGTTTTGGATCACCAATGATTCCTGGTCCTCGACTAGAAAAATCAACTATGTTGTTTCTATGTTCTGTTGTATTTCCAAATCTAGGTTGATCTTTGAATGGACCATAACCTACAAACACATTGTTAGTTGTAGCTCCAACAGTAATACCATAAGGTGAAGCATTAGGTAGTCCAAGTGTTCCATAACCATGACCAGAGTTTCCAGCACTTGTAACTATAGTAACGCCAGGATAATTATCATCAAGTGTTTGTGGAACTACCAAGACACTAAGAATTAATGAAAGAATATCAAGTCCAGGTCCTGATTGTAATGATGGAAAATTAGACACCCCCCAACTATTTGAGATAATATCTGCTCGAGGTTTTCCTTCAAAGATCCATTGATTGTCTTTGCTATCAAAACCAGCTGCCCATAACCAAGAATAAACAGTATCACCAAACCATAATGCCTTTACTGGAATTATTTTTGCGCCTGGAGCTACACCTTGAATTTTGTATTTTTTTGTATTGTTGTAAATGTCATACTCTTCAACTCCTGAAGAAACAATTGAAGCTGCACTTGATGTTCCATGACCTGCACTGTCTGTCATTACTCCAAAGAATGTTCCCTTGGGATCCATTGCTGGCAATAATGTACCGTTAATTGCTCGAAGTGTTTTATCTATCTCAGCTTTTTCTTTCTTAATTACCCCGTAAACATCTACTACTTGTGCACCAATTGTTCCTGCACTGTAATCAAATTTTCCATCTTCATCAAAATCATAGATTAAATGTTCATTACCACTTCCAAGAACAATTGGTTTTTCATCTGTAAAATCAAAATCATAATCAGCCTGTTGACCTTTCTCTAAATCAAATCTCGTATAGTCTTCCCAAGCAGTTGATAAATCAGGAATTATTGTGTCATATAATCCAGGTGTATGTGAGTCAATAACAAGGACTGGAACTACCTGCAAGCCAGCTAAAGAACCAGATAATGCTCCTTGATAAACTACTCCAAATCTATATTTTCCACTTTTTGATTCAATAAACTCTCTATTGTTTTCACCAATTTTCATATCATCAACGATTGTACCATTAAAAATTGGAGAAGTTCCAACTTGAGGAAAAAATGAATTGTAAATTGGAATAATTGTACCATCACCATTTTGTCGCATGTTCAAAAATACACCATCACGAGTTATGTACACTGAAGATGTTGCATTTTCAGGTAAAGGATCAGTATAATTTCGGATAATTCCATTTTTGTTAATGTTTGCAACAAATGTTGCATTTGTTAAAACAATTCCTTGACCATCAGCATCTAACATAATTGGATGATTATTTTCATCTCGTGCAAGTGAATCCATAATATCTGGATTAGAAAAGTCAACACCAGTATCTACTATCGCAATTTTTACACCAGCACCAGTGTAACCATATTTTTCAAACGCTTCTTTTGATTTTGCAATATCTCTAATTTGTGAAATATCAGGAACATCATTTGTTGAATCTTCAGAATGAAAATCTAAAAGAAAGTCTTCTATTACATGATGTCCTGATGATTTAATTTTTGCAACTTCATTTTCTGAAAGAATTCCTACTGAAAAAAATCCTTCTTTAGTGTTAATAGAATTAATCAAATTGCTTTGTACAGATTTTACATCTGAAATTGAACCTGAACCAAAGATTAAGTATCTTTTAACAGAGGGTTGTTCGCTTTCTGGGATAGGTTCTATTTTTACAATATTTGAAGAATGTTTAATTTCTAATTTTTCTGGGATAACAGAATTTGGTTGGGGTAAATCTCCACCCAAAAAACCGTATGAGCTTCCAACAAGAACAGAGGAGAAAAGTATGATCGATAATACTATTCCCAACATCCCATTCATGTTTGGAAATTAATGTTTTATCTAATTATAGCTATGTTTGTTTTTACAAACAATTATCGTTTTCTTGCAAAAATTGCAATTTGTAAAGCCACAATAATTCCAACAGATGCAACTATAGGAAATAACAAGGCGTTTAATTGGCTTGATGATTCATCGATATTTTGAACCGAGGCTGTGATCGCAGTTACACTA
>JABAOH010081619.1_pt5 | contig 33580 bp, 33 predicted proteins | sample 7062181 | NCBI WGS metagenome assembly JABAOH01 (sample SAMN14538630, study PRJNA623070) | marine sediment metagenome | biome: marine biome [ENVO:00000428]; feature: marine pelagic biome [ENVO:01000023]; material: deep marine sediment [ENVO:00002113]; isolation source: pool of 5 deep marine... | reverse complement strand
CTTTGGTGCGGGGATCGAGCCCCAGCACCCGTAGATCGCCTCCGTCCGCTCTGCGGAGCCCTTGCAGGCACTCGACGGTCGTGGTCTTTCCGGCGCCGTTGGGACCGAGGATCCCGAAGATCTCCCCCTCTTCGACCTCGAAGGAGACGTCCTCCACCGCCACAAAGGAGCCGTAGAGCTTGCGCAGGTTCTCCACCGCGATGATGGCAGCCATGACCCGTTCACCAAGCTACCCGCGCCGGAGGTCGAGCCGCCGCAGGCGCGGTTTCATTCGCTAGGTTCGGGGATGTCCCGCAGCGACCAGCAAGGAGAGAGCAATGACACGTACGCCCCCATCGCGAGCTGTCCTGCTGACGGCGATAGCCGCGCTGCTGTTGAGCCTCGTTCCGGTGTCAGCGCAGGGCAGCCACACCGCAGGGTTCTTCTACACCGTCGAGGTTGGCAACACTGGCGAGCAACTGGTAACACCGCTGGTCGGTCCCACGGACGTGGTGACTTTCTACGCCTACGGGTCGCTGCCGGCGCCGGCCAATGCCAGCGGCAACACCGGCCTCGAGCAGTCGGACACGAGCATTCTGTTCGTCTACGAGGACCCGGCCGGGAACGTGAGCTTGGTGATGATCCACGACCAGCCTCTGGACGGTAGCGGTGGTCGTGTGGACTTCTCCTTCGCCGGTGTGCCCGCGGGAACGTCGTTCGTGGTTCGCGACGACGCCGGGGCAACAGAGGCGGTTTTGCCTGCCAGCACCTGGCGCTGGAACGACTTCAACACCGACGGTGGTGCCTTGAGCGGAGCCCTGAACGGGGCATTTGCCATCACGATCACGCCGAGCTTCCCAGCGACCGGCGGGCTGACGCCGGGACGGATCACGGCCTGGAACTACCTCACGGGGAGCCTGGCCAACCCGAGCGCGATCCAGCTCGACCAGGCCAACACGGTGACCGTACGGGCCCGTCCAATGGCGGATATCGACATCAAGCCGGGCAGCGATCCCAACTGCTTCAACGCGAACGGCCGCGGTGTCATCCCGGTGGCCATCCTCACGGACGCTGGCTTCGATGCCACGTTGGTGGATGCCAGCACGCTGTTCTTGGACGGCGCCCCCGTTGCCACGAGGGGTGGGCACCTACTCGCCGCCTTCGACGACGTGGACGGTGATGGCGACCTCGACTTGGTCCTCAAGTTCGAGGACACCGGATCCCTGGCGGGCATGTCGAGCGCGACCCTTGCCGGGAGTCTGTTCGACGGGACGCCGGTGGTGGGCACCGACGCGATCTGCACCGTGCCTCGGTAGCCGGCGCGCTCGAAGAGAGCAGCCGAGGGCCCGCTGCGGTCCGGCCGGGGGACCGCCGTCCGGCCTGACCGGCTGGCACGGGGCCTTCCCGACGCGCTGAGGGTGAGGAGTCGCGCGCGGTGAATCGGGCTTCTGCCTCGTCCGCTGCGGATGTCACACCCTCCCCATACCGTGGCTGCCATGTTCGCTGCCGTCACTTCCGTGGCTCTGGTGGGCGTGGAGCCCCGCCCGGTGCGGGTGGAGGCGCACGTGGGCGGTGCCACCCAGGCCTTCTGCCTGGTGGGATTGCCGGACACGGCGGTGCGGGAGGCGAAGGACCGGGTGCGGTCCGCCGTTGCCTCCGCCGGCTATCGCTTCCCGCGTCGGCGGGTGACCGTCAACCTGGCGCCGGCGGATCTCCCCAAGGCGGGGTCTGCCTACGACCTGCCGATCGCGCTGGCGCTGTTGGCCGCCGCCGGGGAGGTGCCCCCGGGGGTGACCGAGGTGGTGGCGTTGGGGGAGCTGGCGCTCGACGCGTCGGTGCGGCCGGCCCGGGGTGGTCTCGGAGCGGGCCTGGTGGCGGCGGACATGGGGCGGCCCTGCCTGCTGGCGCCGCGGTCCGCCGCCGAGGCACACCGCGTGGCAGGGGTGGACGTGCGCGCGGTGCGCACGCTTCCCGAGGCGATCGCAGTGGCGCTGGGCGAGGCAGCCGCGGCGCCGGTGGCGACACCTCCCGCCGAGGAGGTCGTCGCCGCCGGCGAGCTCGCCGAGGTGCGCGGGCAGCCGGTCGCCCGCCGCGCCTTGGAGGTCGCCGCCGCCGGCGGTCACCACCTGCTGCTGTGGGGACCGCCCGGCGCCGGAAAGACGATGCTGGCGCGTTCGCTCCCGGGGATCCTGCCGCCGCTGGACGAAAGGGAGGTACTCGAGGTGGCGCAGGTGTGGGCCGCCGCGGGGCGGCCTCAGCCGCCGGACGGTGTGCCGCCTTTTCGCAGCCCGCACCACACCGCAACGGTGGCGGCTGTGGTAGGAGGAGGCAGCGGCATGCCGGTACCGGGCGAGCTCTCGCTGGCGCACCGCGGGGTGTTGTTCTTGGACGAGATGGGGGAGTTCCCTCCCCAGCTGCTCAACGCGCTGCGGCAGCCGCTGGAGGAAGGGGAAGTGGCAGTGGCCCGCAAGGGAGTCTCGGTGCGGTTCCCGGCGGCGGTACAGCTGGTGGCTGCCACCAATCCCTGTCCTTGCGGCTATGCCGGGGACCGGCTGCGGGCCTGCCGCTGCCCGGTGCCGGCCGTGGATCGCTACCGGCAGCGGCTGTCGGGTCCGCTGCTGGATCGCTTCGATCTGCGGGTGCCGGTGCCCCGCCCCGAGCGGGAGGCCTTGCTGGGCCCGCCGGGGGAGGGCAGCGCTGCGGTGCGGGGGCGGGTGCTGGAGGCGCGCCGGCGGCAGCAGGCCCGCGCCTCTCTCAACCGCACCCTGACGAGAGCCCGGCTCGACGCCGAGCCGTGGGCTCCGGCCACCCGCCACCTGCTGGCGCAGGCGGTTGACCGGTTGGGTCTGACTGGGCGGGGCCTCGACCGGGTGCGGCGGGTGGCCAGGACGGTGGCCGACCTCGACGGCTCAGAGATCATCGACGAGGAGCATCTCGCTGAGGCGCTGTCCTACCGGGGGGAGTGGTGAGCGCCGCCGACCGGCTGCGGCTCGCTTTCGTGGCCCTGCATCCGGAGCGGCGTAGGCGGCTGGAGGCAGAGTTCGGTTCGCCGGCCGCAGTGCTGCGGGCGGTGGTGGGGGGCCGGGTGGCGGTGGGAGAGGCAGCTCGCGAAGCGGCGGAAGTGCCGGCGCGGCAGCGCCGCGCTCAGCTGGCCAAGCTCGGCGTGGGAACGATGCTGCGCGGCGGGGAAGGCTATCCGTCCCACCTGGCGGCGCTTCCCGACGCCCCCGACGTCCTGTTCTGCCGGGGTGGGCTGCCGGCGCAGCCCGGGGTGGCCGTGGTGGGCACGCGACGGGCCTCCGGCTACGGACTGCGGCTGGCCCGCGCCATGGGCCGCGCGCTGGCGGAGGCGAGCTGGCCGGTGGTGAGCGGGCTGGCGCGCGGTGTCGACGGCGCCGCCCATCAGGGAACGCTGGACGCCGGTGGGGTGGGGGTGGCGGTGCTGGGCAGCGGGCCCGACGTGTGGTATCCGGCTGCCCACCGTCGCCTGGGTGAAGCGCTGGTAGCCGCGGGCGGTGCCGTGGCAACCGAGTATCCCCCCGGCGCTCCCCCAGAGGGGTGGCGCTTCCCACCCCGCAATCGCATCATCTCGGGGCTGGCCGCGGTGGTGGTGGTCGTGGAGGCGCGCACCGACGGAGGAGCGCTCATCACCGCGCGTCGCGGGCTAGAGCAGGGCCGGGAGGTGTTCGCCGTCCCCGGCGACGTCGACCGAGAGACCTCCGCGGGCTGCAATCTGCTCATCCGCGACGGTGCCCACCCGGTGCTGGGCCCCGAGGATCTAGTGGCGGCGGTGTCCTTGGTGCTGGGGCCGCCGGCGTCCCCGGCGGCCACCGCTGCGAACCGGGAGCCGCTGCTGGCTGCGCTGGGACCGGTGGGCCGCACCCCCGACTGGTTGGCGCAACAGCTGGGAGTTCCTCCGCCGCAGCTACTGGCCGAAGTGGCGCGGCTGGAAGCGGCCGGCCGGGTGCGCCGGGAAGGGGGCTTGGTGATCGCCACAGAGATTCGTTGACCGCAGGCCCCAAGTGGGGGAGGATGACGGGGTGGCCAGCACCCCCGAGCTTCCCGGCTGGGCAGCACCCTCGGTCGAGGCGTATCTGACCCGGTTGGCCACCCATCGCGGCCTATCGCCGCATTCGGTGGCGGCCTATCGACGCGACCTGGCCCAGTTCTTCGCCTACTGCGGGCGAGCCGGATTGGGCGCGCCCGACCAAGTGGACCGGCGCACGGTGCGACGCTTCCTGGCTTATCTGGACACCCGTGGCTACGCCCGGCGTTCCATCGCTCGCAAGGCGTCATCGGTGCGCGCCTTCTTCGCCGACGCCGCCAAGCGCGGCACGATCCCGATGAACCCTGCCGACCAGGTGGCCCGGCCGCGCCGGCCTCGCACCTTGCCGCATGCCCTCCCGGCACGGGCCGTAGGGGGGTTACTGGACGGCCTCGCCGGCGACGATCCGCTCGAGCTGCGAGACCGCGCCCTCCTCGAGGTCCTGTACGCGACCGGACTCCGTGTGTCGGAGCTGGCGGGATTGCGCGTCGCAGACGTGGCGGGCCGGGACGCGCTGCGGGTTCGGGGCAAGGGAGATCGGGAGCGGGTGGTTCCGCTGGGCCGCCCGGCACAACACGCAGTGGTCCGCTACTTGCAGCGAGGACGCCCTCTACTGGCCGGGCCCGAAGCGGGGGAGGCGCTCTGGGTGGGAGCGCAGGGGCGAGCCCTCGACGCGCGGGGGATCCGCCGGGCGGTGAGGAGGCGGGCGGGCACCTTTCCCCATGCCTTGCGGCATTCATTTGCCACCCATCTCCTGGAGGGCGGGGCGGACCTGCGGGCGGTTCAGGAGCTACTGGGGCACGTTGAACTAAGCACCACCCAGCTTTACACTGCCGTCACCCGAGATCATCTCAGGGCCACCTATGAGCGAAGCCACCCACGAGCCTGACCAGACTGCCGACGACCACACGCGCGGGCTGTGGGAACGGTTCAAGGCGACCCAAGACGACGAGGCGCGAGAGAGTCTCATTCTCCTGTACTCGCCCCTGGTCAAGTTCGTCGCCGGCCGGGTGGCGGTAGGCCTGCCGCGGAACGTGGAGCAGGCGGATCTGGTGTCCTACGGCATCTTCGGGCTCATCGACGCCATCGACAAGTTCGACCTCGAGCGCGGCATCAAGTTCGAGACCTATGCCATCAGCCGTATCAAGGGCGCCATCCTCGACGAGCTGCGGGCCCTCGACTGGGTGCCGCGCTCCGTGCGGGCCCGGGCACGAGAGATCGAGCGCTCACTCGCCGAGCTCGAGCACCAGCTGCAACGGTCCCCGAGCGAGGAGGAGCTGGCGGTCCGGCTGGGGACTTCCCTCGAAGACCTGCAGGATGCCTTGGCAGAGATCTCGGTGCTGGGGCTGGTGGCCCTCGACGAGCTGCTCTCTCCCGAGCGGGACTCTTCCTCGGTGGGGGACATGCTCCCCGATCCTCGGGGGACGGACCCCGAGGCGGCCTTCCAGATCGAGGAGACGAAGCGGGTGCTCGCCGACGCGATCAACCGGCTGCCCGACCGGGAGCGACTGGTAGTCACCCTCTACTACTACGAAGGGCTGACGCTGGCGGAGATCGGGGAGGTGCTGGGAGTCACCGAGTCGCGGGTGTGTCAGATTCACACCAAATCGGTGATGAGCCTGCGCAACCGCATGGTGGAGCCGCTCTTCCGCTAGTCCCTCGGCAGGCTGCGCGGCGAGAGGTTGTCTCTGCAGCAGTAGCTGGCGGCGACGGCACGCTGTTACACTGCCGTGCCAATCACGCACGCCCACCGCTTTCTCCCGCGGTCGGGGCGCACGGCGCTCCGTGGGAGGCAGTTCTAGCGGCTGAGCCCCAAGGGGCCGGTGGGCGGAGGAGCAACCGAACCATCGAGGAGGCAGCGGTGGCGGCAGTCACCATGAAACAGCTGCTGGAAGCCGGAGTCCATTTCGGCCACCAGACGCGACGCTGGAACCCCAAGATGCGCCCCTACATCTACGGGGAGCGCAACGGCATCCACATCATCGACCTGCGGCAGACTCTCGCCCAGGTGGAGCGCGCCTACGAATTCGTGCGCGACGTCGTCGCCGGCGGCGGCATCGTGCTGTTCGTCGGCACCAAGAAACAGGCCCAGGCGGCCATCGCCGAGTCCGCCGAGGCCGTGGAGATGCCCTACGTCAACTTCCGCTGGCTGGGCGGGATGCTCACCAACTTCGCCACGATCCAAAAACGCATCTTCTACATGAAGGAACTGGGCCGCATGGAGGCGTCCGGCGAGATGGAGGCCCTCCCCAAGAAGGAGCGCCTGCGGCTGCGGCGCGAACTGGGCAAGCTGCAGCGCAACTTGGGGGGCCTGAGCTCGCTGGGCAAACTGCCCAACGCGGTCTTCCTCATTGACCTCAACGCCGAGCAGACCGCGTTGCGAGAAGCCAACCGCCTCGGCATTCCGGTGGTAGCGGTGGTCGACACCAACTGCGATCCGGACCCGGTCGACATGGTCATCCCCGGCAACGACGACGCCATCCGCTCTTCGCAACTGCTGAGCTCGGTCATGGCCGAGGCGTGCCGCGAAGGGCGCGGTGTGGCGGCCAAGCGACTCGAAGCGGCGGCCAAGGCGGAGCGGGAAGCTGCCCGCGCCGCAGCACAGGCGGAGGAACAGGCCGCGGCAGAAGCCGCTGCCAAGGAGGCCGCTGCAGCCGCGGAGTCGGTGCCGGAGGCCGCGGCCGCGGCGGCAAGCGCGGAGGCCGGGGTGGAGACCGCCGAGAAGACCGAGCCGGCAGCCAAGCCGAGGGCCAGGCGGAAGAAGGCCGAGACCGGGGCCAAGGCGAAGTCCGAGACTGCAGCCGCCAAGAAGCCCGGGAGTGCGGCCGAGAAGAGCTCCGAGACTGCCGCCAAGCCCAAGGCTTCGGCCAGGCGAAAGAAGGCGTCACCGGCGGAGTCGGCCGCCGCGGAAGGGTCCGGTGCGGCCGCAGCGCCGGTGGGGGATGAGGACGGCTCGCCGGCTTCCGCAGCTCCCGCCGAAGAGCCGGCGAGCTGAGCGAGGAAGCCGTGGCTACCTTCAGCGCCCAAGACGTCCAGCGGCTGCGGCGCGCCGCCGGGGTCGGAATGATGGACGCCAAGCGAGCTCTCGAAGCGAGCGAAGGCGACTACGACCGCGCCTTTGAGCATCTTCGCGAGCAGGGCTTGGCGGCGGCCCAGAAGCGGGCCGAGCGGGCCGCGACTGACGGCACCATCGGCAGCTACCTCCATCATCAGTCCGAGCGGCCGGTCATGGGGGTGCTGGTCGAGCTGGCCTCGGAGACCGACTTCGTGGCGAAGAGCCCCGAGTTCCAGGAAGCCGCCAAGGACATTGCCATGCACGTCGCCTGGGCCGACCCACGGTGGCTTCGCAAGGAGGACGTCCCCGAGGAGGAGCTGGACCGGGAACGCGAACTCATCACCCGGCAGGCGCGCAACGAGGGCAAGCCCGACAACGTGATTCGCAAGATCGTGGAGGGAAGGCTCAACTCGTTCTACGAGCAGCATGTCCTCTACGAGCAGAGGTTCGTCAATGCCGACAAGTTCGCGGGAACGGTCGGGGAGCTGGTGCATGGCCTCGCCGCCAAGATGGGTGAGAACGTCGACGTGAGGCGCATCGCCCGCCTCGCGGTGGGTGAGGACATCTAGCCGGTGGCTCCCGACGCGTACCGCCGGGTCGTGCTCAAGCTGTCGGGGGAGGCGTTTGCCGACCCGGCGGTCGGCTATGGGACCGACCCGGCCACGGTGAAGCGGGTGGCCGCCGAGATCGCCGAGGCCCACGCCGGGGGAGCCGAGATCGCGGTGGTGGTAGGTGGCGGCAACATCTTCCGCGGGGTGTCGTCTGCTGCGGAGGGTATGGATCCGGCAACTGCCGACTACATGGGCATGCTGGCCACCGTCATCAACGCCTTGGCGCTGCGCGATGCGCTGGAGAAGGCGGGTGTGCCCACCCGGGTGCAGAGCGCGATCTCGATGCAGCAGCTCGCCGAGCCCTACATAAGGCTCCGAGCCATCCGCCACCTCGAGAAGGGCAGGGTGGTGGTCTTCGCCGCCGGCACCGGGAACCCCTTCTTCACCACCGACACCACCGCCGCCCTACGGTCGGTGGAGATCGGCGCCGAGGTGATGTTGAAAGCTACGCGGGTGGAGGGCGTATACGACGCCGACCCGGAGCGGAACCCCGAGGCGCGGCTGCTTCCCGAGGTGGGCTACATGGAGGTCCTCGCCAAGGGTCTCCGGGTGATGGACTCCACTGCCATTACCATGTGCAAAGACCACGAGCTGCCCATCGTCGTGTTCGACATCACCAAACCCGGCAACATCGTGAGGGCGGTCCGGGGGGAGCGTATCGGCACCCTGGTCCACTGACCGAGGAGGCGGCATGATCGAGGATCTCCTCGCCGAAGCAGACCAGAAGATGAACCAGGCGATCGAGCACGTGCAAGGGGAGTTCGCCACGGTACGCACCGGGCGGGCCAACCCAGGCATTCTGCATCGCATCGTGGTCGACTACTACGGGGCGCCGACCCCGCTGCAGCAGCTCGCCTCGTTCTCGGTACCCGAGCCGCGGCTGTTGGTGGTGCAGCCCTACGACAAGAACTCGATTCCGGCGATCGAGAAGGCGCTGCAAACCTCATCGGACCTGGGTCTCAACCCTGCGACGGACGGCAACGTGATCCGTCTCGTGTTTCCCCCTCTCACCGAGGAGCGACGCAAAGAACTCATCAAGGTCGTGCGGCACATGGCTGAGGAGGGACGGGTGGCGGTCCGTAATCTGCGCCGGCACTGCCGGGACGACATCGAAGCGCTCAAAGGAGAGATCTCGGAGGACGAGATCCACCGCGGTGAGAAGGAGCTACAGGACGTCACCGATCGCCAAGTGGCTCGCATCGACGAACTGCTGGCGCACAAGGAACAAGAGCTGCTCGAGGTCTGATCGTGCGGGATGAAGGCGGACCAGACGATGACCGGGCCGACGGAGGCGACGTGCTGCCCTTCCCCGGCGCCGCCCAGCACCCTTCCCATTGGCCCGTGGAATCCGATCGGGCTCCCTCCGATGGAACCGAGGAGGACGAAGCAGACCACCAGGAGGCGCTCGACCTGGACTCGCTGGCTGAGCCAGACGACTCCCTCGCCGATGATTTCAGCCATGAGGATTACCTGACTGCCACGACCCAGGAGTACCGGGGCCTGGCCGACGCGATCAAAGAGGCCGCCTCACAGGAGCACGAGCTGCAGGCGGTGGCAGCCACCATGCCGGGGGTGGGCACCGGTCTGGTGGGCTTCGACGACATGACCGGCGAGACGGTCGAGGTCGTCGAAGAGGTACGACCTCCGGTGCTCTCCTCGGATCTCCTCGTCAGAGTGGGAACCGCGGCTCTGCTGGTGGCGGCCTTTCTGGCAGTGCTGCTGGCGGGTGGTTGGTGGCTGGTGTTGCTGGTGGCGGTGGCGGTGCTGGTATCGCTGGGGGAGTACTACGCGACCGTGCGCAAAGCCGGCTACTCGCCGCTCGCCCTCTTCGGGCTGCTGGGGGGCCTCGCCGTCGTCGTGGGTGCCTGGCTGGGCGGCCCGCTGACGATCGCCGGATTCGTGGTGGCCACCACAGTGGCGGTACTGCTGTGGTACTCCTTGCTGCTGCGTCGTCGGCCACTAGAGAACGCCACCATCACCATCCTCGGGGTGGCGTGGGTCGCCGGCCTGACCTCGTTCGCGCTGCCCATCGCCCGCGCCGCCGACTACCGGCAGCTGCTGCTGGCGCTGGTGCTGCTGACGATCGTCTTCGACACCGGTTCCTATTTCGCCGGCCGGGCGCTCGGAAGCCGTCCTCTGGCGCCCAAGCTGTCGCCGAAGAAGACCGTCGAGGGCGTCGCCGGGGGAGTGGTGGCCGCCGTTGGAACCGCGGCTGCCATCGGCTTCATCCCCTGGTTCCAGCCCCTCGACCTCTACGATGCCTTGCTGCTGGCGGCGGTGGCGGTGGTCTTCGGTCTACTGGGCGACCTCGCAGAGTCGATGGTGAAGCGGGCTATGGGGGTCAAGGACATGGGTTCGGTGCTTCCCGGTCACGGCGGCGTGCTCGATCGCATCGACTCCATCATCTTCGTGCTTCCTGCCGGCTACTTCCTCTTCCACTGGCTCGGGCTGTTGTGACCCGACCTCTGGTCGTCCTGGGGGCAACCGGCTCGATCGGCCGCCAAACGCTGGAAGTCGCCCGCAGGCTCGACGTTCCGGTAAAGGGCATCGGGGCGCGCCGCGGCTCCGAAGGTCTCGAAGAGCTGGCGGTGCAGCATCCCGAGGCTGTGGTGGGGGTGTCGTCTCCTACGCTCGAAGAGGGCCGCCGCCTCACCGCCGAGTTCGGAGAACGGATGCGCTTCGGACCGGAGGCACTCACCGAGCTCGCCGAGCTGCCGGGAACCACCGTCATGAACGCGGTGGTCGGCGCCGCCGGGCTACCGCTCACCGTGGCAGCTCTTCGGGCCGGCAACCGGCTGGCGCTGGCCAACAAGGAGAGCCTGGTGGCGGCCGGGCCCGTCGTGCTGGCCGCGGCCGCAGAGGGGGGAGGTGAGCTCATCCCAGTCGATTCGGAGCACTCCGCGCTGTTGCAGTGTCTGCTCGGAGAGGAGCGGAGCGCGATGAGGCGTCTATGGCTCACCGCCTCGGGAGGTCCCTTCCGGAAGCGGGGTCGCCGGGACCTGGAGAACGTGACGCCCGCCGAGGCCCTGCGGCACCCCACCTGGCGCATGGGACAGCGGATCACCGTGGATTCGGCCACGCTCCTGAACAAGGGCCTCGAGGCCATCGAGGCCCACTTTCTGTTCAACCTGCCCTACGACCAGATCGAGGTGGTGGTTCACCCGCAGAGCATCGTCCACGCCCTCATCGAGTTCGTCGACGGCTCATTGAAAGCGCATCTAGGCGAACCCGACATGCGGGTGCCCATCCAGTACGCCATCACTCATCCCCATCGTCTTCCCGGCCTACTAGAGCCGTTCGACCTCATGGACCTCTCGCTGACCTTCGAGCGCCCCGATCGTGAGGCCTTTCCGGCGCTGGAAGTCGCCTACGAGGCCGGACGTCGCGGCGGGTCGGCCCCGGCGGTGCTCAACGCCGCCGACGAAGTAGCAGTGCAAGCGTTTCTGGGGGGTAGGCTGTCCTTTCTCGGCATCCCCAGAGTGCTGGAGGGGGCCCTGGAGGCCGTCTCGTGGAGCGATCCCCGTACCGTCGCCGAGGTGCTGGCGGTGGATCGTGAGGCTCGGGGGGTGGCAGCCGGCCTGATCGGAGGCTCGTGCTAGCGCCGACGGCGCGATACCGTGTGATACAGACCGTGGAGGATTAGCGCATGCTCGGAGGGCTGGCGGCCCTCGCCGCCATCGTGTTCTTCGTGACGGCGCACGAAGCCGGGCACTTCTTCGCGGCCAAGCTGACCGGGATGAAGGCAACCCAGTTCTTCTTCGGGTTCGGCCCCAAGCTGTGGTCAATCCGGCGGGGGGAGACCGAGTACGGCATCAAGGCGCTGCCCCTCGGGGGCTACGTCCGCATCGCCGGTATGAATCCACTCGAGGAGGTTGATCCCGCCGACGTGGGCCGGACCTATCGGGAGAAGAAGTTCTGGCAGAAGTCCTTCGTAGTGCTCGCCGGCGTGGGGATGAACTTCCTCTTCGCCTACCTCATCTTCACCGGACTATTCCTGGTCGAAGGCATCGAGGACGTGGATCGCCCCCTGCCGGCAGTGGGGGCCCTCGTCGGTACCCTCGAGGACGGAACGAGGGCGCCGGCCCGGGAGGCGGGCCTGCTGCCGGGCGACGAGTTCGTAGAGATCGACGGCGAGCCGATCCGACGCTGGGAAGACGTGCCGGAGGCGATCGCGGCCCGCCCCAATGAGACCGTAGAGATCGTGGTGCGGCGAGACGGAGAGCTGCTCCGGATCACCGCCGATCTGGTGACCCGGGAGGACCCCGACACCGGGGAGATGGTCGGCTTCCTCGGGGTGGCTCCCGACTACGAGAACGACGAGGTGGGACTGTTCACTGCGCTGGGGCTGGCCGGCCGCTCGGTGGCCACCCTGACTCGCATGAGCTTCGAGTTCCTCGCCGACCTGGTGCGACCCTCCAACCTGGCCCGGCTCGGAGCCGTCTTCTTCGGTCAGACCGACATTCCCGATGAGCTGCGGCCTGTCAGCCCGGTAGGGATCGTCCAGATCGGGGCCCAGGCGAACAGCATCGGGGTGAGCAACGTGATCTGGCTCATGGGGGCCGTCAACATCATCCTCGGCCTGCTCAACGTGCTGCCCTTGTACCCGCTCGACGGCGGCCACTTCGCGGTGGCGCTCTACGAGCGCATCACCCACCGGGAGGTCGACATCCGCAAGCTGGCACCCATCGCGGCCGCGGTCATCGCGTTGGTGTTCTTCCTCGGCTTCGTTGCCATCTACCTCGATATCGTGAACCCGTTCCGCTTCGCCGGGTGACGGGAACGCCGCGGAGCCCCCTCACTATGAGCCCGGCCATGGAGCGGAAGTCCACCCGGCAAATCAACGTCGGCAGCGTGGCCGTCGGTGGCGGGGCACCCGTGTCCGTCCAGTCGATGACGATCACCAAGACCGCCGACGTGGACGGAACGCTGGCTCAGGTCTACGCGCTCGCCGGAGCCGGAGCCGACATCGTCCGCATCACCTGCAACGACGTGGCGGCGGCCCAGGGGCTGGCCGAGATCGTTCCCCGCTCCCCGGTGCCCATCGTGGCCGACATCCACTTCCAGTACAAGCTCGCGCTGGCGGCGTTGGAGGCGGGGGTACATGGGCTGCGACTCAACCCGGGCAACATCCGCAATGAGCAGCACATCAAGACGGTCGCGCGTGCCGCCGGGGAGCGCGGCGTACCGATCCGGGTGGGCGTCAACGCCGGTTCGCTGGACAAGGAGCTGCTGGAGAAGTACGGGGCGCCGCTTCCGGAGGCGTTGGTGGAGTCCGCCCTTCGGGAGATCCGCTACCTGGAGGACGTCGACTTCACCGACATCAAGATCTCGGTGAAGCACTCCGACGTGCCTTCGATGATCGATTCCTACCGGCTGCTCTCCGAAAGGGTCGACTATCCCCTCCATCTCGGTGTAACCGAGGCGGGTCCGCTGCCGGGCGGGCTCATCAAGTCGGTGGCCGGCATCGGCACCCTGCTCATGGAGGGAATCGGGGACACCATTCGCTTCTCGCTCACGGCCGATCCAGTCGAGGAAGCCAAAGCGGGTCGGCAGCTTCTCGAGTATCTGGGCCTGCGGGAACGCCGGGGGCTCGACCTCATCGCGTGTCCCTCCTGCGGCCGGGCCGAGGTGGACGTCATCGGGATCGCCGCCGAAGCACAGGAGCGGCTGGAGGCGGCCAACCTGCCAATCCAGGTGGCGGTGATGGGATGTGTGGTGAACGGGCCCGGTGAGGCGCGGGAGGCAGACATCGGAATCGCCGCCGGGCGGGGAAAGGGGCACTTGTTCATCAAGGGCCAGGTGGTACGGGTCGTTCCCGAGACCGACATGGTGGAAGCCCTGCTCGAGGAGGCCCGGCGGCTCGTGGAAGAAGGGGTGGATGCCCGCCTCGCCGCCGCCGACTCCGCGGCTGCTGCGGATGCGGCGGCTTCTGCAGCCGAGCTTCTCGAGATCCAAGGAGACGTCAACGAGGCCACGGCTCGCCGAGCCTCCGTGGCCCGAATAGCCCGCGAGGGCAGGTCGGGCTCGTAATTCGGCCGGGCCCGGCAACGGCCTGGCTAGGCTCCGACTACTCCAGGAGGGAACGCCACCGTGCGCTGGTCCCAGGCATTCATCCCCACACTGCGTCAGGATCCTGCCGATGCCGAGGCCGTGAGCCACCGGCTGCTGGTGCGCGCCGGCTACATGCGGCGGCTGATGGCCGGCGTCTACTCGATGCTGCCGTTGGGGGTGCGGGTACGCGCCAAGATCGCGCGGGTGATCCGCGAGGAGATGGATGGGATCGGCTGCCAGGAGTTCCTCCTTCCCGCGGTGCACCCCGCGGAGCTGTGGAGGGAGACCGGACGCTGGGATGTCATGGGCGAGGAGATGTTCCGGCTGCGGGATCGGCGCGGCGCCGATCTCGCCCTGGGGATGACCCATGAGGAGGTCTTCACCGTCCTCGCCCTCGAGCTGAGCTCCTATCGCGACCTTCCCCAGTGCTGGTACCAGATCCAGACCAAGTTCCGCGATGAGCCTCGGCCCAAGGGCGGCGTGCTCCGCACCCGCGAGTTCACCATGAAGGACTCCTACACCTTCGACCTCGACCCCGCGGGTCTCGATCGGTCTTTTGACCTTCATCACGAGGCCTACCAGCGGATCTTCACCCGCCTGGGGCTGGAGGCGCTGGCGGTGGAAGCCTCGTCGGGCGTGATGGGGGGCACCGACTCGGTGGAGTTCATGGTGCGCAGCGACTCCGGCGAGGACCTGGTCACCCGCTGCGCAGCCTGCGGGTACGCGGCCAACGTGGAGCGGGCGACCTCGCGGCTGGCCCCGGCGGAGGACGGGGAAGGGCTGCCGGCACCGGAGCGGTTCCCCACGCCGGGCGTCCGCACGATCGAGGATCTGGTGGCGTTTCCCGAGGGGGCACCCGCCGACCGCCAGATCAAGACGCTGGTGTACGTGCTCGACGGGAATCTCTCGCTGGTGCTGCTGCGGGGAGATCACGGGCTGGTGGAGCAGAAGCTGCAAGACGGCAGCCGGGCAGTGGAAGTACGTCCCGCTCACCCCGAAGAGGTACGGGAGGCGCTGGGCGCGGATCCGGGCAGCCTGGGAGCAGTGGGGGTGAGCGCCTACCCGGTGCTGGCAGATGAGGCGCTGCGGGGGAGGCGCGGCATGGTGACCGGGGCCAACGCGGACGACTACCACTTGCGGGGCGTCGATGTCGAGCGCGACATCGAGGTGTCGCACTGGCTCGACCTGCGGGAGGTCCGGCACGGGGAGCCATGCCCCGAATGCGGCGCGCCTCTCAAGGTGTACCCGGCGATCGAGGTGGGTCACATATTCAAGCTGGGCTCCAAGTACGCGGAGGCGCTGGGTGCCCGCGTGCAAGACGAGGAAGGGGTGGCCCGCACCATGACAATGGGCTCCTACGGAATCGGCCTGGAGCGCAACATGGCCGCGGTCGTCGAGAGCCATCACGATGAGAAGGGCATCGTATGGCCGGTGACGGTTGCCCCCTACGAGGTGGTGATCACCATGTTGCGGGCGGACAACGGCGAGATCGCGGCGGCCGCCGAAGGCATCTACTTCGAACTGCGTCGGGGCGGGGTCGACGTCCTGCTCGACGACCGTGCCGAACGTCCCGGGGTGAAGTTCGCCGATGCCGAGCTGATCGGGATCCCCTATCGCGTCACCGTGGGACCCCGCAGCCTGGAGGCCGGCACCGTGGAGCTGACCCCGCGACGCACCGGTGAACCGGAGACCGTGGCGGCAGCGAAGGCGGCCGCCAGGCTGATCGAGATAGTGGTCGCAGAGCGGCGCTGAGCACATCGACCACGGGAAAGGTGCCCCAGGGCCGGGGCGAACCCGCCGGGCTATACTACGTGCAGCAAACGTGGACGCTGCGAAAGTGGGCGCCCAGCCCACTTTCTTTATGGAGGAAACCCTCGCGGGAGCGAGGACGAGTTGGTGAGCGAGGACGAGTTGGTGAGCGAGGACGAGTTGTGGAACGCCATCGAGTCCTACTTGGTGGCCGAAGAGCTGGAGCTCGACGACCTGGAGCTCGCCGGCCAGGGGCCGGGGCGGTTGCTGCGCGTCGTGGTGGACGCGGCGGGCGGGATCGACCTGGATCGCCTCAGCGACGCGTCGCAGGGCCTGTCACGCCTCATCGACGAGCTCGACGGCATCGACGGCCCCTACACCCTGGAGGTGACCTCGCCGGGGTTGGAGCGACCCCTGAGGCGGCCGGACCACTTCCACAAGTCGGTGGGCAGGGAACTCGACGTCAAGACGCGGCGTGAGCTCGGAGGAGCCGTCCGGCACCGCGGCGTTCTCGAGGATGCAGACGATGAGGGCTTCGTGGTGGTCACGGGCGGCGAGCGGCGGCGCATCCCGTACGCGGACGTGGCGTGGGCGCGTACGGTGTTCCGTTGGGAGCGGACGCCCAAGCCGGGCAAGAAGCCTTCGAGGAAGGTGAAACGATGAGGATGGATGTTCAGGTGATGGAGGCCCTCGAGCTGCTCGAGCGGGAGCGGGGCGTCTCCGTCGACACGATCCTCGACGCCCTCGCCAACGCCCTGGTGTCGGCGTACAAGCGCAGCCCCGGTGCCGCCGAAGAAGCCCGGGTGGTGATCGACCCCGATAGCGGGGAGATCATCGTGTACGGCCAGGAGCTGGACGAAGAGGGGGACGTGGTGCGCGAGTGGGAGGACACCCCTGAGGATTTCGGCCGCATCGCGGCGCAGACCGCCAAGCAAGTCATCGCGCAGCGCCTGCGCGAGGCCAAGCGGGATCAGGTGTACGACCTCTACGAAGGGCGGGAAGGCGACCTGGTGACCGGCATCGTGCAGCAGGTCGACCATCGTTACAGCATCCTCGACCTGGGGGATGCCGAGGCGCTCATGCCCGGCTCCGAGCGCATCCCTTTCGAGCGTCTCGATCGGGGCAACCGGGTGAAGGCGCTCATCCTCGAGGTGCGCAATGAGGCCAAGGGCCCGCAAATCGTCGTCAGCCGCGGCCATCCCGACTTCGTACGTCGTTTGCTGGAGCTGGAGGTGCCCGAGCTGCTCGACGGCACCGTGGAGATCAAGAACATCGCCCGTGAGCCGGGACATCGCACCAAGATCGCCGTCGCCTCCAACGATCCGAATGTTGACCCCAAAGGCGCCTGCGTAGGAGCTCGAGGGTCCCGGGTACGCCAGGTGGTCAACGAACTGCGGGGCGAGAAGGTCGACGTCGTCGAATGGCGGGAAGACTCTGCGCAGTTCATCGCTGAGGCGCTGGGGCCGGCACGAGTAAAAGAAGTGCGGATCGACGAGGAAGCGCAAGAGGCAGTGGTGATCGTGAGCGAGCACCAGCTCTCATTGGCCATCGGCAAGGAGGGGCAGAATGCACGCCTGGCGGCCCGCCTCTCCGGGTATCGGGTCGACATTCGCTCCGATGCCGAAGAGGCACGCGCCGCTGAGGAAGGCGCTGCACCGGAGGAGGCGGGAACGGCCGACGGTGCCGTTGAGGAAGCGGCCGCCGCCGGGGAGCCCTCGACCGCGGAGGAAGCCGCCGAGCCTGCCGAGGTGACCGAGGCCGCGGCGGAAGCCGGCGAGGAGCCCGCGGCCGAGGAGCAGCCGGCTACCGGTCCCCCCGCGGAGACCGCCGCGGAAGCGGAGGAGGCGGCCGTGGAGCCGTCGGCTGACCAGCCGGCCGCCGAGCCTGCCGGGGAGGTCACGGAGGCCGCGCCGGCCACGGAAGAGCCGGTCCCGGCTGAAGCTGCGGCGGCCGACGAGGAACCGGTCCCGGCTGAGGCTGCGGCTGCCGACGAAGAGCCGGCCGGAGCCTGAGGCCGAGCGGGGAAGAGAGCGAGTGGCGAAGACGCGGGTTTACGAACTGGCCCGAGACCTGGGCGTTGAGTCGAAGGATCTCTTGACGCGCGCCGACGAGCTCGGCATCGAGGTCAAGACGGCCTCGTCGGGCCTGGACGAGGAACAGGCAGGATTGCTGCGTCTCTCCTTCCAGGAAGACCGCGCGGTGGGAGCGGTCGAGACTGAGCCGACCGCGGCTCCGCCAGAAGAAGAGCCGCTTCCAGATGTCGAAGCGGAGCCGGAGCCGCCCGTCGCCGAAGTGGCCGAGGAGCCCGTCGGGCGCGAGGTGGTGACCGTGGAGAGCGGGATCACTGCGGAGGAGCTCGCGACGCAACTCGGACGGTCGACCGGCGAAGTGGTGAAGGCGCTGCTGCAGATGGGCGAGATGGTGGCCGCCATCGCTCCGGTGCCCGACGGCGCGCTGGAGCTCATCGGTGACCAGTTCGGTGTCGACGTGGAGGTCCTGCCCGCGCCGCCGGAGCCGGCCCCGGCACCCGCCGCGCGGCGGGAGCGGCCTCACTACGACGACGATCCCGACGATATGGTGCCACGACCCCCGGTGGTGACCGTGATGGGCCACGTCGACCACGGCAAGACCACTCTCCTCGACCATATCCGCCAGGCAAACGTGGTCGCCGGCGAGCACGGCGGCATCACTCAGCACATCGGCGCCTATCAGGTGGACGTAGACGGTCGCAAGATCACCTTCATCGACACTCCGGGACACGAGGCTTTCACCGCGTTGCGGGCACGGGGAGCCGACGTCACCGACATCGTGGTGCTGGTGGTGGCAGCCGAAGACGGGGTCATGCCCCAGACCGTCGAGGCCATCAGCCACGCCACGGCCGCCGGAGTCAAGATCGTCGTCGCCATCAACAAGGTCGATCTTCCCGACGCCAACCCCGCGGCGGTGCGGGCACAGCTCACCGAGCATGAGCTGGTTCCCGAGGAACTGGGAGGCGACACCATCACCGTGGAGGTGTCGGCCAAGACGGGGCTGGGTGTCGATCAACTGCTCGAGATGATCGATCTGGTGGCCCAATTGGAAGAGTTCAAGGCCAACCCCAAAGCGGCGGCCTCGGGGGTGGTCGTCGAGAGCCAGCTCGACCGGGGACGGGGTCCGGTGGCCAGCGTCATCGTGCAGCGAGGAACGCTGCGCCCGGGCGATGCTCTGGTTGCCGGTGCCACTGCGGGCCGGGTACGGGCGATGCTCGACGAACACGGCGCACAGCTGAAGCAAGCCCCTCCGGGCACCCCCGTGCTCACCATGGGCTGGGATGACGTTCCCGATCCGGGCGAGTTCTTCGAGGTGGTGGAGAGCGAGAAGGTGGCCCGCTCGCTGGCACAGGAGCGCCAAGGCGAGCTGCGCAGCCAGGAGCTGGTGGTGCCGAGCGCCCGGGAGCGGCTCGAACAGCTCCTGGAGCAGCTGCGTACGGCCGAGGAAGCCGAGCTGAGGCTGATCATCAAGGCAGACGCGCACGGCTCTCTCGAAGCGATCGAGGAGTCCGTCCGCAAGATCGCCCGCGAGGGCGGCCGGATCACCGTGGTGCACGGGGCGGTGGGGGGCATCAGCGAGAACGACGTGACGCTGGGCGACGTCACCGAGTCGGTCGTGGTGGGCTTCAACGTCCGGCCGGACGCCAAGGGCCGTAAGGCGGCCGAGGAGGCGGGGGTGGAGATCCGCACCTACCGCGTCATCTACGAGCTCCTCCAAGACATCGAGCAGATGCTGGTGGGACGGCTCGCTCCGGTGGAAGTGGAGACGATCCTCGGCTCCGCCGAGGTGCGCGCCATCTTCCGGGTTCCGCGGGCGGGCAACGTCGCCGGCTGCTACGTCACCGAAGGAGAGATGGTCCGCGGCGCCAAAGCCCGGCTCGTCCGTCAGGGCGTCGTGGTCTACGACGGCTCGATCGCCTCGCTGCGCCGCTTCAAGGACGACGTACGCACGGTGTCGGCCGGCTTCGAATGCGGGGTGGGGCTGTACAACTTCGATGACATCAAAGAAGACGACGTCATCGAGGCTTATCAGGTGACGAAGCAGGCTCGCGAGTAGCGGCGGCAGCCGTGCACGCCGCTGTGCTGCGAGTCGAGCTCCGCATACCGGGCTCCGGGTCGTTGAAGGACAAGCGGCGCATCTTGAAGGCGCTGACCGCGGCTATGCGCAACGTGTTCCCGGTGGCGATCGCCGAAGTTGGCTTCCAGGACCAGTGGCGGCGGGCAACCCTGGGGATCGCCCTGGTGGCGGCGCAGGCCGGTCATCTGGAGCGCGTCATGCATGGAGTACGGCGCTACCTTGAGACACACGCGGAGGTCGAGTTGTTGGAGATCGCTGTTTCCTACTTGGAAGACCCGGCATGAAGCGGGCACCGAGTCCCCGCATGCGTCGCGTCAACTCCATCCTCAGGCAGGTCATCGCCGAGCAAGTGGAAGGACTCAAGGACCCGCGCATGGGATTCGTCACGATCACCGCAGTCGAGACATCTCCCGACTTGCGCCACGCCGTGGTCTTCTACTCGGTGCTGGGTGACGAGGGCGAGCAGCGGGCCACGCTGGCGGCGCTGCGGGCAGCCGCGCCGCGCATCCAGGGCGAGATGGGGCGGCAGGTGCGCCTCAAGTACACGCCCCGGTTGGAGTTCCGCCTCGACGCCAGCATCGAACGCGGCGCCCGAATCACCACCCTGCTCCGGGAGATCGCCGAGGAAGAGGGTTCTGCCGAGGAGCCGGCCGATGACGAAACCTGAGGCAGTGGAGGCCGCGCTCCGCCGGGCCGCTGCGTTGCTGGCGGGTGCCCCGCGGATCGCGGTGGCGTGTCACGTAGGGCCCGACGGCGATGCCGTCGGCTCGCTGCTGGGTCTGGCGATTGCTGCCCGCAACGCCGGCAAGGAGGTGGCCGCGTCCTACGGGCGTCCGTTCGGCCTCGCCGACGTCTACCGTTTCCTCCCGGTCGACCTGCTGGTGCCGCCGGAGCGCTTCCCCTCGCAGCCCGAGCTGATGGTGAGCTTGGATGCCGCCTCGCTGGACCGCCTCGGCGAGCTGGCCGCAGCCGCCGGCCGNNAACGCCGGCTTCGGAACCGTCGACCTGATCGACCCCGGGGCCGCTGCCACAGCCCAGCTGGTCCACGACCTGGTACTCGAGGCTGGTTGGCCCGTTGACGCCGAGGTAGCGACCTGCCTGTACGTGGGACTCGTCAGCGACACCGGCCGCTTCCAGTACTCGAACACCACCCCCGGGGTGCTACGGCTCGCGGCAGCCCTGGTGGAGGCGGGTGCCCGTCCGGAGGTGGTGGGGCGACATCTGTACGGAGAGGCTCCCTTCGCCTATCTCACCCTGGAAGGGGACGTGCTCACCCGGGCCGTCCTCGAGCCGGACCGGCGGCTGGTGTGGTCCGTGCTGTGGCAGGAGGATCTAGAGACCCATGGGATCGGCATCGAGGAGACCGACTCGCTGATCGATGCGTTGCGGCTGGCGCGAGAGGCGGAGGTGGCGGCGCTGGTCAAGGAGCAGCCGGACGGATCGTTGAAGGTGAGCTTACGCTCCCGAGGTGAGGTGAACGTGGGTGTAGTGGCTGCGGAGCTCGGTGGCGGGGGCCATCACAATGCTGCCGGCTTCTCCCATGCGGGGCCGCTAGAGGTGGCTATCGACCAGGTGCGGACACGGCTGAGCAGTGTTTGAGGGATTCCTCCTGATCGACAAGGAGCGAGGCTGGACCTCCCACGACGTGGTCGCCAAGCTGCGGCGGCTCACCGGGCAGCGCCGTGCCGGCCACGCAGGCACCCTGGATCCGATGGCTACCGGTCTGCTGGTGGTGGGGCTGGGCCGCGTCACTCGCCTGCTTCGTTTCGTGCAGGAGCTTGCCAAGGAGTACGTGGCCCGCATGGCCTTTGGGGTGGCAACCGACACTCTCGATGCCGACGGCGCCATTCTCAGCCGGGAAGCCATGCCCGTGACTGCCGCCGAGGTACGTGAGGTGCTGCCCCGTTTCACAGGTCGAATCATGCAGGTACCTCCGATGGTGTCGGCGCTGCGGGTGGAGGGGCGGCGTCTGTACGAGTTGGCCCGCCGCGGCGTGGAGGTGGAGCGGGCGGCGCGGCCCGTGGACGTGTACGAGCTCGAGCTAGGGGAGTTCGCCCCCGGCGAGTACCCGGAGGCGGTGCTGCGGGTACGCTGCAGCACCGGCACCTACGTTCGCAGCTTGGCCGACGACATCGCGCAGGCGCTCGGTGGGCGCGCCCACCTGGCCGCGCTTCGCCGTACCAAGATCGGTTCCCTCGACGTGGCCGAGGGGCAGAGCATTGGTGAGGTGGAGGCGGCCGCCGGCCGCAGCGCAGTGGGGGAGGTGGTGCTGGCGCCGGCCGATGGGCTGCGGGATCTCCCCGCGGTCACCGTCGCGGCGGAGGCCGTTCCGGCGGTGCGCCACGGCACACGGTTCGCCCGCGGGTTCGCCAGAGACGTGGAAGAGGGATCCCCCTTCCGGGTTCTCGACCAGAGCGGACGGCTGCTGGCCGTCTACCGTGCTGAGGGCAAGCTGGCCGTGGCGGAGGTGGTGTTGGGGTGAAGATGCTCCATGGCGACCCGCGTCACTGGGGTCCGCCTCCGAAGGCTGGTACCGCAGTGTCGATCGGCGTCTATGACGGAGTGCACCGCGGGCATCAAGCGGTGGTCGCCGATCTGGCAGAGAAGGCGGCGGTCATGGGTGGGCTGCAACGAGCGGTGCTCACCTTCGACGAGCACCCTCAGGCCGTCCTCCACCCCGAGCGGGCGCCCCGGCTCCTCACCACCATCGAGCGACGACTGGAGCTGCTGGGGGAGCTGGGCGTCGACGTCGTGGGAGTGCTGCCGTTCCGGCAGATTCGCACCTTCGAAGCGGACGACTTCGTCTGTCAGGTGCTCGTGGGGGCACTGGGGGCGCGAGTGCTGGTGGTGGGGTCGGATTTCAGGTTCGGTCGTGACCGCGCCGGCAGCGTCGATACGCTGCGCCGCCTGGGCGCGGCCGAGGGCTTCGAGGTGGACGCGGTGCCGCTGCTTCGCGCCAACGGTCCGCTCTCCTCGAGCGTGATCCGAGGCCTGGTGGCCGCCGGCGAAGTGGCTGAGGCCGGCAAGATGCTGGGACGCCCCGTGGAAGTCACCGGGACGGTGGTNNGCCGTGCCGGCGCGCGGCGTCTACGCCGGGTGGGCCAGGTGGGGTGGGCGGACACTGCCGGCGGTGATCAACGTGGGGGTGCGGCCCACCTTCGGTGGGGGAAGCGAGACGGTGGAGGCTCACTTGCTCGATTTCGCGGGTGATGTCCGCGATCAACAGCTTGATCTGCTGTTCGCGGCCCGCCTGCGCGACGAGCGGAAGTTCGACGGCCCAGAGGCGCTGCTCGAGCAGATCGGTGCCGACGTCGAAGCGGCCCGGCGCATTCTCGCCGGGAGTCCCGAATCGGGCGACTAGGGGACTCGGCTCGGGGAAGGTCCGGCGGGGGACACCGTCAGCGTGGTGTCGTGCCGGTAGCGCACCAGCCCCAGTCTCAGCAGCGGGTTCACCGGCCGGGGCTCCGCGTGAAGATCCCGCAGCACCGCGCCGGCCAGCCGGCACATGCGTCGTAACTCGCGGTCGCTGTAGAACGACACCACCGGCTGCCCGATGTTGTTCCACCGGCCGAGGATCTCCACCCGCTGATCGGTGAAACGAGTGACCAGGCGCTTCAGCCAGAAGACTGCCGCCATCGACGCCCGGGGGGCGAAGGTGGGCTCGACCAGGATGAGCACGCCGCCGGCGGCGACGAGGCGAAGCGCGTTGGCAACGGCGCGGTGTGCCAGCCGGCGAGAGCGGCGGCGGGTACCGGCAACAAGATGGTGCAAGACGGCGGCCATCAGCACCACGTCGAACCGTCCTTCGAGGCGGGCTATGAACTGGTCGTCGAGGATGGAGCCCTCCAACGTCCGGCATCTGATGGCTTCCTCCAGCCGGCGCAGGGCCGCCGGATTGGTGTCGATGGCGGTGAGTTGCGGTATCCCGGTGCGGCCTTGGAGATGAGCGAGGACGTTCCCGTTGCCGGCCCCGAGGTCCACCAGCGAAGTGGCGGCCGGGACGTAGCGGCCGATGGAGGCGATGGCAGGCTGGAGACGGTCGAGAGAGTACTCGGGGCAGAAGCTCTCGAAATACCGGAAGGTGGCGTCGTCCTGCATTGGCTCTCACCGACGCTACACGGCCTGCCGGTAAGGTGGCATTGTGGAGGTGCACTCGGGCTCGCCGTATGAGGAGCGCTACGGGTTCGCCCGGGCCCAAAAGGTGGGCGACCGGGTTCTGGTTGCCGGCACGGCGCCGGTTCCCGCGCCCGGCGGCGAGGTAGCGGCCTCCGCGTACGAGCAGATGCTGCGCTGCGGCGAGATCGTGCTGCGGGCTCTGGCGGAGCTCGGCGCCTCGGCCGCCGACGTGGTGCGTACCCGCATGTACCTCACCGACCCTGGGGATGCCGACGAAGTGGGTCGGGCGCACCGAGAGATCTTTGGAAGAGCCGCTCCGGTCGCCACCATGGTGGTGGTAGCCGGCCTCGTCGACCCGGCCTGGAAGGTGGAGGTCGAGGCAGAGGCCATCGTGGGCCGGCAGCCGCCGCCGGCGGGCGGGGGTTGAGGCACGTCGGCTCCCCGGTCCCTGCTACACTGCGCCCGATTTCGACACGTCCATAGGTAGCGATCTGCCACGATGAAGAACACGAAGGAGATCATCTCCGAGTTCGGACAGCACGACAGCGACACCGGTTCACCAGAGGTTCAGGTGGCGCTGCTCACCGAGCGCATCAACCACCTGACCGACCATCTGCGTGAGCACAAGCACGACCATCACAGCCGGCGTGGTCTGCTGATGATGGTGGGCCAGCGGAGGCGCCTGCTGAATTACCTGCGCCGGCAGGACGTGGAGAGATACCGCCGCTTGATCGGCAAGCTCGGTTTGCGGCGATGAGGGTTTCGAGGGAGCGGCTTCGGCCGCTTCCTCGGTGTAGGGCGGCGAGGTGCCGTCCTACTGGCAACGGAGGACGGGAAGGCAACGCCAGTTGTCAGTTGCCATCGCTTCGGGGGTCCGGAGCGATGACCACTGGTAATTGGCTCGCCCTCCCCGTATCAAAGGAGAGAGCGTGCCAGAGATCACGGTACGCGGATCGATCGGTGACGCCGAGGTCACCTTCAGCGCCGGCAAGCTGGCCGGGCAGGCAGACGGAGCGGTAACCGCACAAATCGGCGAGACGCAAGTCCTCGTCACCGCCGCCGCCAACAAGGAGCTTCGCGAGGGAGTCGACTTCTTCCCCTTGACGGTGGACGTCGAAGAGCGTATGTACGCGGCGGGGAAGATCCCGGGGTCGTTCTTCCGGCGCGAAGGGCGCGCCACCGAGAAGGCGATTCTCACCGCGCGGCTCATCGACCGGCCGCTGCGGCCCTCGTTCCGCGAGGGATTCCGCTGCGAGACCCAAGTCGTGGCCACGATCCTGTCGGTGGACAACATCAACCCCTACGACGTCCTCGCGCTCAACGGAGCCTCGGCGGCGCTGACCGTCAGCCCCATCCCCTTCGTGGGGCCGATCGGGGCGGTACGGCTGGCTCTCAAGGACGGCCGGTGGGTCGCTATGCCGACCTTCGAGCAATTGGACGAGGCCGTCTTCGACCTGGTGGTAGCGGGGCGCCGCAACGAGCAGGGCGAGATCGACATCATGATGGTGGAGGCTGGCTCGACCCCGGACGGGCTGCGGCTCATCAAGGAGGGCCAGCCGAAGAGCGACGAGGAGACGGTGGCCCGGGGACTGGAGGAGGCCAAAGGCCACATCGCAGCGGCAATCGAGCTGCAGCTCCAGTTGCGGGAGCAGATAGAGATCCCCGAGGTGACCTGGCCGACGGCGGTGGACTACACCGAGGAACTGGCGGCGCGGGTCGATGAACTGGCCCGTCCCAAGCTCGCCGAGGTGGTGACCATCGCCGACAAGCAGGAGCGAGCCGCCGCCGAGGAAGAGGCGCGCGAGCAAGTGCTGGCGGAGCTGGGCTCGGACGACCCAGAGGAGCTGGCCGCCGCCAAGCGGGCGTTGCGCAGCCTGCTCAAGTCGATGATGCGGCAGCGGGTGGCGGAGGAAGGCGTCCGCCTCGACGGCCGCGGCTATACCGACGTGCGCCCCATCACCGCCGAGGTAGGCATCGTGCCCCGGACGCACGGCTCAGGGCTGTTCCAGCGCGGCGACACCCAGGTGCTCAACCTGTCGACGCTCGGCATGCTCAAGATGGAGCAGATGCTGGACACCCTCTCCATCGAAGAGTCCAAGCGCTACATGCACCACTACAACTTCCCACCCTTCTCCACCGGGGAAGCGGGATTCATGCGGGGCCCGCGCCGTCGCGAGATCGGCCACGGCGCCCTTGCCGAGAAGGCAGTTCTGCCGGTGGTGCCCACCGAGGATGACTTCCCGTACGCGCTCCGCCTGGTGTCCGAGGTGCTCTCCTCGAACGGTTCGACGTCCATGGCTTCGGTGTGTGCTTCGACGTTGTCCTTGATGGACGCCGGCGTGCCCATCCTGGAGCCGGTGGCGGGGATCGCCATGGGGCTCATCGCCGAAGACGGCCGCTACATCACCCTGACCGACATCCTCGGTGCCGAGGACGCCCTGGGTGACATGGACTTCAAGGTGGCCGGAACGGCCGACGTCATCACGGCGCTACAACTCGACACCAAGGTGCAAGGCCTGCCCTCCGGTGTGCTGGAGGAGGCGCTGGCGCAAGCGCGCCAAGCGCGACTCTTCATCCTCGACAAGATGAAGGAGGCGATGCCCGCACCCCGGCAGGAGCTCAACCGCTGGGCGCCCCGCATCGAAACGGTCAAGATCCCCAAAGACAAGATCGGCGAGATCATCGGTCCGAAGGGGAAGCAGATCCGGGAGCTGGAGGAGGAGAGCGGCGCCTCGATCGAGATCGAGGAGGAGGGGGCCCACGGCATCGTCCGCATTGGCTCTCCCGACCACGAGAGTCTCGCCAAGGCCAAAGAGCGGGTGATGGCCATCGCCTTCCCGCCTGAGGCGGAAGTCGGCCAGAGCTACGAGGGCGAGGTGGTGAACATCACCAAGTTCGGGGCGTTCATCAACATCCTTCCCGGCAGGGATGGCCTGCTGCACATCTCCAAGATCGACTCCGAGCGCCGGGTAGAGCGGGTCGAGGACTACCTGGAGCTGGGGGACAAGGTCAAGGTGACGGTTCGCGAGATCGATCGCCTCGGCAAGATCAACCTGGATCTGGCCGAGCCCATCGAGGTGCCTGAGGAGATCAAGCGCCGCGCGGACCGGCCACCCCGCCGCGAGGGCGGCCGTGATCGCAGAGAGGGAGAACGCCAGCGGGGCGAAGGCGACCGCCGCCGCGGCGAAGGCGACCGCCAGCGGGGTGAGGCCCGCCGGGCCGACCGTCCCCAGCGGAGAAGGGTCTCCTTCGAGGAGGAGTTCGAGCGCCAGCAGGAGCGCTAGGAGGACCCGGCGACCGCGGGAGTCCGGGCGCCCGGGCCCGCGGCGACTCTCGTCCGGGGAATGGCTCGCTCGCGCCCGGCCCTGCCAGACTGAGGCAGAGCCACATGCCCGAGCTTCCCGACATCGTCGTCTACCTGGAGGCGCTGCAGCGGCTGATCCTCCACCAGCCCTTGAACCGGTTGCGGGTGGTGGCGCCGTCGCTGCTGCGCACGTACGACCCCCCTCTGTCCGAGGTGGAGGGGAAGGTGGTGCGGGGCTTGCGACGCATCGGCAAGCGGATCGCGTGGGAGCTCGACGGGGGCCTCTTCGTCGTGATTCATCTCATGATCGCCGGCCGCTTTGCCTGGAAGGAGCCGGAGGCACCGCTGCCGCGCAAGGTAGGCCTGGCGGCTTTCGATTTCCCCGCTGGGTCCCTGCTCCTCACCGAAGCCGGCAGCAAGAAGCGCGCCGGGCTGTGGGTGCTGCGCGGTGAAGAGGCGCTCGCCGCACAAGACCGCGGTGGGGTGGAACCGCTCCAGGCCACGGCCGAGGAGTTTCGCGGGGCGTTGTTGCGGGAGAACCGCACCCTGAAGCGCGCACTCACGGATCCCCGCATCTTCAGCGGCATCGGCAACGCCTACTCGGACGAGATCTTGCACCGGGCTCGCCTCTCCCCGGTGCAGCGCACCGCCGGGCTGAGCGGCGAGGAGGTCGAGCGGCTCTACGAGGCGACCCGTGCTTCGTTGCGCGAGTGGGTAGAGCGGCTGCGCGCCGAGGTGGGGGAGGGCTTCCCCACCAAGGTCACTGCGTTTCGGCCCGCCATGGCGGTGCACGGTAAGTATGGGGAGCAGTGCCCGGTATGCGGCTCACCGGTGCAGCGGATCGTCTATGCCGACAACGAGACGAACTACTGCGCCACCTGTCAGACCGGCGGCAAGCTGCTCGCCGACCGGTCGCTGTCGCGGCTGCTCAAGGAAGACTGGCCCCGCACCCTGGAGGAGCTCGAAGAGCGAGGCATGGGGTGAAGAGCCTCTGTGCGGCATCGTTGGTTGGCCTCGCCTGGCCGGTCGCCTTTCTGGCGGCGGTGAGACGTCCTGGTGCAGGGGCCCTTTCCGTGGTTTGGCCCCTTGTGTATCGAACATATGTTCGATAAAGTGAGAGGCCCCTTCAGGAGGACGGCAGATGGGACGGCAGCCGGTTTCCCCGCTGTTTCCGGCCGCGCCGCCCCTGTCGGGAAAGCTGGCGCTGGCACCCGGCCGGGTGATCGGCCTGGTGGGCTCCCCCGGGCTGGGGCTCACTCGCTTGGGTCTCTCCCTGCTGGCCGAACCATCCCGAGAAGCACCGGTGGTGGTCCTCGACGTGCGGGGATGGCTCTCTCCGCTGGCTGCCTGGGAGGTGGGCATTCCCCCCGAGCGGCTGGTGGTGGTGCGCTGCGCCGACCGCCGCCGGTGGCCGCAGGTGGCAGCGGCGCTGCTGGAGGGGATCAGGGCGGTGTACGCGGAGGTGCCGGACGGGGTGCCGGAAGGGATGCTGCGCCGCCTCGCGGCGCTGGCCCGCTCACGTAACGCTGCGGTGGTGCTGCGTTGCTGGCAAGGGGACCTGCCGGCGGGCGTGACCTATCTGCGCCTTCACGGCGCCGGGGTGAAATGGGAGGGGCCCGACGCTGGGCACGGACGACTCCGGCGTCGTCGACTGGCGATGCAGGTTTCAGGCAAAGGGGCATCAGGCGTGGAGCGCCTGATCGAGGTGGAGGACGATGGGGCGGACACTCTGCGTGTGGTTTCCGGACTGGCCGTTGCGCCGCCGGGACGCGCCGCCGGATAGGCCGTGTTTCGTCGTCGACTCCGCTGGAGGCGAGCCGCGGGTGGTAGCCGGCAACACCCTTGCCGAGGAGGCCGGGGTTCGTGCCGGTATGCGCCGCCGGGAGGCCGAGTCGCAATGCCCGAACGGGGTGGTGCTGGAGCGTGATCCCACTCTCGAGGCGATGACCTTCGAGCCGGTTGTCGAAGCCGTCGCCGCGGTCGTTCCCCGAGTGGAAGTAGCCGAGCCAGGTTTGCTGTTCGTCCCCGTTGCCGGCGCCGTCCGCTACTACGGGGGAGAGAGGCCGCTGGCAGAGCGGGTGTCCAAAGAGATCAGGATGGTGTCCGCGGGGGCCCGTGTGGCGATCGCCGGGGGGCCGTTCGCGGCCCGGTGGGCAGCGGTACACGCCGGGGAGGACCCGTTCTTGGTAGATGACGACGGAGCTTTCCTGGCGTCATTGGATGTCGACGCCCTGGGTGACGAGGACCTGGCGGCCGTCTTTCGCTGGCTCGGTATCACCACCTTCGGCGACCTCTCCCGGCTGCCGCGGGGAGCGGTGGCATCCCGCTTCGGGTCGGTGGGGCTGGCTGCCCACCGGCTGGCCAGCGGTGAGGACCGCGCCCTCTCCCCACAACATCTCCCCGAGGACCCGGCAGTGGAAGACCGCTTCGAAGAGCCGTTACGGCTGCTGGAGCAGGGAGGGTTCGCCGCCCGGTCGCTGGCTCATCGCCTTGTAGTGCAACTGGCGGCCCGCGGGGTCGCTCCCTACCGGGTCGAGGTCGAGGCGGAGGCTGCCGACGGTACCCTGCGTGCCCGGGTGTGGCGCAGCACCGATCCCTTCACCGAGGAGGCGCTCGCCGAGCGAGTGGGGTGGCAACTGCGGGCGTGGGTGGAGAGCGGCGGGGTGCCCGGAGGAATCGTGCGGCTGCGGCTGGTTCCCGCCGACCTGTCCGACGAGGGGCGTCAGCCGGCGCTGTTCGAGGATGCTGCCGCCCGGGTGGAGGCGGAGCGGGCACTGGCTCGTGCCCAGACGCTGCTGGGGCCGGAGGCGGTGCTGGAATCACGCCCCGGCGGGGGACGCCTTCCCGGGGAAAGGATCCGGTGGCATCGATGGGGGGAGACGCCTCCCACGGTGCGCTCCGAGGAAGCTCCCTGGCCGGGCGCCACCCCCGACCCGGCGCCCGCCTTGGTACCCCCGGCGCCGGCACCGGTGGAGGTGGAGTGGGACGCCGGCATGCCGGTGCGGATACGCCTGGCGTCCCGCTGGGAGCCCATCCTCACCTGGGCGGGACCGTGGCGGCTGGTGAGGCACTGGTGGAAAGGGGAGCCTTCAGCCGATCGCTACCAACTGGTCACCTCCGCCGGGGCCTTCCTCTGCGAGCTGCGGGAGGGGCGTACCTTTCTGCTCGGGGTGTACGACTGACGATCCGGCCGCGGCGGTGGGGCAATCGATCAGCGGGAGGCCGCCAGCTCCGCATAGGTGGCGCTGATGAGCTCTCGCACCTGGTTGCGTAGCGGATCGATGTCGCTGTGGTTCATTCCCGTCGTCTCCAGCGGCGCTCCGATGACCACCCGTGCCTTGCCGCCGTGGATCGTCTTCGCTTCGGGAGCCCAGGCAGCCCGGGTGCCTTGGATCGTCACCGGCAACACCGGCAGTCCCAGGCTGATGGCAATGGTGAACGCGCCCTTCTTGAAGGCTCCCATCTCGCCCGATCGGGAGCGGGTTCCCTCGGGGTAGATGATCAACGAATGTCCTCTGGCGATGGACTGCTTCGCCTGGCGATTGACCTGCTCGTGGATGGACACCCCCGCCCCCCGGTCGACTTCGATGATTCCCACTCCCCGCATGGCTCGGGCCAGCAACGGGATCTTGAAGAGCTCCTTCTTCGCCAGGAAACGGATGGGGATGGGGAGCGCCAGGAAGTGGGCCATGATGTCGAAGTTGGAGCGGTGGTTCGCCACCACCACATAGGAGCGGGTCGGATCGACGAGCTCCCGACCCTCGACGTGCAGCTTGACTCCCCCCGCCCACAGCCACACCCGGCTCCAGGCGTGGATGACGCGCTCGATGAGCCGCGACGAGGGGCGCACCCAGGCGAGGGGGATCACGATGAGGGCGCCGACGAGGGTGGCGAGGAAGCCCATGAGCAGGGTGAAACCGGTGCGCAGCGGGTCGAGGAGGAGGCGCTTCATCACCTCCGAGGGTAGCCGGGAAGGGCCCGCCTGAGCTGGTAGCGGTGCCGCCGGTGAGCCCTAGGCTGGCTGCGTGATGGAGCTCGCGGGGACGTCTGATGCTCGGCCGCCGCCCGGAGCCGCCAAGGAGGACTGGCGGCGCTGGGCGCGGGCGCGGCGGGCGGCGCTGGACACGGTGCCGCTCTCGGTGGCGGTGGCTGACCATCTGCGGAAGTGGCTGGCCGAGACCTCGGTCGCATCGGTGCTCTTCTACCTGCCGCTGCCCGGCGAGATCGATCTCCGCTCGCTGCCCGGCAGGCTCCCGCAGCTTCGCTTCCTGGTGACGCGTACCCCGGAGCGGGGACCCCTGACGGTCCACCCGCTCGCTTCGCCGCAGGAGCGCCACCCGTTCGGCTTCGACCAGCCGGTGGCCGGCGCGGCCGAGGTGGCTGCTGGAGAGGTCGACGCGGCGTTGGTGCCGGGGCTGGCTTTCGACCGGCGGGGAGTCCGTCTCGGCTTCGGCAAGGGCTACTTCGATGAGCTGCTGGCGCGACTGCCCGCCGCGACGGCACGGGTCGGGGTGCTGGCGCAGGCGCTGCTCGTCGATGAGCTCCCGGCGGGTGCCCGCGACGTGCCGATGAGCCACCTTGCCACCGAGGTCGGGGTGCAGGTGGTAGGGGAAGGCTGAAGTCCGGAGTCAGCCGGTGGCCCACGTGGACCAACGGTCGACGTCGACGGCGATGACCGGCCCCGGGGGTGGCGCCTCTCGGTAGGGCGGGTACTTGGCTGCCAGTAGGGCGCGAGCCCGATCCTCTTCGTCGCCGGGGAGGAGGACGCGAGCTCTGCCGTCGGCTCGCACCCACCACAGCCGACTCCAGTCGTCTTCGTAGTGGTCGACGAGCACCGCCACCCTCGGCTCGGCGCGGATGTTGCGCAGCCGCTGCAGATCGGTGCTGCGCTTGGGCTTCTCGTCCACCGCCCAGTAGATGTGGTCGCCGGCGACGGCGAAGACGACGGGCACCAGATGCGGCGCGCCGTCGGCCCCCACGGTGGCCAGCCGGCCCACCGGGGCGGCGACCATCAGTCGCAGCAACTCGGTTCGCTGCACGCCGCGCACACTAGACGCCGTCAGTACCCGGGCCGGCTGAGCAGCCCCAGCTGCCGTACCCGCTGGTAGCTGGCCAGCGCCACCAGCGACGCCAGTACCAGGTACACCGCCACCAGCCCGGCGGCGAAGCCGAGACGCGCCGCCAGCACCCGCCCCTCGGCGAGGAACGTGCGGAGCGCTTCGAACACATGGGAGGCGGGCACGAAGCGGGCCACCCCCTGCAACCAGCCGGGCAGGGTGGCCACGGGGTAGAACACCGCCGACACGGGTTGCAGCAAGAACGCCAGCGACCACGCCAGCACCTCTGCGTTGGTGCCGAAGCGCATGATGGCGGCGCGAATGAGGATCCCCAGCACCCAGCCGAAGGTGATCAGGATCAGCAGGGCGGGCACCAGGGTGGCTCCGGCGCGCAGCAGGTTGAAGTCGAACCAGAAGCGGGCGATCAGCACCAGCGCGGTAGTACCCACGGCCACCCTCCCGATGGAGAACACGAGCGAGCCCAGGAAGTACTCGCTGGGGCGGAGCGGAGAGGCGTAGAGGTTGACGATGTTGCGGTCCCACATGTCGATGAGCTGGGTGATGTTGAGCTCCTGCTGGCTGCGGAAGAGGACGTCCCACAGCAGAACCGCTCCCAGCAGCACCGTCACCCCTCCGGGTATTTGGGCGTCGGCGCGCGCCAGGTAGATGGTGATGAAGCCCCACAACACCACCTCGATCACCGGCCAGTAGAACANNNCCCTCGCCACCTGGATGAAGACCTCCTCCAAGTCGGCGGCGTTGAAGCGCTCCCGCAGTTCCGCAGGAGGGGCGTCGGCGATCAGCTTGCCCCTCGACAGGAAGAGCACCCGGTCCGAGATCCGCTCGATCTCCGGCATGTTGTGGCTGGAGATGAAGATGGACATGGCCCGCTCGTCGGCGAGCCGGCGCAGCGTCTGTCGCGCCTCGAAGGCGTGCTCGGGGTCCAGGCTGGCGGTGGGCTCGTCGAGGATCAGCAGCCGGGGCCGGTTGATCAGCGATTTGGCGAGGCCCACCAGCGTCTGCTGGCCGCTGGAGAGCGACTGCACCTGCTTCTTGAGCAGCGGATGCAGATGGAAGACCTCCACCACCTCGGCGATGGCCGCAACGGGATCGTCGACCTCGTACAGCTCGGCGTAGACCCGCAACACCTCGCGGACGTGGAGCCGCCAGGGGAAAGCCACGTAGGAGGCGGTGAAATTGGTGTGGCGGATGGCGGCGGTGCGGTCGGCAACCACGTCGCTGTTCAGCACCCGGATCTCCCCGCTGGTGGGCAGCGTGAGGCCCAGGAGGCAGTGGATGATGGTGGTCTTGCCGGCGCCGTTGGGTCCGAGCAGGGCGCAGACCTGGCCGTGGGGAACGGAGAAGCTGACGCCATCGACGGCGCGGGTGGCCTTGAAATCCTTGACGAGGTCGACTACCTCGATGGCGGGAGAAGTCACCGGGCCAATCTACCGGGCGGTGAATTCGGCGCAGCCCGAATTGCGCGTATCGCCTCCTCGATGGTGG
>JABAOH010100057.1_pt1 | contig 33598 bp, 27 predicted proteins | sample 7062181 | NCBI WGS metagenome assembly JABAOH01 (sample SAMN14538630, study PRJNA623070) | marine sediment metagenome | biome: marine biome [ENVO:00000428]; feature: marine pelagic biome [ENVO:01000023]; material: deep marine sediment [ENVO:00002113]; isolation source: pool of 5 deep marine... | reverse complement strand
GTTTCCAATACACATCATCCAATGCCTCCTGGTGCAGTTTTGCCCGGCACCCGTGGGCTACTGCCGCAAACAACGGTTCCATTTCCTCCAGGGTGTCGGGATACTCTTTTTCCGGAAGGTCTTTGTAATAATGGTAAAGCCGCTTGTGTGCCTCTTTCCAGCCTTTCGGGTTCTTCTTCCTGAGCTTATCGCCAAAATGCTCCCGGATCAAGGGGTGACAGTCCAGCACCTCCGGCTTTTGCGGATCCTTCTTCGCCAACAGGCTGGCGGCCCTGAGATTGTCTATTGCAAACTGCCAATCATCTTCCGCTATTTCCCGGAGTTTATCCGTCACCCCGGGAATGGCGGGTTCTGCTTTCAACGCATTGATGGCACCCATCTTGACTGGCCGGTCGAATAGACCCATCATTCTCAAGATATTGAGTTCCGGCGTTTCCCCCAGCCAGCGCTCATACGCCTCCATCACCCGCCGGGCATGGCGGCCCTGCCTTCTTTCTTTGGTTAATCGGGGAATTCTATCCCGTTTGCGGATATCGCCGTCATATACCTTTTTAATATATTGCCCCAAAAGGGTCAATGCCAATGCATGACCGTCATACTCCTCCACCGCCTTATTTATTTCCTTTTCAGCGCCGTAAGCACCAAGCTTTTTCAACAACTGATTGCCCGTTTCCATTGATAAACGCTCCAATTGCATTTCCTTTACAGTAAATCCCATTTTATTAGCCAGGTCCGTGACCGGTTCACGGGAGGTAATAACACACAGTCCGGCCTGTTCACCTCCGCCTGCCAGTTCTTTTAAAAAGGTTATCAGCCCCTGGTCTTTTAAGCGTCCGTCAAACCCATGCACCTCACCGGGCGGATATTGCAGGGGTTCCAGCCCGTCCAGGATCAGCAAAGTCCGTTCCTGCCGTACAAGGTTTGCCAACCGTCTGCCCTTTTCCACAGCAGAACCTTCACCCGGTTCTGGATCGCCAAACCATTTCAATATTTCCTGCATAAACTCATCCGCCGACGCCTGTTTGCCTTCCTCGGCACCCTGGCTGTAAAAGGACCAACCGTAAACGTTTCGGGCATTGCAATAATTGCTGCGTCCCATCAGGTTCAGCCAGTGGTTTACCAGGGCAGATTTGCCCACCCCACCCCAGGCGATCAAGGTCACGATATGGGTATGCGCATCTTCCCAGGCTTGATCCAGCTCTTTTAATTGCTTTGTTCTGCCGAAGAAATCCGTCCCGGTGGTGGGCAGTTTGGACAGGCTGACCTTTTGCTTTTCGCTGTCTTTAACGGTTTTTCTTACTGGCCCGGTGACGCCCATATGTTTCAACAGCCGGGCCAGTTCGGTATCCCACTTGCTTTTATCCGTAAAATCAGCATGGGTAAAAATTGCCAGCCGTTTGGGAGGTTCACATTTTTCCAGCATTAACGGCAAAATGCGGCCTTTTAGCCCTGCCGGGTCTTCGGTCTGAATCATCAAGGCTTCAAAATTGGTCCACTGGCTTTCAAGCCATTTAGGAGTAAGAACCAGTAACGTTTTATCGCAGGTGTCAACGGCTCTTTCCATGTTCACCAGGCTGGGAATACCGACTTCAAAATCCCTGAAATCAATGCACACCTCAAGCCCCGCGTCTTCCAATCGCGGCATGAGCCAATTTTCAACCCACTCCCGGTCCTGATGACTGTAACTAATAAATATCCGTTTCATTTACACCCCTTAAAACCAATAAATACCATAAATCAATAAAAATGGCAAGAGAGAAAGAGAATAAAGTGTTAAGTGTTAGGTGTTAAGTTTTAAGTGAAAAAGCGGCGTCCTGCGGACGATTTTTTTACGCCTGACGGCGAGTATTTAAGCCACGAAGGCACGAAGAATACCATCTTCTCTCCATCTTGTCCTTTTTTATAAACACTCCGCGCCGCGGGCTTCGTGGTGAAAGGCAGACTAACTGTCGTGGTTGTTCCGAAAAAGGACATCAGGTGACAAAAAAGGTCCATTTTGTACGGGAAAAGGTCTATCCCACATGGGAAAAGGTCCAAATTTGAGGGGGAAGGACATTTTATGCAAAAAAAGGTCTAAAAAAAATAAAAAAGGGCCAAAGCTTATTAAAAAAGGTCCAAATTGACAAAAAAAGGTCCAAAAAATTAAAATAAGGGACATTTTTTAAAAAAAAAGGTCTATTTTTTATTTTTACGGTCCAAATGTGAGGGGGACGGTCTCCCCCTGAAAATTACGGTCCATTTTTAATGAATTAAGGTCCATTGGTGAGGAAAACGGTCCGCCCTGTACCAAAAAGGGGTCGGCGACCTCAACCGCATGCACGGCATGACCACTTTCCCACGTTAAAGACGTATTCTCAAATCTTTGTTTTTTTTGCAAACTTTTTCAGGGTATTAGTAAAAAAGACAAATTCACCAGTTTTAAATTTAAGTCAATGGTTTTTAGCCTCTTGAATTTTTCTACCATTTGTGCTATTTATCAATTTCAAACCGATAGAATCACCTTATATTGAAATGTAAAATGAAAAACATAACCATTTTTTTGTTATGCCTCCTGATTGTCACCTCACCCTCAATGCCTACAGAAAAAAAAGAACTCAAATACAATCTCACCTACCGGTTCCAAATGGATATGAAAGGCAGAATCCTTCTCTTTATACCGTATCGCTCGTTCTACGAGGCTTCGGCTTCAGTGAACTTTATCGCCAGGAAAACCAACAACAACCCGTATGAATTCTACTATGATGGCATCAACCAAACCGGGTACGTGATGACCACCGGCGGCTTGACCGGTACCTCCCTGTACTTTTTCACAGCAGACTATGACATGGAAAAAAGCACAAAATTCAGGGAAAACAAGATCACAGCCTTTATGAAAACCTATCCATCCTATAAAAAGAGTATCAAAAAAATTCGCCGACGCCCCATGACCATCCTGTCCCACAATAAAGACGCCATACAATTCACAAGGAATGCCAACGGAGTTCATTCCAATTCAGTAGTGAATATGAAGTTAACCGACTCCCGCTCATTCACTTATTCCAATATCTACAAAATAATGGGAAAACTGCTGAAGATCTACAACCATTCATTTCTGCCGGAACATGGCCTGGAAGGATTGAAAAAAAATTCCCATCGCACCTGGTACAGCAAAACCCTGGATTTCTCAAGGATCATGACCGAAGCAGCCAGGCTGTCTTCAGAGTGGGCTGAGAAGAATGCCAGGTTTAAACAAAAACGGAATCTTATACTTCAATACCAGGTTGCCTCGGTGGATGACCACTATATAGTTATACGTGGAGAGAGTCATCCCAATGTAAGGGTATGGAAAAAAATGGGAATAAAACACGTTCTTCGACAGATCAGAATACGGCTGCAAGATAATGTTGTGGTTGAAGATACGTTTTATTTGAATTTTTTCGATAGAAAAGGAAAAGGAGGATTTGTCCAGTTGAAGTTAAAAATCACAAACAACTAAAGAAAACTCTTAAAGAGCTCTGAGTGTTAAAGAGCTTGTATCGAATTTACTTTAACGGCTTGTATTATTATTCTACTATTCAACGCTTTTGCAATTCTTTCCAGCATCGTGAGAGAATGCCCATCATAATCGGAATCCTCTAATCGACTGATTACAGACTGAGTCGTTCCAACCATTTTAGCAAGTTGCTGTTGAGTCAAACCTGCATCTTTACGGAGGTCATAAATTAGTTGAGCAACCTGTGCGTTGATTCTCTCTTCCTGTAAAGATGCTTTCCGTTCGGGCTGATCTTTGATGTAGCGACGATGGAGGACTTTGACAGCATTTTTTGGCAAATCATTTTTCTCCTAAACGTTTTATCCTATAATATAGCAATATTACTATAAAAAGTCAAGAAAAAAATCGCAATATTGAGATTTTTTTGTGCCGCACGGAGCCCGAGGCACGGGCAACCCATTAGTAGACAAATCAACCTTCACAAGAACTCTCGTACCGCACAGGCACTCTGAAAAAACTAATGCCCTCCGTGCGGATCTACTAGCCCATATTTTTATCTCCAGGATGGACAGAAATACCTTTGAGCTCAAAAAACATTCAGTCTGTCCATCCTGAACTCCTATAAAAACTCTACCAGAACTTTTTTTGCCTCCGGCGGCCAAAACCCTTTTTGAAAAAAGGGTTCTGGACTCCCAAAAANNCCCAAAAACTTTTCATACACGGTCAGCCTGTGATACATGGCTTCAATCACCATACCACATTGTTATCATTTTACTTTGCTGCTATTGAAGCTCGTTGTAAAGGATGTTTTTCCGCTTAGCCAGAACATCAGTGATTACTTTCTCAATACTTTTAATCGTAGAAGAATGATCAAAATCAAACGGATGCATTGCCACCCGAACCAGGTCTCTACCACCCCACCACCAGCTAAGCAGCAAACACCCCACCTGCGAGGTATATCTCCTAAACGGCGTCCGGGTAGCCCACGTAATCACCGGCACACGAAGAGTCTTATTTTTTTCCAAAAGATAAATAAACGAATGGTCCTCAGTAATACAGAACCGATGCTTTTTTAAAACCGGGATTAAATGCTCATTAAACAACCAGGCAGGCGCTACAAACATGTCCGGGAAACAATGAAAGAAATCATTGAAAACCCGCTTACCCTCCCGGACCCGCTCATCGATATCAGACGGAGAAAGGAACAAAAACTCCCCCTCACCGGCAGTAAGAAATTTTGACTTTTTTTTTGTCCCGGTTTCCAGGTGAAAATAACCGTGAAGCACCCATTCAACCTGGATTTGAGCTCTGCCTCCATTTTCTTGTTTCTGCCGGACCCAATGGTTGAAGCCAGATAAAAGGGCCTCATCCAAATAAAGGTTGTTTTGATGATAATCCGGGATAAAAAGATAACTGATTTTAGTGACTCCCCATTGGGCCAGTAATCGTTCGGCTTTTTGAATTCGTTTTAGATGAAAAGGCGAAACATCATGCAACGAGATCAGGACTTTCTTGCTCATTGACCTGTTTGTCAAGTTCTGGGGCTGCTTTTTCCATATAATAATTCATCATTTCCCCAATGGCGATATCCCAGGTGCTGAAATCTTTGGATTTTTTGAGGGACCGTTTGCTTTCCTTTGCAAAATCACAATCCAATGCTTTCAAGATGGTCTGATAAAAGGATTCGCTGTCGTGAGCCCGGAAGATAAAAGGAGAGTTCATCGATGCCAGCAGTTCACCGGTTCCCCCTTGATTGGGGCCCACTACGATCATTCCATTGGCCATGGCCTCTAAAACCCCGATGCCGAACGTTTCAAACGGACCGGGTGCCAGGAAAATACTGTCCCGGCGAAAAACTTCCTCCACCCTTTTTCGATCTTCAATATACCCCAGGTACTCAAACCTGGGATGCTTTAAGGTCTTAAAAAAATTTTCATGGGTACCTTTGCCCATAACCGTTATATGAACCTCCTCGATTTCCAGCAGCCTGGGGATAACCCACTTGATTAAGAGAATGGCTTTTTCGTGTTCTAACCGGCCGGCAAACAAGAGCCGCTTCTCTCCCTGTGACCGCACGCGGGAGTTCTTGAAAAAAATATCCTGGACACCAAAAGGCCTGACCACGATGTTTTTTATTCCTAATTCTTCCAGGTTCTTTTTCAGGGTATGAGAAGCCACCATAGAATAAGGAATACGCTTATGGCTGAAGAGATACACATTCAAGGATAGCAACGCTACCATACGTTTGAAAATATTCGAATTTTCACCGTATGCCCAGGGCCTGACATAGGTGTTAATGGGGTCGGAATGGTGAAACGAGCTCAGAACTCCCTTAAACGCTCGGGTGCGAAGAGTATAAAGGGCAAAAAATGGAGTGAGCAAGGGATCACCTACTTCCATAACGTCTGGCTTAATTTTACGAACAAGCTTTACTGCTTTTCCGTAATCGATCATCAGCAAACGGTTTCTGCCGATTATACCTTTTAACCCAAAAGCCTGGACCAAATGAATATTAGGGGCAATTTTCTCAACGGTGAGCCTCCTATTGGGAAAGACCAGGTAATATTGATGCTCCGGGTGTTTTTTAAACCACTCGATTTTGGCGTCGTAAAAGGTCTTTACACCACCGTCACTGGCAAAATAAAAGGTGTTAACATCTACAAAAATCATGATTATCTCTCTTTTCTACATTATAATGGTACAACTCTTACGTCTAAAAATCCTGATCTGACAGGCTGTCATATACTCTTTTTTACGGGGAATAAATTCCATCGATTCCTCGCTTTTTTACAACAGTGAAAATTATACTGCATTAAAAAAAAAAAAGAAAGAAAAAAAATTATTTATTTTAAAAAAAAGTCTATATGTTTTCAGGTTTACGCTTTCGCAGGGTAAAAAACACCAGGATAAAGAAGATAAGGTTCAGTATTTTATTGAGCACGCTGGCAGCCAGCAGCATGCCTGCCATTGAAGATGTGGTAACATTAATAAATTGGGACATTTCAATACCGGTGCCCATAAATATAAGGTCCCGGCTGGGGAGCAAAGGAATTCGGGTAATAATAATCTGGGCAGCCAATAACGTCAGCCAATTGGTCAACGGAATTTCCGGCATCACCACCATCCACTGGATCACCTGCAATCCCTGGACCACCAGCAGACGGCAGATATGCAGCCCGAATATTGCCAGGATTTGTTTGCGTTTGAGAAAAAGAATACGTTTGCGGAATTTAACGGCAAGTCCAATCACCAGCACAACGCAGAAACCCAGTACTACCAGTAAGGTAACATTGGGATTCATCCATTCTTCCGGAATACTTACCTGGCCAAAAACAAAAAAGATTACCAACAGTACCACAGCCACCAATGTGGAGGCCGCAGAAGAAAGGATCACATTGTCTTTTAATACGTGGAGGATTTCCTTATCCGGTTTATCCACATACTTTCGTGCCCAGACATAGAGGTACATTTCACCGGAGTAGCCCAGTACATCTTTATCCAGGACCCGTTTGTTCAGCAGCCCAAGAAAAAGGTGCCATGGTCTTACTTTCCATGCCACCCTGTAAATAAACACCTGGAATACCGGTAAGGTAAAAAACATAACCAGCAAGAGAATGTAAAACCAGGGGGTTTGGGGCAATGATTCCCAGACATTATCCCAACCGATGAGTGTAAGTTTGTAAACAAGGTAAGCAATGATAGATGCGGTAAAAAACAGGCTTAGCAATCTCAGCACCCGTTTACCGGTGCGACTTTCTTCAAAAGCATCAAAACGCGCTTTCAGGTTCGATAAAAATTTTTTGGGTTTGGACATTTACTTTGTCTCAGCCTGTGGCTGTGAACGAAAACCCTGGAATTTGGGACGCATCTCCAGGCGATGGAACATTTTTTCAATGGCTTTCCCACAGGCATGGTTTCCCGCATGCTTCAGGGCATATTCCCGTGACTGCTGTCCCATTCTTAATAAGCGTTTTTCATCTTTTAATAACTCCAGGATGAGCGGAATAAAGTCGCGGCGATTTACCAGTATCCCGCATTCCGGGGGTAAAACCTCCGCTGTGATACCTTCAGCAAAAGCAATACAGGGAACCCCACAGGCCATGGCTTCCACAATAACCCGGGGGTAAAAATCCCGGAAACTGGTATGCATAAACAGACGAGCCCGGTTAAAGTAGGCAGGAAGTTCATGGTTGGGGATGTGCCCCAACCAGTGAATGTCGGGATACAGGGAACGCAAGCGCGCTTCCCCTGGTCCATCCCCTGCCACTGCCACACGGAAATGCCGGGAAAGGAGACCCAGCGCTTCGTAGTTTTTGTAACCGGGAATCAAGCGTCCCACCACCAGGATATCCCATTCTTTCGCTGTATTTTCCAAGGGACGGAAAACATCGGTATTCACCCACTTGGGCAAAGGGACCAGGTTTTCTTCCGGGACTCTTTTTCGCCAGAACCGCCAAGCGGGAAATTGCAGCACCTGTTTTTGGGCATTGGTCTCGTAAAATACAACCTCTGCCAAAGGAACATACCTGGAATAAAACTCGCCGCCAATAATAAAACCAAACGGGCGGCTGTTTTTTCCCCGGCAAAGGTATTGACGCAGCAAAAGAGTGCCAACACCGCCGTCCACCCCTTTTAGAATATGAAGATCTCCGGCAAAACCGCGGGCATATTCAACCAGTTCATCGCTAAAATGATATTTGCTTTTTTTTCCTTTTGGGTTTGTTTTAAAAATGCGGATCGTGTAATTCTTATTGTTTCCAACAGGTTGTATAATGGTTTCACGAGTTTCCCCCGCTGCCCATAATTCCACCTGGTGTCCCATCCGGGTTATCATACCAGCGATCTCCCGTTCCCGGTCCGGTTCTTTCAGCCATTGCTCCTTTGTAATTGTAACAGAAGCGTGATAAATGGGGTAAGTAAAGACAATGGCGATACGCATTAGAATCAGGATGTCGGGCGTGGGAACAAACCAGCCGCATAAGAATCCTCAAGATAGCTATTAAACGCAGCCCTGGCTTTTTCATTAAGCTTAAACCGTCTATGTTTAAATAGATCTCCCTTTAAAAACCGGTACCAACCATAGGTCACTAAGTCGGGAATGGTATTGCGCATTTGTTGGAGAAAATGTTTCATATCCCAGGTATTGCTGCCGTGAAAGCAGCGAATAAACAGGTGGGCATAAGATCCGGGAAGCTTGAAATACCGTTTTTTTGTCCAGGCCCTGAGGTACACATCGTCTTCGCTGCGGCCCATCGCCGGGTAACGGATCAACGGGTCCCGGCGATGCATAATACTACCCGGTGTCCCTTTTTTGAAAAAACTGACATAGGGATGATTAAAAAAAGGTTCCCTATCAATATGCATTAAGGTGTTGGACAAACAGCAGGCATCATAACCCTGCAGCAGTACATCCACCTGGGTTTGTATCCGCTCCGGGTGATACCAGTCATCATCATCCCACTGGGTAATGAAATCACCTTTCGCCTCATCCAAAGAGAGGTTTCGCAAATGCCCCAGGACATTTCCTGGTTTTTTCTCCATTTTCAGGTAAGTTACTTCGTTCGCAGGTAAATCCCGCAGCACAGCGGCCAGATCGTCGTCACCATCATCGATGATCACCAGTTCTTTGTTTGTATAGGTTTGCCGCTGATAGGAAAGTAAGGAACGCTTTAAAAACCGCTTCCGGTTGGCGGTCACCATTAAACAGCTAACTTTTGGTAATTTCAGGTCTTCCTTTTGGTTTTTTGCCATGGTTTTTCTCTCAGGCGCAAGTGGCTTAACCCTCTTTTGGCAAACCGGGAAGCCAGGAACCGGTAAAAAAACCATCCCTGCCAGGCATGAGGGGTAAAATGGTAAACAAGGCGCTCAAACAGGTTCCAACGAACCTGTTTACGGCCTTTACGCCGTTGGGAAGATTGGCACCATAGGTCAATATGGTAACGGGACAATCCCAGTTTGAAAATACGGTACATAATTTCATGGTCCAGCAGCACATGGGGCCAGTATTCTTCCGAGAACCCGCCAGCCTCTCTCAAGGCCGCAGTACGAAAAACCTGGCCGTATCCACCGGTAAATGTATGTTTAGGAAATATTTTATGCAAGCTAATATAATACCTTCGCCGCAGCCGGGAAGGCAACGCATGGGGACGATTAAATTCCGGCAAAGCCATGAGAACCGATACCCTGTCATCAGATTCAGCAAACAGTTTTTCGCATAGTTCCAGATAATGAGACGGGTAATAAGTATCCGCGTCCGACATGGCGATAAATTCACAGTTGACAGCTTTACAACCTGTCTCAAGGGCATGAATCTTTCCATGTTTGCACTCATGCAAATAAATCACATCAATGAAACCGGCATCCTTCAATGCCCTTCGGGCCACGGTTTCCGATCCATCAGTAGAACCGTTATCCACCAGGATTAACTGGTCCGGCTTCCGTGTTTGATTTACCCAGGATTCCAGGGTTCTTTCCAGGAAATCTGCTTCATTAAAGTAAGGAAGAACCACAGCAAACGAATGATTTCGCGGCGGTTTTTTATTCTTTTCTGGCTGCGGTATTGTAATCGTTTCAACCGGCAATTCAGTCATATGTAAATCTTCAAATAAATCTGCTTCTGTAAAGCTCACTTTCGCATTATACCAGATTTATGTTTAAAATTCCAAATTACAAAAAAAATTCCTCTCTTCTCTTCGTGTTCCTTCGTGTCCTTCGTGACTCTGTGGTATAATATTCGCCGAAGGCGTTTATTTGCCCGAAGGGCGCATATTTTATTCTCTGTGCCCTCTGTGGCTAAATAAATTCAACAAACCGGGCAAAAGGAAAAGGGTTGTAAACCAGGTGGCAAATAAACCTATACAGGCAAGGATACCAATGGATTGCAAACCCGGATGACCTGAAAAAGCAATACCAATGTAACCGAACATGGTGGTGATAGACGTCAAAGACAACGGTCCAAAAAGCTCCCGCTGCGTGGAAGATGTATCCATGCCTCGTTCCCGCCAACGGCGATAATAGTGTACCCCATCATCTACCCCCATACCGATCAATGTGGGAAATACCACAACATTAAAGAAGTTCAATCTCATTCCTAACACCACCATAATCCCGGCAGTTAAGATGATGCCCGTGATTAAGGGTAAAACGATCCAAAGGGTCTGTAAAAAGGAACGCTGCCCCATCAAGATGATAAGAAAAATCCCCAGGAATGCAAAGGCCACCAGCCAGGGACCCTCCGACGTAACAACACGAAGTACATCTGCCAATACCGTGGTTTCACCAAAGGGGCCAATGGTATTATCGGGTGCTTTCACGTTATACAACTCATCGGCAAAAGCCATGGCATTTTTTCCTTTTTGTTTGTCCCCTTTGATATACACCGGGATAATATAGTGATCCGGATGGGTTTGAGAGGAGAACCGGTTTCTTATGTCTTTGGGCAGATCATCCGGTTTGGGTTGATGCGGCGGTGGTATCCACCCCCGCATATCACTAATCCATTTTTTATAATCTTCGTCCTCCACCCGGTTTATCCAGCGGCCGGCAATGACCTCTTTAATCTCATCGATCAAATCCAATCGTTCCTGGAATTCATTGTTGTCCGGGCAAATCTCCAGGATACTGTGGAACCGCTCAATACGCGACATCTCGACGTCTTTTTTCTTTTTCAAACTTTCTGTCAATTCATCAAGGGATTTCAGTCCTTTACTCACAAAAAGCGCAGCAGGCGAGCGGACACTTTCATACACCTGGTAAAACCGGTCCTTGATCTCCTGTTCCTGGGGGACCTTTACCTCCATTTTACTGAAATCATAATTAAAGGTTAATCCCACTCCACCCAGGGCCAGCGAGGCAGCAATCACCAACAGGATGATCAATGTAACCGCCGGAACAGGAACCAATACGTTTGACCGCCGTTGGTCTTTGAGTTTTCGCACCAAGCCGAATTTGACGCCCAGGACACAGATAGAAGGCAAAAACAAGATCATTGCCAGTAAAATCATAATCAATGAATATGCACCCACAATCCCAAATTCAGAGAAGCCCCTGAAATTGGAAAATGCCAGTATGAACAGGGCCAATGACGTAGTCAAACCCGATACCAGGATGGATTTTCCGGTGGAACGGAAGGTAGTCGGCAATGCATCTTCCGGAGGTTTTTGCTTTAATTCATGTTGGAAACGTTTGACCAGGTGGATGGAGAAATCAATACCCAGGCCAAAAGAAACCAGCAGCAAAAAGGAGGTAATGGTATTTAAATCTCCCACGATAACCGGGATAGACCCCAGGGTCCATATCAATCCCAGTGCCAGGGGCAGCAGCACCACCGGCAGTACCCTGATACTGCGGAACCCGATTATAAGGGCAAGGAGAACAGTCACCAATGTAATGGTTCCTGAACGGGCCAGGTCGGTAATAATAAAATCGTACTGGTCAATATCATTGCGCAGCGAACCCCCAACTCCTCCCCAAACACCGTACTGCCTGGAGATTTCATCGGTAATGGCAGTCAACTGCGTGAGCATTCGTTTGGTTTTGCCCAGGCTGGTAATTCCCTTTTGGGGAAAGACTTTAACCGCCATTATCTCACCGTTCTCGCTCTGGTGAAATTCCGGGAGGTCCAGGTAACGCATCATTTTTTTAATATCTTTTTTATCTTTTTCTTCTTTTTCCTTTTTCTCTTCTTCTGTTTCATCCACATCGCTCAGCAGGTCTTCGCCCATGGGGTTTACCCTGGCTTCCAGGCGGATAAAAAAGTCCAGTATTCGGTCTAGGAACTCTGCAGGTACCAGTGCATAGCGGTATTTTTTGTAGAAATTCACGGGGTTGCGGTACTCCAGTGCACCGACCCCTTTTACGTTCTTAACCTTTGAAACAGCCGCTTCTAAAGCCCGGGTTAACTTTTCTTTGTCCGGGCTTTCCAGCAGGATGGTGAAAAAGCCGCCGCTGCCGGTAACGATTTCATCCACTTGTTTTTTTAAAATGGTGGCCCGGCTGTCTTCAGGCAGGAGTCGAATCAAGTCCGTGTCTAAACCTACATGGGAGAATTGCAGGATCGCCGGAATCGAAAGGACCAGTGCTGCCATTATCCAGAGCAGAGGATGTCGCAAAGAATGTTTACATACAAAGGCAACAAAATTTTCGAAAATTTTATTCACGTTATTCAACTCCTCATTTAAGAAGGGTTATTTTAAAAGTCTTTTCCGCAAATGTCAAGGTTTTAGCCAAAGAGGACATAGAGAACACAGAGAAATATGCGCCCTTCGGGCAAATAAACGCCTTAGGCAAATTTTATACCCCAAAGACCCTCGACGAGGGCAGCCGCAGAAGGTCCTTCGGACCGTCTCGAAGGCTTCTTTACCAGGGTCAACTAACCAGGTAACCACTTTTGAAGTTGACATGAATTGAAAAGAGGGATGTTGTTTCAAACGTTTGTGGAAGCCTTCAACTTATCTTTATTCTCTCCTCTTTTCTTCATTCATCATTCATAATTCATCATTCATAATTTACCTAACGCCCCCCGGCCATCGGAGGCAAAGAGTATTGATGGGGTCCATTTTCCTGCTCACAAATCGGAGGAACCGGAACCAAATTGGTTTAAAAGTGAAAAAATGCTTCTATTTGCTGTTTTTTAGAGGATTTTACTTGACTTTTTTTTATTTATCATTTAAAGTTTAATTTCAAAAAAAAAACAGGAGGTTAACAATGGCAGCTTATTTCTCTGACAGGTTGAATAATACTATGCCAAATCCGACTCCCTCTTTTAGTAATATCTTGCTCATTTCAAAATTAGTAAAAGTACTTCAAAAGATTGAAAAGAAACAGCCGCTGCAACACCGTGATAGGGGTATCCTCAATAGGGGAAAAGACCTTATATCTAAGATAATAGAGGGGGCCAGAGTGGTAGAAAGTGAAGATTTTGAGAATGCACTTTTCCCTATTGAAGAAGGTATAACCACCTATGGATATGCTTTAAGAACGATGAAAACGTTGAACTTATATGAAGAAGCCCAGGAATCGATTCTTTTCTTTAAAGGTTTATCCGACCAATTGGAAGAAGTAGAAAGCACCGGGATGCCAACTACAAAAGTTGGATTATTGAAAGAATTCTTCCTTGCATTGGGGAATTCTTTTAGAAGTGAAATCCATCAAAGGGAATATCAAGCACCCAAAACATTTGAAGCCCCCTTTCTAATGTGAAAAATTCAGAAATCAAGATATGAAATATGTTTTCCAGGGAAAATATTGAAAACTATGTTATTGAAATAATATCGAGGTCAAAAACAATTCAGGGTAGGTGCAAGAAGCTGTTGGCTCAAGAGTTCGCTTCAAACTCCCCTTTACTATTGGCCCAAACTATTTTCAAGATTTGCCATTACCTGGAAGAGGGAGTAATAAAGATCTATCAGTCGATTAATTGGGAAATAGAGAACTTTGAAGAAGAAGTCATGCCTGACATTTCTACATTAAAAGATACAGATTCAATTATACGTCTTTTAGGTGAGCACCTGAGGTATATTGACGGAGCTGTCACAAGAAAACTTCCCTGGAGCATTATCAAACCTGTTGAAAAATTAGCCCAATCGATTATCCCCGGGATTTCCTTCATGTTTCGACCACAGTGGAAATATAACTATTCAGTCGTGACCGATGATTTAAGAAAATTTTATTATGTTATTTTATCTGAATTCGAAGATATAGTCGAACGCCCCATAGAAGATGATGTATTTACAAATTTTAAGGAACCTTTTCATATTATATCGTTTCCGTCGATTGAACGGAAAAATATACTTCTACACTGCCTCATTGGTCATGAGTTGGGACACCTAATAATAAAAAAATATAAATTTATAGATGAAGATTTAAAAAAGAATTTTACCAAACGCATCGACTCCGAAGTCAAAAAGATTGTAATGGATTATTATCCAAAACCTTTCGATGAGCTTGATATGTTCACTCGTGTTTACGCAAGAGAGGAAGTAGAAAGCAGTATAAGAACTGTTCTTCAGATATGGAAGCGAGGTCTTGAGGAGATTTTATCGGATATAATCGGTGCTTTAATATTTGGGCCGGCAATGCTGTTTTCAATGTATGAGTTATCTCTTCAAAAGGAATTGGATCATAAACCGGATTACAGGAATTACTTTTACCCGCCGTGGAGATATCGCCTTCGAGAGATAATAGAGGTACTTCAACGCCCTCTTGCTCAATTTTTTCCCATACCGGCTAAATATTTTCCTTCAAGGAAAAGGCATAAGAAGATTAACAGCAGGTTTGAGCTGATAAAAAATTTAACCGAAGAAGAATATGACAAGCAAATTATAAAGGAAGATCCACTGGTAAGAATTGCCTACAGAGAAATAGAAAAAGATAAGAATGATTTCATTCTGTCAACAAATTATTTTAAGAATGAATTAATGAAGAAGGTCCTCGTCCCTACAAAGCTTTTTAAAGATATCGAACATTTAGTGATACGAGTAGAGAACGGCTTACCTCCAAATGCCATTGAGCATTCGGTTGAAAACAGAAGGCCCGCCACATTAGTTGAAATAATAAATGCTGCCTGGCTTTATAAAATATCATGGGAAAAGAGATTGATCAATGATGATGGTGAGCTTAATCACACTTTATTTGAAGAAATAGATACTTTAAACCGGTTAACACTAAAGGCAATTGAATTTTCGGATATTGAAACTGAGTATAAAAAGAAGGGGAAAAAGATTTTCCAGGAGAAAAGAAAAATAAAATGAGTGTTTTATCAAGAGAAAGAATTATTGAATTTATGAATAAAGAAAAAATAGAGGAGCGTTTAGTTATCACGCCCCTTATTAACCTGGATGAATCATTAGACCCGTCTTCCATAAACGTTAGGCTGGGGAATGAATTCATAATAATGAAACAACAGTCTTTTCCAATTTTGGATATCTCAAATAAAGAAGAACTTTCCCAGAGAATTGAAAAATACCAGGATAAAGTAAGAATCGACTTCCAGGAGGGATTTGTATTACATCCCAATCACCTGGTCATTGGAAGTACATTTGAATATATCGGTCTTCCCGATAACTTAATGGCCTATGTCATTGGAAAATCAAGTTGGGGTAGAATGGGATTAATCATCGCCACCGCAACAAAGGTTGATCCCGGATTTAAGGGGTGCATAACCCTGGAGTTCATTAATGAAGGACAGGTGCCGATTGTTTTATATCCTGGAATTTTGATTGCACAATTGGTATTACATGAAACCCTGGGAAAATCAAAATATTCTGGAAGATACAGCCATCCTACCGGACCTCAATTTCCAAATTTTTCCAAAGATTACGAAAACTGGAGATTTTGGTATCCAGATCCTGAAAAATATTGATCTAAAATAGAGAAATTCGCCAGGCTGGGAAATCTCAGAGGACACAGAGAATAAGATATGCGCCCTTCGAGCAAATAAACGCCTTCGGCGAATTTTATACCACGAAGGCATTTACAATGCGGTAAATTGCACGAAGGGGCACGAAGGGAAGAAAAGATAAAAATTACAAATCACAAATTCCAAGAGGGTGGCACCCCCGGCCGATAAAGAATTCCAAATTACAATGACCAAAAAATTACAAAAATTAATAAGAAGCGAATTACAACGGTCATAATGGGGCACGACATCAAGAAATAAAGTACAATGGCTGACCGTGTATGAAAAGTTTTGAGGGGGTCCAGGGGGCGGTTTTTCAAAAGAGCCCCCTGGCCGCCGGAGGCAAAAAATAAAAATTCTTATGCAAAATGCATTAATATCGTGTATAATTAGGCTCCTATGAAACTAGGTAAATTTATAAAACTGATTGGTATTGTTTTTGGTGCCATTATCCTGGTGCTGCTGCTTATTGTGGGGGTGAGGTATGCGTTTTGTCCTATTTACCATTTTCCTGAACCTCAGCCGTTTTCAGGTGACCAGTGGTATAACCCGTATGCAAATTTAAACCATCAATGGTTCCAGGCTAACTTTCATGTGCATTCCAAAATATGGCTGGGTTTAACGGACGGGCGCAACAGTGCCGGGGAGATTCACCAACATTACCGGTCCCTGGGCTATGATATCATATGCATTTCGGATTACCAGTACATTAATGCTGAACGAAACATGGGGATTGAAAGATTTCCGGTTTATGAACATGGATTTAATATCGGTAAAACCCACCAGATTGTCTTAGGGGCACGGCAGGTGGATTGGTTGGATTATTTTTTCTGGCAGAACCGGAATCATAAACAGCATGTCATTAATACCCTGAAGAAGCATGCGGATTTTGTTATACTGGCGCATCCTCTTCTCAATAACGGGTACACTCTTGAGGATATGAAATGGCTTACAGGCTATGATGCCGTTGAAGTTTTGAATCATTTCAGGTTTTCCATTGAGTATTGGGATCAGGCCCTGTCTGCCGGTAAGGCGGTATGGGTATTTGGCGGGGATGATTCTCACAATATATCTTATCGAAGTGAAACCGGGGTAAATTGGACCATGATCCATGCCAGGTCATCCAAACGCATTCATATACTAAAAGCCTTGCGAAAAGGAAGACACTATGCTGCTGCCGGATACGGTGGAGTGAACCTCAACCGGTTAAAAAGCGTGGAAATCGAAGGCAATATTTTGAAAGTGACCTGTGAATCCCCGGCGGATCAAATCCGCTTTATTGGTCAAGGCGGACAGGTGAGAAAGGAAGTGAAGAATTCCCCTGAAGCAGTAATTAAGCTGCAGTCCCATGATACCTATATCCGGGCAGAGATATTCAGCCATGGAAGTAAACTTTATCTTAACCCGGTTATTCGTTACGATGGCAAATCGCTGCCCGTGGGGAAAGTAGAAATAGATTTAACCGCAACCTGGATTCAGCGGGTACTGGTAATACTTTTTCTTGCTTTGCTGGTTTATGCAACTGTTCGCCTAAAGCGAAAAAATTAATGAGGTTAACCATTGTTTTGGTCATTTGAATTTTGGTTATTTGAATTTGTTTCGAATTTCGATATTCGAATTTCGAATTTTTTGCTATATATGTAATTCGATAATGTCTTCGTCTTCCAGGACATGGTTGCGATTTACCCGCTGGCCGTCGTAGGCGTTTTTCCCCCAAATCCGCGCAAATTTTAACTTCAGGGAAAAATCTTTGTGAACCGTCCTGGCCATATCCATAACCGTGCTGCCTACCGGCAAAGTAAAGGGATCGTTAAGGTCAGCCTTTTTCCCGGGAATCTTACTGTAAACACGGATAATATTCAGCATTGAATAGATGCTGTTCTTAAGGTCTTCCAGCCCATCACTGGTTTGGGCTGAGATAGAGAGGCATTTGTAATTTGAGCCCAGGTTCTTTTTTAGAGCATCCAGGTTTTCTGCGGCAAGGGGCGAATCGTTTTTATTTGCCCCGATAAGGGTTTTTTTATAGCACCAACCGATTTCAGACGGACGTTCCTGGTCATCCCTGATAAATTCGATTCTTTTTGCTTTTAATATATCAAAAATGGATTGCAGTGTCTCAACCGGATTGGGTTGGGTAACGGACAAATCAATAACGATGAGAGAAGCATCGGCAACCCGGATGATATCCGGGTACCAGGTTTCCATGTAATCCGGGGAAACCGGGGGCGTGTCCACCAGTTGAATCTGGATATTTTTGAATTTCATCATGACAGGAAGAGGTTCAAGGGTGGTGAAGGGGTAATTGCTGACCTGGAGGTTTATACCGGTTAACGATTGGATTAACATGGATTTCCCGGCATTGGGCGCACCCACTACTACAACCTGACCGGCCCCTGATTTCCTGATTTTGCGACTGGGGCCGTGTTTAGCCGTGGCGGTTTTCTTCTGGGTCGCTGATTTCAACTTGGACATCTTGGTTTTAAGCATGGCCTGGATTTTTTCTGTTCCTTTGTGTTTGGGGATAATAGCAAGCAGTTCTTCCAGGATAGCGATTTTTTCTTCAGCGGTTGCTGCTGTTTTTAATTTTTTCTCAGTTTCAAAATATTGAGGTGGTAAATTGGCCGGCATTTTATACCTCGCATATGCCTATTATAACCAATCCCCCCCCAATTTTCAACCCCCCCCTCGGCGAGGCGCATAGCGTCACGAGCCATAGAAGGCGCATTCGCGCCATCTAAAGGTTTCCTTACCAGAATCAAACGGTTAGGTGTCCACTTTTGGAGTTGATATAAATCGACAACAGGGCTGTTGCTTCAAACGTTTGGGGAAACCTTAAACTTATCTTTTCACCTTCTTCGCTTCTTCTCTTCCTACTTGCCAACTGCCAACTGCCTACTGCCTACTGCCTACTGGGCTGTCTCACTCTTGCTTTTTACTCTGGCAGAAGAACCTTCCATAAAGACTCGGTATAAGTCCATTATTTTATGGATGCCATCGCTGCCGCCGGCAAGTAATCCACCTGTCATTAAGATATCAACGAAGTCGAAAAAGTTTTTTTGCTTATCTTCCATACCTGTATAAGATCCAGGATCTACAAGTGTTGCCAGGACGCGAAAACCAATGGCGCTTACGATTACACCGAGAATAAGGCTGGACCACATCGCGATGATTCTTGTTTTCGATCGATGAGTCAATTTTTCTTGATTTTTCTGGCTTAAAAAGCCCATTTCCGTTTTTACATCAGGGTCGGTGTCAGCTTTTCCTGCTTTTTTGAGCTGATCAATTTTTTGTTTAATTTCTTTAATCTCGGAATCCAGTCTTTCTGAGCCTTCGGCTCTCCAGGTGGTAAGAAAAACATCAAGGGCTCTTTCCAAAAGGAGGGAAATAATCAGTAAGGAGCCCAGTATGGTCCCGATGCTGGAACCGATGTCCTTCCTGAATTCAACGAATCCAACCGTAAAGTAAAAAGCGGCAATAATTATTAACACCAGAAGGATTATAAAAAATATTTTTATGCCTCTCATTTAATTCCTCCAAAGTTGTAAGTATATGCATAACATAAACCAAGAAAATTTTCAAGAGGCATTTAACTTTTTTTTATATTACCAACAAATTCAGAAGGAAGCCTTCCATATGGCCCGCAGGGGGGTTGATTTTTTTTTTGGTTCTGTCATAATATAACCTTTATAAAAAGTTGAAAATTACCTGAAGGAGAATGTCGCATGTTTGATGCAAGTGTTTATGTCGAAAGACGAAAATTATTAAAAAAAGCAGTCAAAGCTGGTGTTATTCTTTTGTTGGGAAATGGTGAAAGCCCCATGAATTACCCAGACAATCCCTATCATTTCCGCCAGGACAGCAGCTTTTTGTATTTTTTCGGACTGGATAAACCCGGATTCAACGGACTCCTGGATGTGGAAGAAGATAAAGATTATATATACGGCGAAGACTTTACCATCGACGATATCATCTGGATGGGCCCTCAGCCTACAGTCAAAGAACTGGGTAAAAATGTCGGGGTTTCTAATACCGGCACATCAGAAGACCTGGTGAAAAAAATAAACGAAACCCTTGCCAAAGGCCGGAGAATCCATTTCCTGCCGCCTTATCGCCCGGAAAATATGATGCTGCTGGAAAAACTCCTGGGAATTGCCAGCACCAGGGTCAAAGAATACGCCTCAGTGGATTTGATCAAAGCTGTTGTGGCCCAACGCTCCTTTAAATCCGCAGAGGAGATTAAAGAGATTGAAAAAGCCCTGGATATTTCTTATGAAATGTACACCATTGTTATGCAGATGGCAAAGCCCGGTACATATGAACGGGAGATCGCCGGTAAAATAGCAGGTATTGCCAGTGCTAATGGTAACCATGTTTCTTTCCCCATTATCTTATCTATCAACGGCGAAACGCTTCACAACCACTATCACGGTAACATGTTGGAAAAAAATAGACTATTGGTGACGGATTCGGGTGCAGAATCATTGGAACACTATGCCTCGGATATCACCCGGACATTTCCTGTGGGTGGGATCTTTACACCTGAGCAGAAAGATATCTATCAAATCGTATTCAATTCCCAACAGGCAGCCATTGATGCGATTAAACCAGGGGTTCCCTATAAGGAAATCCATCTCCTGACAGCCTCTGTTATTGCCAATGGTTTAAAGGGAGTGGGACTGATGAAAGGCAATATGGAAACAGCGGTAAAAGAAGGTGCTCATGCGCTTTTCTTCCCCCATGGCCTGGGTCATATGATGGGCCTGGATGTTCACGATATGGAAGACATTGGCGAAGATTACGTGGGGTACGATGAAACGGTTCAGCGAAGCGATCAATTCGGTCTTGCTTATTTGCGTTTAGCTAAAGCCTTAAAACCCGGGTACGTGGTAACCGTGGAACCGGGTATCTACTTTATCCCGGCCCTTATCGATAAATGGAAAGCAGAAAAGAAATTTACTGATTTCATCAACTATTCAGCAGTAGAAAAATACAAAGGTTTCGGCGGAATACGCATTGAAGACGATGTGCTGGTTACCGATGACGAAACCGGGCACAAGGTCCTGGGAACCCCCATTCCCAAATCCATTGACAAAATCGAAACATTAATGACATAAGGAGGGGGGGCAGCGCCCCCGGCGAAATGCTGCATAATAAAGAAGGAGGAATAAAATGAGTGATTTAACAGCTATCATCGATACCGATAAGGGAAAAATACGGTTAAAACTTTTTGCTGACCAGGCACCGGTAACCGTGGGTAATTTTGTCAATCTCAGCAAACGGGGATATTACAATGAGCTGATCTTTCACCGGGTGATTGCCGATTTCATGATCCAGGGCGGCTGCCCATATGGAAATGGAACCGGCGGCCCAGGGTATGAATTCGAGGATGAATTTCACTCGGAACTCCTTCATAACAAACCAGGTATTCTTTCCATGGCCAATGCTGGGCCTGGAACCAACGGCAGCCAGTTTTTTATTACCCATGTCCCCACACCGTGGTTGGATCAAAAACATACGGTTTTTGGAGAAGTCATGGCAAAGGAAGATCAACAGGTGGTTAACAGCATTGTCCAGGGAGATAGAATTCATACTATTACCATTGAAGGAGATGATTCCTCCCTGATGGAAAAAATTCAAACCCGCATCCAGAAGTGGAATGAAAAATTAAACCAGTTTTTTCCCAATCTGGAGGGGTAGCAAAGAAGCAAAAAAACAGGAATTTTAACGTTTTTGTTTAACTTTTTTTGGCCGTGATGCCCTTTCCCACTTGACAAGTACAGCATTGTCCAGTAATATAGAGTTTAAATGCAAACAATATATGAGGCTTAAATGAAAAAAAAGATCAGCTTAAGGGTAATACGGAGAATATCCTTTTACTATGAGGCACTGCTGAAGTTGAACTTGCCGGATGATCATTATATCTCTTCAACCCAATTGGAAGATATAACCGGTGTGTCTTGCAACCAGGTGAGACAGGATTTTTTCTATCTTGGTATCTCCATTGGAAAACAAAAGAAAGGGTACCAGGTCAAGAAGCTCTTCAAAGAGTTAAAGAAAATATTATCCATCGATACCGGGGCAGATGTGATTGTTATTGGGGCAGGGAGATTGGGCCGGGCACTATCGGAATATAAGTTATTTAAAGTCAGGAACGTCAATGTGAAAGCTCTTTTTGATGTAAAAGAAGAACTGGTCGGCAATTTTGTTCACGTGTTTGGGGAAGAAGTTCCCATTATGCATATTGACGACCTGGATGAGTATTTGAAACAACACTCCCAGATTAGAATCGCTTTACTCACGGTACCCGAGCATTCTGCCCAGGCTCTGCTGGATAAATTGGTGAACCTGGGCATTAAAGGAATCGTTAACTTTACACCCAGGATATTAAAACGCCCCGAAGGGGCCATGGGTGTCCAGATTGTCAATGATTGTATTGGTGCTTCGTTGTACAAGATCGTCTATCAAATCTATCATCAAGGTATAGATAAAGCAAAATAGATCCCCATCCCGGGGGGCAGTTAAAGTCGATAGGGAGGTAAAATCAAATCATGGTATTGATATACATTTTAATTTTTATATCTTTGATCTTTTTTAGTGCGTTTTTCTCTTCGGCCGAGACCTCTTTAATGGCTCTCAATAAAATAAAACTGAACCTCAAAGCCAAAAAAAAGAATAAAAAAGCCGTGCTGTTGACCGGGATACTGAGAAAACCAGAAGAGTTTTTCTCTACCATCTTAATCGGTAATAATTTTGTCAATATTGCTGCAGCCTCCATTTCCACATTCCTATTTACCAGGTTAATGACGGCCCACGAGGAATTGATCCTGCTCACCTCTACAATGGTTACCACTATTATTATCTTGTTTTTCGCGGAAATTATCCCCAAGTCCTATGCCTTCCGGTACAATGAACGATTGTCTTATCACTATGCATACCCCATCAAGTTTTTCACCTATTTTTTTTACCCCTTTGTCAAAGTTACCACGTTTTTTTCTAACCTGTTGTTTAAAGAAGAACATGGGGCGTTAAGGGATAAAGATTTCACCACAGAAGAACTCAAAGACTTCCTGGCTTCCCACATAAACTTATTCAAATACCATCCTGAAGCCCTGCGCATGATGAATGAAATCATCGATATTGCCGACAAAGATATTAAAAGTATTATGACACCGCGGTTAAACATAGTTGCTTTTAAGGAAGGTTCCGGTATCGACCAATTAAAACAAATTATACTGGAGAAGAAAAGGTCGAAGATTCCATTGTATAAGGACAACCTGGATAACATCACCGGTATTATCCACAACGGTGACATTTTATCTGCTTTACTGGAAACGGATTTTGCCCGGCTCGATATAAAAAAAATCGCCCGTCCCCCCCTATTTATATCGGAATACTCATCGGTAAGTTTTGTGTTGAAAAAGTTTAAAAAGTTGCGGATGAATATTGCGGTTATCGTCGATGAATACGGTTCTACCATAGGTATTTTAACCCTCAATGACATTTTCAAGGAAATAATGGGGGAGATAAGGTTCGGTGAGCTTCCCATCAGCAAAATCGGTAAAAATACCTACGTGATTAAAGGAAATACATCCGTTGAAGAAGTCAATGACCAACTGCATCTGCATTTACCGGAAAAGGCAGATTATACAACGATATCAGGTCTTTTTATCTATCATTTCGGTAAAATTCCCGGGGTGAATAGTCGCATCCAAATAAAGGACACCCATTTTATTGTAAGGAGGATGGGCAAACGCAAGATCGATGAACTTTTATTGGTAAATGACAATAATTGACGGTCATGGTATAATGTTCGACATGTTTGGACAGTGAATCATGAATAAGAAGAAAGACGATCAACGCCTGAAAAATATAACGGTTAACAAGAAAGCGTTTCATGACTATGAAATAATTGAAAAGCTTGAAGCCGGTATGGCGCTGTTGGGAAGCGAAGTCAAAGCTATCCGGGAGGGACGGGTAAATTTAAAGGATTCCTATGTGGATATGAAGGAAGAAGAAGCGTTCCTGGTCAATGCCCATATTGGTCCATATTCCAATGCCAGTTACAATAACCATGAACCGGAACGGAAACGCAAACTCCTGCTTCATAAACAGGAACTTCATAAACTGGATAAAAAGGTGAATACCCGCGGGTTTACGATTATACCCCTGCGCATGTATTTTACCCCCAAAGGGTTAGTGAAGATCGAAATTGCCCTTGCCAAAGGAAAACGGGCATACGATAAAAAACAACAGATCATCGAACGAGATATTAAACGTGAGATGGACAGAGAGTTGAAGAAGTTCAGGTAAGTCTAAACTTCTTATTGATTATAACAACTATTTCCGTTATAATATACCTGTATCTTTAGAAAATGGAAGAAAAGAAATATAAAATCATTTTTAAAGGAGACGTTGTTCCAGGCAGAGACCTGGAAACAGCAAAGCAAAACCTCGCCAAACTATACCACGTGGATGTGAATAAGGTAGAATCTCTATTTTCCGGTAAACTGTTTGTTCTCAAAGAGGACGTCAGCCTGGACGAGGCCCAGAAACACATGTTTCATTTGGAAGAGGCAGGAGTTGTGTGTGAGATCGAGGAGATGCCCATGGTACTCGAGAGTCAAGCAGCTGAGCCTGCGGAACCTTCTGCTTCCGAACCTGAACCTGAGCCAGAACCACCGCGACCACCTGAACGGATGGAGCAAGTAGAGCTACCGGAACCATCGGAGCAATTGGAACAGGCTGTGCCAGGGCAAGTACTGGAGCAGGAGCCGCCGCCTACGCCTACTCCACCTCCCATGCCGCAGCAGCAATTTACTTTTCGCAAAGCGCCCAGAAAGACTTCATCGTCTCTTCTTTTACTTTTTTTTATTGTTGTTGTTGTTGCCGCTGTTATTGTTATTTTCAAACCCTTTTCAACTCAGAAACAAATCACCGGTCCGGCTGTGTCTCCATCTGAATCCCAATCCAGGGAACCTTCCCCGTCGCCAACCACCCCGGAAAGACCGGCACAGCGTACTGCTCCTGCACTGCCATCTGACCTCACCGAACCCTATAACGAACCCAACGGTTATTATTCCATCTCCCTGCCGGCCGGATACAAATCCATCCCCAAACCCCCGGGAGATCAAGGACAGACCGAGGTTTCTTTTATGTATGCGGACAGGGCCATTGTTACCATTTCAACCACTCCCAGGCAAACGGAGTGGGATTCCCAGCAGGCAATGATGCAGAAGGTTACTGCTATCCAGACAGGCAATGATAAGGATTTCTCAAATTACCGCATTAATGAGTATCAACCGATCACTATTAGCAGCCTGAGGGGATACGAAATCCTGTTGGAAATGGGGGACCGCGTCGCCCATGTTTATGGATTGGTGAGTCCCACAGATATCATCTTTGCTATCAAGATCATCACTTTTGGCCAGGCCAATCATGATATCCTGGTTTCTGCTGTCCGTGAGAGTTTGGTAGTCTATTAATTTTTATTCTTCGGGGTCAGTAAACTGACGATTACGATTACCAGGGCAGAACCGAAAAAGGCGGGTATCAATTCGTAAAGACCGGTGGTCTCTTTCAAAAAGATTTTCCATAGGATAGTGACGGCTGTGCCGGTCACCATGCCGGCAAAAATACCGTATTTAGTAACCCGTTTCCAATAGAGCGATAAAATAAGGGCGGTACCGAAAGATGCGCCAAGGCCTCCCCAGGCAAACAGCACCAACCAGAAGATAGTTTCCTGGGCAACATAAGCCAGGACAATTGCCAGGACACCGGAAGCCAATACCACATACCGGCTGAGTTTTAATTTTTTTGCCTCATCCAGGACTTTTTTCTTTTTCCGGATTTTTTCGTAGATGATTTTTTCGTAGAGGTCTCGTACGAACGTGGAAGCCACTACCAGCAATTGGGAGTCGGCCGTGGAAAGAATAGCGGCAAAAATACCGCCCACCAGTACCCCGTAAAGGATCGGGCCGAAGTATTGGGAAGAAAGCACCACGTAAATTAATTCGTGGTCTTTATCCGGCAGGTTTTCAATCACCGGCACGGCGATCCTACCCAGTAAGCCGATAAATACCGCACCCCAGGCCATAATCACATTCCAGGTGGTCCCGATTACCGTAGAAATTCTCAATTTTTCCGGGTCATCGATAGACATGTACCTGACCACGATATGGGGTTGGCCGGGTGACCCCAGACCGATGCCGATGTACCCGATGATAAGGCCGAAGGAAAGGGAGAAGGGGTCCACAAAGGCGGGGTTGAGTTGGGCTAATGTTTCCAGGAAAACATCAAATCCACCGATTTTGATGAGGCCGTAGACAGGAAATATCACCAGGCCGATGATCATGATAATGGCCCGGATCACATCGTTATATGCTACTGCGATATATCCGCCCAGGACCATGTAAACCAGGACCACCATTGCAGCGATTAAAAGGGAGACAACAGGTTTTAATCCCAGGGCGGCGCTCAGGGTTTTTGCTCCTCCACTGAACTGTGCTGCCACGTAAGCGGTGAGGAAAATAGCGATAATTAAAGAGCCGGTAATGCGAAGCAGGTACTTATCTTTGAACCGGGACTCAAAATAGTCCAGTAAGGTGAGGGACTTAAAGGTTTCGGTTTCTTTGCGTAATTTTTGGCCGATATAAATAAACTGGAACATCTCTGCCGTGATATATCCCATGACAGCCCAGACTGCGCCGGTGCCTCTTAAATAAGCGATGCCGCTGACTCCCAGGACCAGCCAGGAGGACCGCCCGGAAGACACGGCAGACAGAGCGACCACGAATTTATTCATGGCCCGTCCGCCCACAAAATAGTCGGATTGGTTTTTGGTTCTCCGCAGGGTGAGAAAACCCACGATAACCGGTAAAAATAAGGTAAAAACAAATATACTGAAGGCAATGGGGTCTTTTAGTTTTTCGTATATTTCCATGGGGTCACCTATTAGCTGTTATTTTCCCGGTCTTGTTCGGGTTTTTGTTTTTTTGTGAGGCAGTAAAGGTGGAGGGATGCGTCGATAATGATTAACGGCAGGATAATTAAAGCGAAAATTGCGCCCAACATGGTTATTCACCTCGTTAAGATATTAATAAAGAATAAATTCTAAAGGAAATCCCAATGTTTTTCAACCGATGAGTGTTGTTTTTGTTATTTTTTTACCACAGAGGACATGGTAGGTTTAGGGTGGCCAGGAGGCTGTCCGGGCACTATGCTTTATTTTACCGGCAAGATAAAGGGGATAATGATGCATTTGTTTATTCTCTCTTTGAAGATTATTCGCGGTAATTTTTACCTGCAATTGCGGTGAATATTTATTTTTATAAACCAGGAGGCTTTTGGCCTTTGTTCTTGCCCCTGATTTCACTTCAACCGGTACGACTCTATTATCGATAACCCTTAAAAACTCTATCTCGGAATCTTTCCCGACCCAGGAGAAAAGTTTCCCGCATCCTGCTGCGACAAATTCTTGCGCCACAAAGTTTTCCGCGTAATATCCCTTGTACCGCCCATAATCCTGGTTCAAAATCGAATCGAATGGTAAACCCTGCATGCAGCCCAGGAGTCCCGTATCAAACAGGTAAAGTTTAAAGATATTATCTTTACTGTAGTTTTTTAAAGGTAGAACCGGGGTATTTACGATAAAAACCTTAATAATAAGACCTGATTTCAAAAGCCAGTCGATAGGGCCCTCCAGTTGGACAAATTTGCTCTTATTCGGGATGACGCCTTTAAACCGGTATCGTTGTACCGATGCATCGATGTTCCTGGATAATTGAACCGGGACATTATCGAAAACTCTATTAATATGTGCCGCATTTTCTTTTCCCGCATGTTTGGCAAAATCGCTTCGGTATCCCTCCAGTATCGCCTCCTGCACCACTCTAACATTTTTGAATGCCTCGAATTGATTTTCTCTTAAATCAATGTATCGTTTAACCGCTTCAGGCATTCCCCCGGTTATATAGTAGATTTTTAAATCTCTCCACAGTTGGCGATGAATCACTTCCGGGATAACCGTTTCATCTGAAAATTCCGCCAGGAGTTCCGCCTTTTTTTTATTAACCGCCATTATGAATTCTTCGAAATTCATCGGGAATAGATTTAAAAAGTCCACCTGGCCGACGGGAAAGGATTCTTTACTTAAGCTGACTCCGATATGTGAGCCGGCACAGCAGAGAGCCAATTCTTTCATGTCTTCGTTAAAATACTTAAGGCTTGTCAGGGCTTTCGGGCATTCCTGTATTTCATCGAAAATCAAAAGGTCTTCTTCGATATTGATTTCCTTATCAAGTATTATGGAAATATTTTCGATGATCCGCTTAACATCGAAGTTTTCTTTAAACAGGAAATCCACGTCAATTCCTTTCTCAAAATTAATATAATGGGCCTGTTTAAATTCTCTGCTGCCGAATTCTTTTAGCAGGTAAGTTTTTCCAACTTGCCTTGTCCCTTGCAGTAATAAGGGTTTTCTATAGTTTGAGGCCTTCCACTGGAGTAGTTTTTGATATAATAATCTTTCCATGGTAATGTTAATTATAGTCGATTCGGTCTTTTTTTGCAAGGAAAAAAAGGCGAAAATGACTTTTTTTCCCGGGAATAAAAGACAAAAAGGTCTTAATCCCATTTCGTCCTGATTGGAGGTCACAAATTGTGACCTCCAATTATCCAGTTTTTCTTTTGTTACCTGGCTTCTTCTTTTGTTACTTTTTCAGTTGACAAATACAAATTTTTTATCAATAATATAATCACAGAGGCACCTATGGTGGTAGAAAAGATTTTGCAAGACAGGAACGATTTGTTGACAGTCGTTAATAATTGGTCCCAGGAAGGGGAACGGCTGTTAATATATGAAAATGATGATACACTTGTACTGAAAAAAATGAAGAAAAGCATTTCTACATATGCTGACGATTCATATGATGATAAAATGAGTATAGAGGAAGTCGTCCAAGAGGTTCACAAAAACAGACATCAATAAAGGAAAAGGGGACATGGAAGAAAAACTCCCTTCAAGGGAAAAACAAGAAAAGTGTTGACAAAAAGCACACAATTATTTATATTCAAAAAAGTATTTGGAGGTAAAATAAAATGAATCACAATTTAGATGAAGAAGAAAAAGATATACTGGACTCCTTTGAAAAGGGAGAATGGAAAGAGGTCCCTAAAATGGACGAAGAAATCAAGCGTCATATCGAATATGCTAAAGCAACTCACCGTAAAGATAAAAGGATCAATATCCGCATATCTGAAAGAGACCTGGAATTAATTCAGCGAAAGGCGCTTGAAGAGGGGGTTCCTTATCAGACATTGATATCGAGTTTAATTCATAAATATATAAATGGTAGGCTCGTGGATAAAGAGGTACTTATCTCAAGTGAGAAAGATGTGACATTACAGCAAAGTGCGGGTGTGTAGGTTTAATAAAATCATGTTAATCCTTTAATCCTTTAAATCCTGGTCAATTTTGGTCATTGGAATTTGTTTGTAATTTGGAATTTGTAATTTTCTTTTTCTCTTCCTCTTTGCCAACTACCAATTGCCAACTGGCCTCAACTGCCAACTGACTTCAGCATCTCCTCTACCTGGCCCACATCCGGGAATCCGGCTGCTTTCCCGATGGCCAGACTTCTCTTGAGCATCTCGATGCCCTGGTCTTTGAATTCTTTCACTCCACTTTGACGCAGGACGTATCCCAGTTGTCTACCGACGTGATAGATTCCCATGGCGTGATTGATTTCAATGGCTATCTTGTAGGCGGCGGTTTCATATTCCAGGAATTTTTCGATATCTCCTTTGTTATGTGCAATGAGTGCTATATTGTGAAGGGTTGATATGGAACCGCTTTTATCCCCGATCTCCCGGCGGATTTTTAAGCTTTGTTTCAGGTAGGAGAGCGCGGTCTCATAATCGCCACGGGCGGAATATATCTGACTGATATTGTTCAGTGTGGTGCCTTGGCCCCCTTTATCCCCGATCTCCCGGCGGATTTTTAAGCTTTGTTCCAGGTAGGAGAGCGCAGTATCATTGTCGCCGCGGGCTTTATAGATTTGGCTGATATTATTCAGTGTGGTGCCTTGGCCGGCTTTATTCCCGATCTCCTGGTGGATTTTTAAGCTTTGTTCCAGATAGGAGAGCGCGGTCTCATAGTCGCCGCGGGCATGAGCAGTGGTTGCCATATTATTCAGGGTGGTGCCCTGGCCGGCTTTATCCCCGATCTCCCGACTGATTTTTAAGCTTTGTTCCAAATAGTGCAGCGCCTTCTCATAGTCGCCGCGGGCATAAGCTGTCGTTGCCATATTATTCAGGGTGGTGCCTTCATTCTTTTTATCTCCAATCTCCTGGAATATCTTTAGACATTGCTCCAGGTAGTTCAGCGCGGTCTCATAGTCGCCGCGATCACGACAAATGCCACTGATATTATTCAGGGTTGTGCCTTCGCCCGCCCTATCTCCGATCTCCCGGCTGATTTTTAAGCTTTGTTCCAGGTAGCGAAGCGCCTTCTCATGGTCACCGCGGGTGGAGTAGATCTGACTGATATTATTCAGGGCGGCGCCTTCCTTTGATTTATCTCCGATCTCCTGGAATATTTTTAAACCTTTTTCCATATATTTAATAGCTGCATCAAAATCCCCTTGTGCATAAGAAATATTTCCCATATTACCGAGTGTGGTGCCTTCGCCCACTTTAGCCCCGATCTCCCGGCTGATTTTTAAGCTTTGTTCCAGGTAGTGCAGCGCGGTATCATAGTCGCCGCGGGCTTTATAAATCTGACTGATATTATTCAGGGTGGTGCCTTCATTCTTTTTATCTTCAATCTCCTGGAATATCTTTAGACATTGTTCCAGGTAGTGCAGCGCGGTATCATAGTCGCCGCGGGCGGAGTAGATCAGACTGATATTATTCAGGGTGGTGCCTTCGCCCGCTTTATCCCCGATCTCCCGGCGGATTTTTAAGCTTTGTTCCAGGTTATGCAGGGCGGTCTCATAGTCGTCGCGGTCACGATAGATTTCACCGATATTATTCAGGGAGGTACCTTCGCCCTCCTTATTTCCCAATTCCCGAAAGCCATCTAGCGCTTTAAGAAGAAAATTCAATGCAGGTTCATATTCTCCATATAAACGATAAATCAAGCCCAACCGATTTATTATATGCCCCTCTGTTTCATCTCCCCATAATTCATATACCCGGCTGGCATAATAAAACGCACTGCGATAAATACAATATTCATAATAGAAATTTGAAAGCCAATCCCCTATCTCCTGCACCCGTTCCCTGTTTCCCGATAAATCAAAATGGTAAAACGCCTCCTCCAATGCAGTTAAACTATCATCGATATTGTAAAAGCTGGAATAATAATATCTACCGGCTTGCTCATGGGAAAACAACCATGAATCTCCGGCTTTTTCCAAACTATCCAGTAAATCTCTCACCAGTGGCGTGACATAATAAAATACCGTTTTTATCTCCGACATTATAGATATCTCGATTAACGTTAACCGGTTTAAATAATCTAAAACACCGGGCCAATCTACAGCTTTTTCCTGCTTGCTTTCTTTCCTTTGCAGCTCCAGGGCCATGACCTGCACCGGGACCCGGAAATGAGAAAGCAGGTCCAATACCTGACGCTGCTCCCGGTCCAGCATGACCATCAATTGCGAAAATAGAAGGTTTTGCCCCATCTGCTTCTTGACTTCATTTGCGATTTCTTTAGAATTTTCCTGGAATTTTTCCAGGGAATCCAGGGAATTTTCTATTATGTTTGGGTTTTCTTTGGCCAATCGATCGAAAAATTCAAGCGCCCGATAATTGCCCCCAAACGTTTGATGAAGAAGCTTTACAATATCTATAAATCGTATATCCGTTTTTGCATGAAATCTAAGAAGCTTTTTGAAAGACGCTGCCTCACGCAAGTAGATGTAAATATAACCCACATCCATGTAAATACACCGTTTCCAAAAGTCGTTCAATCCCACCTGGTTCAGGTCGAAATTTTGCAGGCCCTTGAAACCCGGCACCTTGTACCGCCCGGTCAGCACCAGATNNCGGCTGGTGCAAAGAAAATCAATGATCTCCCGGAGATCGCCGTATTCATCAGATATTTCCTCACCGGGTTTGGTTTGAAAACTCTCCAGGTTGTCAAAGACAAATACAGGATTCCTATTTTCGGCAATTTCAAACGCCAGGAACAAAAATTTATCCAGCCCTTTTTCGATTTTGTCCACTTCCAGGATAACTTTGATCTTTCCCTCTTCCCGCAAATAATTTTTCAGTGTTTCGATTATGTCATCGATAGCCCGGGTTTTTTCATTAAAGATAAAAGGAACCGTTTTCGGGTTGCGAGCAATCAAACGCTGCACCAGGTGTTCCGCCATGGCGGTCTTGCCCACACCCCCCTGGCCGTTTAACATAACCGGCACCTTATCGAAAAAAGGCCGCAAAATCTCTGCCTTTTCCCTGCGACGGCCAATAAAAAGATACTCCTCCTCGTGCCGCAGCAGCATGCTGCCCTTTTCAAAAATGTACCGGTTGGATGTCAACTCCAATTTCTCCACTGGCCGATTCCAATCCACCACCCGCTCCACCTGGCTCGACAGGTAAAGATTGGGGATAATCCATTGAAGAGGAACCGCAGGCGAAACCCTTGCTTTTACCAAATCATCATGCTCTGCTTCCCGCATTTTATCCAGGGCGGCATTGTACGCAGTAAAAATGGTCTGCCGCTCCGCTATTTTTCTATAGAAACAGGCGGAAAAAATCGCAGCATAATGATCGAAGATAGACATCCCCATAGATACCACTACAGGCACGCCAATACGCAGCAAGTGGTTGGTGACACCGCTTAATGCCTTTTCACTGCCCCCCTTAGCCGTCTGGCACGACGCTAAAACCACCATTGGCACACGGTAATCAGGGTTGCAATTCACCACGTCAGCAAAATCTTTATCCTCCGCCAATTCCGTATGCAAGCTTTCCGGTTCTTCCAGTTGCAGAAATCCTTTTTGCTTATCCTCATCATAAATACCGTGACCAAAAAAATGAAGCACGTGAAAGCGATTGGAGGTCAGCTTTCGCTCCAGTGCTTCCAATGACCCGTCTTCAGTAAAATCGATCTCCACCAGCCCGGCTCGCAGCAGCGGCTCAAACGCTTCCAATATGGCATACTCCTCCTCTTCATAAGAAAGCCGCTGCTCTTCTTTGATATCCTCAGGCATGGATATCATTATCAACACTTTTAACGGCGGCGCAGCAGCCGTAAAATCCGAAACAGCTTCTTTGTAAAGGCCCGTGATGCTTTTGGTGAGGTAAAGCTGCCGGATACTCCCCAACGCCTGCCCGGAAATACTGTCCTCGGCCATAGACCACGGCAGGTTAAGGATTTCATTGTCCGGGTGCAGCAGATGTACACAATAATACTCCCCGGAATCACAAATCTCCCGCAATACCTCCGCCCATTCACTAGAACCCTGTACCACCTCAGATAAGGCATTCTTTAAATCCTCCAGCACCGCTAAGCTTAACGGAAGCTTCTTCTCCAAATGCCGAAGCACTTTCAGGTTATACTCCTTTAACGCCTTAACCCGCTCTTCTCCCAACTGCAATCGAATCGTCCTGTTTATCATTACCATATTTTAAAAGAAAAATTTCCAAAAGTAAAGCCTTCCAGGGGGGCTCTTTTCGAGAAAACTGCCCCCCTGGACCCCCCGCAAAAGCTTTTGATACAT